>JAAUXZ010054512.1_pt1 | contig 15323 bp, 13 predicted proteins | sample 7278131 | NCBI WGS metagenome assembly JAAUXZ01 (sample SAMN14350119, study PRJNA611818) | marine sediment metagenome | isolation source: surface marine sediment (3m) | place: French Polynesia: Moorea | collected 2018-08
CCAACGCGCACTGACCGAGTTGCTCGACCTGCCCCTCGACGAGCAACGTCGTTCGCCGCTGGAAGTGTTCCAGGAGGCGATGCGGTTCCCAACGGATGCGCTTCACAGCGCAGGAGTCGAGCCAGCACCACGCGACGAAGTGGCGGCTCGTGCGCTCCCGGGCGACCTCTACGGATTGGCGCCGGCGTCATCGCGTGACCTTGGTGAGGATGCGTGGCGCGCTCATCTCGCATGGGGCGTTCAGAAGGCGCAGGCGGTCGGGGGTGCAAGGCCACGCAACGAAGGGCACACCGAAGCTGTACGGCGGCCCGCCGTAGCTCTGGTCGGCACCGACTTGATGGATCGATCACGTGTCGAGCCGGTCGTCGCCGCCGGCGGATTGGCGCTCGAAGTGTGGCGCAATCCAGCGGCCATCGAGGCCGGCCTCGGCAGCGTGTTGCCCGTCCTCGTGCTCGTCGACCTGACCCATCCAGCTGCCGACGATGCCATCAGGGCCGCGGCCGCCGCCGGGGTCCGCACGATCGCATTCGGTCCCCATGTCGACGACATCGCCTTGGTCCGAGCGCGAAGCCTCGGTGCCGACGATGCGGTCGCACGATCCCGCTTCTTCAAACGTCTCCAGGAGCTTCTCCCCAAACAGGCATGACCGGTCGGGCTCTGCCCGGTCGGAGTACTGAGTACCGAGTACTGAGTACAGAGACGGCGAGGCGGCCAAGAAGTAGATACTCGGGGTCGCGACCGCATTACGCTCGGCGTAGCGGCGAGCTTCGAGAGAGCGATTTCGTCACCCGATGTGGTCTCGCTACTCGCTACTCGTTACTCGCTACTCGAGGGAAGGGGACGTTCGTGGGCCAACGGATCATCGTTGTGGCCAACCGGCTGCCGGTCTCGTGGAACGGCGAGCAGTGGGTGGCGAGTCCAGGCGGATTGGTGCGGGCACTCACTCCGGTGCTCCAGGAGGCCGAGGGCGCCTGGGTCGGTTGGCCGGGGATTCCCGACTCGCATCACGAGCCGTTTGAGCACGACGGCATCGAGCAGCGTCCGGTGCCGCTCAGCACCGAGGAAGTGGACGGGTTCTACTACGGGTTCTGCAACGGCACGCTCTGGCCGCTCTACCACGACGCCATTGTTCCTCCCGAGTTCCATCGACACACGTGGCGACCGTACGTAGCGGTGAATCGCCGCTACGCCGAGGAGACGGCCGCCGCCGTTCGTCCCGGCGACATTGCATGGGTGCAGGACTACCAGCTGCAGCTGGTGCCATCGACGCTCCGGGCGATGCGGTCCGAGGTGACGATCGGCTTCTACCTGCACATCCCCTTCCCGCCCGTCGAGGTCTTTGCTCGCCTGCCGTGGCGTCGCCAGATCCTCGAAGGGCTGCTCGGATCGGATGTGATTGCGTTCCAGACCCGGCAAAGCGCCGACAACTTCGCAAGGGCTGCCCGTCGCTTTGCCGGTGCCGTTTCGCTCGGTCGGCGGGACTTGCAGTGGGCGGGTCGGGCGGTGCACCTCCAGCCAGCACCGATAGCGATCGACACAGCCGAGTTCGAACGGATGGCCCGTCTGCCGCAGGTTCAGCGGCGCGCCGCCGAGGTGCGTCATGAACTCGGTGACGTCGACCACATCATCCTCGGGATGGATCGCCTCGACTACACGAAGGGCATCGATCTGCGGCTGAAGGCCTTCGCCGGCCTCCTGGAACGAGCTGCGGAGGGCGAGCGGAGGTTTGCGTTTGTGCAGGCCGCAGTGCCGAGCCGGGAGCAGGTGCCGGCCTACCAGCAGTTGCGCGCCGAAATCGAGCAACTCGTCGGTCGGATCAACGGCGCCTATGGAGCGCCGGGATGGTCGCCGGTCTCGTACCTGTATCGCACGCTGCCCTTCGAGGAGATCATCGCCTACTACGTCGCCGCCGATGTCATGCTCGTCACGCCGTTGCGTGACGGGATGAACCTCGTTGCCAAGGAGTACGCAGCGTGCCGCGTCGACGGCGATGGCGTCCTTATCCTGTCGGAGTTCGCCGGTGCCGCAGAACAGATGCGCTCGGCGATCATCGTGAACCCCTACGACGTCGATGGCGTGACGGACTCCATGCAGCAGGCTGCCTCCATGTCCGACCGTGAGGTCAAGACCCGCATGCGGAAGCTTCAGCGGGTCGTTCGGGAGTCGGATGTGTTCGAGTGGGCGCAGCGGTGTCTCTCGACCTTGGAGACTCGTTGATGGATCCGGCCCTGCGAACCGCACTCGAACGTGTTGCGCAGACATCCGAGTTGCTGGTGGCTGCCGATTTCGATGGGACATTGTCTCCCTTGGTGCCCGACCCTGCGGAGGCCAAACCACATGCGCGAGCACTCGCCGCGTTGGTCCGGCTCTCCCAGATGTCGGGCGTGCACGCGGTGATCATCTCCGGGCGCGAGCGAAGTGTGTTGGCGGAGCTGACCGACGCGCCCGACTCCATCATGCTCATCGGTACGCACGGGACGGAGACGTCCGAGGATGCCGATCCAGATCAGGCGGCTCGGGTCCGTGAGCTCGTCGCTGCACTCCAGGAGGTCGCCGCAAACCACGAGGGCACGCTGCTCGAGCCGAAGCCGAGTGGCGCGTCGCTGCACTATCGACAGGCAACCGACCAGCCGGCGGCATCTGCCGCGGCGCAGGCGGTTGGGCATCGGTTGGGGGTGCGAATGATCCTCGGCAAGGAGGTGGTCGAGCTCCTGGTGGGCGACGGCGACAAAGGCACGGCTATTGCCGATCGGCGGCGCCGGGTGGGTGCGACGGCAGTGGTGTTCCTCGGTGACGACACCACCGACGAGGACGTGCTCAGGACGCTCGTTGCTGGGGATGTCGGCGTGAAAGTCGGTGAGGGTGCGACCGCCGCCGAGTTCCGTGTCGACGATCCCGACGGTGTCGCCGACGTCCTCGAAGCGTTGGCCGGCGCCCGATCCAACTGAGCTCAGTCGTTCTCGCCGTCCTGCGAGCTGATGATCCTGCGGATTCCCGCGATCGGAACGTCGATCCAGTCTGGGCGAACCTCGGCTTCCCAATGCAGCTCGCTGAGCGAACGGGTGAGCGTGTACGCGGTGAGGAGCGAGTCGATGTCCGCGGCATCGTCCGGCAGAGCCGGCGAATCTTCCATGGCCGACAGGTACGCCTGCACGAACTCCAGGCCGACGGCGCGTGCCCACCACGGTGCCCACGAGTCGGCGTCGCTCCCGATGCGGCTCGCCGAGACCACCGCGACGTAGTCGAGCGATCGGAGCATCTGGGCAACATCACGGAGCGGTGAAGCGCGAAGTCGCCGCTCACTCAGCGGGCTGGCGTGATCGCCGGAGAAGTCGACGAGCATGAACTCGTCGTCGACGATCCGCACCTCGTCGAGCCGGTAGTCGCCGTGGACTCGGACACGCTGTCCGGCCATCGGATTACGACGGATCGGATCGAGCAGCTCCAGCATTCGACCCTCTGCAGCCAATACGTCGGAGAGGCTGACGTCGGCGGCGTCGTTGGTGCCGTTGGTGCCGTTGGTCATCCGGCGGAGCCGGCGCAACTCCTGACGGACGGTTGCACGCAGGGATTGGTACAGCGCGTGCTGATAGAGCTGGGAGAAGCCCACCGGTCGCATATCGGGGTCCTCGCTCAGTGTTGCGAGCGCGAGGTGGAGCTGAGCCGTGGTCGCGGCCAGCTTCCGTGCGAGCTCGAGCGAAGCGGCGAGCTTCTTGCGCTTGGGCAGGTCCAACTCGACCTCGGCAGAAGCCCACCCCAGCGCAGGAGGTTCGGGGGGAGTCTCCGCAGCGTCGATCGCGTTGAGCCATCGGGCACAATGTCGCTCGAAGCGGCTCCACGCCGTCGGGCTACCGGAGAAGGACGCTTGCAGCACACCAATCGTGTACGTGTCGCCGCTCCGGTAGTCGAGCGAGCCGTACACGTTGGGAAGCGCCTCGAACGCGGTGCGTTCTGTCAGGAATCGCCGCAGCTCCAGGTCCGGGTTGACGCCCGGTTCGATCCTGCGGTAGAGCTTGATGGCCGCACCGTCGGCGTACTCGATGTGGGTTTCGCCCTGGCTCGTCGTCACGACCCGTGACTGGGGTGTCTCGTCGATGTCGAGAACCGAAGCGGCGGGGCCCACGGTGCAGCTCAACGCACCGGTGCGGCCGAGGAGCGTCTCGCTTCCGAGGACGGCGTCGAGTAGCGCGGCTCGGAATCCGTCGTCGGTCAGGCCGTTGTAGATGACACCAGGCGTTCCGTCACGTTCGACCCGAACGACAATGGCGTCGTCGTCGACGTTTGGTGGGTCGCCGAACTGTGCGGCCAGCGGAACGACGTAGAGGTCGGGGGCCCCGGCGCGGTAGTCGACGCGGATGATCGCGATCCAGCGCTCCGGATCGGCTGCCCCGGGAGTCACCGGCATCAGGTCGAACACCTCGACGGCGAGGACTCGCCGATTCCGTCCGAGGAACCAAGGCTGTCGGGCAATGAAGGACGTCAGGTGGGGGAGGAGCGGGCTGTCGGAGGCGAAGGCGCTCTCCACCGCGCCGTCGATCACGAGCGTTGATTCGACGCCATCGCTCGTTGTGTCCGAGCTCGTCAACGACAACCAGTAGTAGCCATACGGGCCGATGGTGAGCAGGTACGGCAACTCGCCGATGGTGGGGAACTCGGTCCGGCCGAGGAGCTCGTTCGGCCGGTGCCCGGCGAACTGGCTCAAGTCGAGCTCGACGAACTGGGCGTGCCGGCTGAGATTGGCGACGACGAGGATGGTTTCGTCGTCGCTCTCGCGCAGATACGCCAGGACCCGGTCGTTCTCCGGATGGAGGAACTCGATGGAGCCACGGCCGAACACAGGATGACGTTGCCGGCGCCGGATCATGCCGCGGGTCCACGACAGGAGCGAGTTGGGGTTGGCCTGCTGCGCTTCGACGTTGACCGTCTCGAAGTGGAACTGCGGGTCGACGATGGCCGGCAGGTACAGCGACTGAGGGTTCGCCTTCGAGAACCCGGCGTTGCGGTCGTTGCTCCACTGCATCGGAGTCCGGACACCGTCGCGGTCGGCGAGGAATATGTTGTCGCCCATTCCGAGCTCGTCGCCGTAGTAGAGAACCGGCGTGCCGGGGAGCGAGAGCAGGAGGCTGTAGAGCAGTTCGATGCGGCGCCGATCGTTTCCCATCAGCGGAGCCAGCCTCCGGCGAATCCCCATGTTGAGCCGAGCGCGCCGATCGGGCGCATAGGTGCGCCACATGAAGTCGCGTTCCTCTTCGGACACCATCTCGAGCGTGAGTTCGTCGTGGTTGCGCAGGAAGATCGCCCATTGGGCCGTTTCGGGAATCTCGGGTGTCTGCTCGAGGATGTCGATGATCGGCAGGCGGCTCTCCCGTTCGAGGGCGAGATAGAGCCGGGGCATGAGCGGGAAATGGAACGCCATGTGGCACTCGTCGCCATCGCCGAAGTAGGCCACGGAGTCCTCCGGCCATTGGTTGGCTTCGGCGAGCAGCAAGCGGTTGTCGTAGTTGTCGTCGACGAAGGAGCGGAGGCGCTTCAGCTCTTCGTGGGTCTCCGGGAGGTTCTCGCCGTTCGTTCCTTCCCGCTCGAACAGATAGGGAATCGCATCGAGCCGGACACCATCTACGCCCATGTCCAGCCAGAACCGGAGCACGTCAGTGACGGCTTCCTTCACCAACGGGTTGTCGTAGTTGAGGTCGGGTTGGTGGGAGAAGAACCGGTGCCAGTAGTACGCATCGGCGACCGGATCCCACGTCCAGTTCGATGTCTCGGTGTCGGAGAAGATGATCCGGACATCGCCGTACTTGTCGGGGGTGTCGCTCCAGACGTAGAAGTCCCGTTCGGGTGTGCCGGGTTCGGCACGGCGGGCGCGCTGGAACCACGGGTGCTGGTCTGATGTGTGGTTGATGACGACCTCGGTGATCACCCGCATGTTGCGTGAGTGCGCGGCGTCGAGGAATGCCTTGAAGTCGTCCAATGTGCCGTAACTCGGGTGGACGTCGTAGTACTCGGCGATGTCGTATCCGTCGTCGCGCAGCGGCGACGGATAGAAGGGCAGCAGCCAGATGGTGTTGATGCCGAGGCGGCTCAGGTAGTCGAGTCGCGACGTGATGCCGGGGAAGTCGCCGATGCCGTCGTCGTTGGAGTCGGCAAAGGCACGCACGTGCACCTCATAGATGACGGCGTCCTTGTACCAAAGCGGCGGCCTGAGCACGGATCGATCAACTGACATCGCGAAAAGGGAGATTAGGCCGTACGCGGAGGCCGTGCCTCAGTGACGATCCGTGAGTGAGCAGTGTTTGGCGGGCGAGCCGGGCTGGTCCCAGCGGCGTTGCCGGCTAACGGCGGAAGATGCGGCTGAGGAAGAACACCACCACTCCGATGACGCCGGCTGCGGCAACAACGATCCGTCCGTCGACGGCGGTGTTGATGGTGCCCTGCTGCGAGAAGGCGATGATGATCCCGGCCTCCGTTTCGTCGGCCTGGAGGTCCCGGGCGATGACGAAACCGACTTTGGACTCGGAGACCTGGGCGCGGTCAGATGCGAGTGACCCGACCTGAGATCGGTCCACGTCTACCCGGGCGGCCTCGAGGCGCCCGATCTGCGACTCGCGTACCGTCATCTCGGTACCCGTGAGATGGGGGATGGCCTCGCCGGCCACCTCGTCGTTGGCTTCGTCGTCCATACGGGCTCCCTTCGTCTGGTTCAGACTACGGAGTGGCTGGGCGGTGTGGGATGGGTCGTCCGGCCGTAGCTGCCCATCAGGTCCGATGTGATGCTGCCGGCATCGACTCGAGGAGCAATGGTCCCCGAAGGCAACCCTGGGTTCATCCGTCGTCCATTCCCTCCGGCACGGCGATTCGTCGTGCGAGCAATGCGCGCCGGGAGGACTGCCTCGCCGATGCATGGCCTGGTGCAGCTCGACGTGACCGAGCCGCTGGGACGGCTCGAACGATCGGACGGATCGCTGACCGCATTCGTCCTTGCCTCAGTGGCACGGGCGGTCGCTCGCCATCCCGATGTGCACGCCTACCGGGACTTCTTCGGTCGTCTCGTATTGCACGAATCTGTCGACATTGCATTGATGATCGAGGTCGAGACGGAGCGCGGCCCGTTTCCGCTCGCCCACGTGGTGGTCGACGCGGCAAACCGCAGCGTGGAGGACATCACCGCCGAGATTCGCCGTGTCAAGACGTAGCCCCGCCGCAGCCAGAGCGGGCGGTGGCTGACCACGCTCGTCGCGGCGCTCGGTCGGATCCCGATCCTGCTCGCTCTCTTCTACTGGATCGTGGCGCGGTCGGTTGCGGCGCGACGTCGGGTCGGAACAGTGACGCTGACCAGCGTTGGCATGTTCCTCGGGGGTTCGGGTCACGGCATCGGGGTACAGACGATCATGCCGCTGACGGTCCTCGTCGGTGGCGTCACGGAGCGTCCTTGGGTTGTCGACGACGAGATCGTTGTCCGCAAGATCCTCGACCTCACCGTGACGATCGACCACACCACCGTTGACGGCGGTCCAGCTGCGAGGTTCGGCGCAACGTTGCGGGAGCTCCTTGAGGCCGGCGGCGTACTGGGGGAGTAGCGGCTTCAGTCGCCGAGGAACTCGACGAGGGCTCCGATGACTTCAGGCGCCACTTCAGTACCTAGGTCGTCGACGGTGATCGCCGTCGGATCCGATTCGGTGACGCAGTTCAAGGCGTGGGTGATACACGGGAGGGTGACGACCCGGTGGTCGGCGCCGACGCCGGTGAGGAAGACCTTCCAGGCCTCGGCCTCGCTCGTGTCGACGTTCCAATCCAACTCGCCGTTGACGATGAGTATCGGTTGGTCGATGGCCGCAGCGGCTGCCTGACCACGCTCGTGGATGGCGAACCAGCTGCGCCAGAAGGCGGCGCTCGTTGCAGCGGCCGGGGCGTCGCCGCCTGCGCGGATCGCGTCGACGCCGTCGGCCATCTCAGCCAGGGCTGCGACGCCGGGCGACGCCAAGGCCTCTTCCTTCCCGACACCGAGGGTGCTGAGGAGTTCGATGGTGAAGTCGACCTGGGTTCGAATGATGTCGTCGATTGGTCGGAACGGGCCGGCAATCATCACCCCGCTGGCAATGCGCGGATCCGCTTGCAGCAGAACCGTGATGAACTGCGCTCCCTGGCTGTGTCCCACGACACTGATCCGGTCCGGGTCGACCTCGGGGCGAGAACGGAGGTACGCAACGGCCGCTTGCGCGTCTGCGATGAAGTCGTCGACCGTGAGGTCGTCCGAAGGAAGCGGATATCCCGTGTCGCCGCATTGATTGAAGGTGCCGCACGTGCGTTTGTCGTAGGTGAGAACGCCGATCCCTTCGCGCTGCAAGCCGACGGCGATCTCTGCGAACACAGGGATCTCAAATCCGAAGGCCATGTTGAGTTGAGCGGCGAGCGGGGCGTCTCGATTGTGGGGACCGGAACCGTGGATCAGCACCACCGCCGGGACGGGCTCGGCGGCGGCGGGAAGCCGGAGGTCTCCGAGCATCTCGAGGTCATTCGAAGTGAAGCTGACTTCCTCGCCGTCTGCGGTCGTGGCCGGGTTCTGTTGTGGTGGTGCCGTCGCTGGAGCGACAGTCGACGAGGTCACCGCCGGGGTGTCCGTCGTCTGAGCCGTTGTTGCGGCCTGCGTGGGCGATGTCGCACCACCCGGGCACGCTGTCGCAACCACCACGAGGATTGAGAGCGAGCGCTTCACCAAGGACTCCAGACCTCCCGTCGAAGCCTACCGGGATCAGGACGATCGTCTCGTGTTGGCTCACCCACTAGCTTGGCAGCGATGGTTGATTGGTGGCCGAACGACGAGCGATTCGTGGGTGCAGAGCACCTCGACGCAACATTTGTCGAGGCCTACGACTCCAAGGCGCAGTTTGATCCGACCGACGACATTGATCTACTGGTCCGCCACGGATTGGCGCGTAATGCGACGGTGATCGACCTGGGCGCGGGTACCGGCACGTTTGCCGCAGCTGCCGCGGAGACTGGTGCAACCGTGATCGCCGTCGACCCATCTCCGGCGATGGCGGAAGCCATCCGGTCGAAGAGCGGTTTCTACCCGAACCTGGTCGTTGTTGAGGCCGGAATGCTCTCGTATCAGCACGACGGCGAGCCCGTGGACTTCGTGTACTCGCGAAACGCCTTGCACCAGCTGCCCGAGTTCTGGAAGGTGATCGCGCTCCAACGGATTGCACAGCTCCTGACGGACGGCGGACTCTTTCTGCTGCGTGACATCGTCTACGACATCCCGCCGCACGAGATCGTGCCCACGATCGATGGATGGCTCGCAGCTGCGCCGTCTGATCCCGCCTCGGGGTACACCCGGGCTGACCTTCGAACCCACATCATGTCCGAATACTCAACGTTCAGCTGGTTGCTCGAGTCGGCCCTCCAACGAACCGGGTTCGAGATTGTTCACAAGTCCGTCCGACGGAGCGTCTACGCCACGTACCTCTGCCGCCGCTGATGCCGCGGCCTCGGCACGGTCGGTTGTCAGGAACACCCTCCCAGGGGTCATCCACCACGGGTTGATCCCCATCGGTAGGGTCCGGCCCACGGCGCGAGGTGCGTCGACGAACGGCTACCGAGGAGGACGCTTGGCATCCTGGAAGATTGGACGCACACTCGTGCTCGTTGTCGCGCTCAGCCTGGCCGCTGCCGCATGCGGATCGGATTCGAGCGAGTGGTGTGAGTTTGCGCCCGACCTCGAGACCGAGGACTTCGACATCATCGATGGAACGGCCACTCCGGCAGCGCTGGAGGCCGCGTTCACCGAGCGGCTGGAGGTCCTCGACGAGGTAGCCGTAGATGCACCTTCTGAGGTCGCCGATGACGTCGAGATCCTGTACGACGCCGTTGACGGCTTCGGGTCCTTGCTCGCCGAGTACGAATGGGACTTCCAAGCCGTTCTTGGCGCCAACGATGATCGTTTCAACGCCTTCGATCCCGACGCCACGGCAGCTGCACTCGAGAACATTGCTGCGTTCTGCGCCGAGTGATGCCCAGGCAGACTGGAGCGTCTCCAGATCAGGTGGCGAGGGTGCTTTCGGTCGCCACGTACCGATACGCGTCCCGGGGGACGCCACGTTTGATGGCGTAGTCGGTGACCCGCTTGTCCTTGCGGAACCCGAGCTTTTCGACGAGTGCGCAGCCACGCCCGTTGTGGACAAACACCGTCGCTTCGATGAGCTCGTAGCCCGCTGAGAAGGCGAGCTGACTGACGGCCACGATGGCTTCGCCCATGAGTCCCTTTCCCCAGAAGGGGGGAGCGAGCCAGTATCCGATCGCGCATTCGTCAGCCTGGGCTCCGGGCTCCAACCCAATTGAGCCGATCGCCTGCCCTCGGCCGCCCGTCAGCTCTCCAGTGCGGTCGCGGAGAAGCCAGTGGAACCCTCCCTGTGCGAACGTACTGCTCATGTGGAGTGCAAAGAACTCCACCAAGTCGTCGACGGCGTCGGGGCCGTCCCAGATCAACGTGTCGGTCACCTCCCGACCCGCGTCACCGTGCACATGGGGAAACAGCACCCCAGCATCGTCGGCAGTGCCAGGGGAGAGCACCAGCCGATCCGTCTCGATCGGCGGGTACTCGTTCCTCGCATCGGGGGCAATCGCCATGGCACCAACCTACCGAGCCCACGCGCTACTCGGCAGGCCGTGCAGCCTTCGGCTGCAGTACTCACCGAGCCTCTCGTTCTTGGGTTGCGGGCTGCCCATGGTTGCGTCCGGCGGCGTTGTTCTGATCGGTCGGGGTCTCGCAGCCAGCATCCCGAGGGGTTGTGTGCGGTGGTCGACGAGTGCTGATCCCCCCTACCCCCGGCCTGTTCGGCCGGCGGTACCTTCCCCCCTTCGGGGGGACTATTCGCGGCGGTCGCGCTCGCCGGAGGCGGCCAGAGGAGTGGGTGTTCCGTTCGTTGGTCGTGTGAGGTCGGCGCAGCAGCGGTTCGTTCCGTTTGGCACGAAGGATTCGAACCCTCGCTCTTGGGTCGCGGGCTGCCCATGGTTGCGCCCGGTGGCGCTGTTCTGATCGGTCGGGGTCTCGCAGCTGGGACCGCGGTGGAGTGAGATCCCAGCGATTGGTGAGAGTCCGATGGCGGGTAGCCATCGGATCTCGGAGATAGCGCGAGCGGAGCGCCGCCGGCGGAGCCGGCAGGCGCCGAGTGCCCCAGGGAGGATTCGAACCTCCGACACCCGGTTTAGGAAACCGGTGCTCTATCCCCTGAGCTACTGGGGCGCGTGCAGACGCAGGGCCGCAGCAATGGTATCTCCCGCGCCGTTCGGGTTATGACGCTCGAGCGATGAAATCCCTGAGATCCTTGGCGAGCTGGTCCAGCGATTCCAAGTGGACGTACATCATGTGACCGGCGTCGTAGTAGGTCATCTCGACGTTGTCGCGAACCTCGGGGCTGAGCCCCATGTGGCTGAACGTGTACTCGGTGGCGAAATGGGGGGTCGCCAGGTCGAAGTAACCGTTCGCCACGAAGACCTTCATGAATGCGTTGCGGGCCATCACCTCACGCAACGACTCCGAAACGTCGACGTACGCATTCTTGAAGTCCTCGTAGTCCCAGTTCTGCCAGACCTGCTCGGACAAGACCTCGTACGGGAGATCGGACTCGTACTCGAGCTCGCGCTTCACGTAGTCATTGAGGGCCGACGTGTAGAGACCCATGGTGGCGTCGATGGAGGGATCGGATTCCATGGAGTCCCCGTCGTCGAACCGACCCCGCCCTTTGTAGCGGGCGTCGATCCGGCCGATGGTGTAGCCCTCGTCTCGCAGCAGCTCCTTGCAGAATCGCAGGATCTCGATTCGCAGGTCGTACCGCTGTACATAGGTCTCCGACAGCCCGGTGTACTCGGCGAGTCGGCGAACGATGGTGGCGCGATCCGCATCGCTGAGCCGGTCACCCTGAAACAACGCCAGCGCATACTCATTGGCGGCGAATGCTTCGACCTCGTCGAGGAAGCTGCGGATCGACATCTTCTGATACTTCTTCGCCAGCTTGCCGTGGTACCAGGCGGCAGCCGCATAGGTCGGGAGGAACACGACGTACGGGAGATCGTTGCCGCGACGGAACGTCCCGGTTTGCGGATCGAACCCTGCGGTCTGGAAGTTGAGGATCGACGAGATCAACAGCAGCCCGTTGAAGTAGATGCCGTGGCGGCGGAAGAGGTGCGCCGCCACGCCTGCCGAACGGGTCGTGCCGTAACTCTCGCCGGCGAGGAACTTCGGCGAACCCCAGCGATCGTGTTTGGTCAGGTACGCCCGGATGAACTCTCCGACGGTCTCGATGTCCTTCTTGAAGTGGTGGTACTGCTTCGCCTCTTCGTTCGGGATCGCTCGGCTGTACCCGGTGCCGATCGGGTCGATGAAGACGAGATCGGCGACGTCCAGGATCGAGTACGCGTTGTCGACCAGTCGCCCCGGCGGCGGCACTGCCATGCCGTCGTCGGCGAGGAGGACCCGCCGCGGACCGAGTGCACCGAGGTGGAGCCAGACGGATGACGAGCCCGGGCCGCCGTTGAACGCAAACACGATCGGTCGCGTTGACGGATCGGCGACATCCTCACGGGTGTACCCGACGAAGAAGAACGTGGCCTGCTTCTTGCCATCCTCCTCGCGCAGCAGCATGCGACCGGCCGTCGCCGTGTACTCCACCTTCTTGCGTCCGACCTTCACGCTGTGCTGCGTGGCCACGAACTCCTCTTCGTGATGCGGCGGCGACTCAGCAGTTGCGTCGTCTGCGGCTGCCTCGTCCTCGGTCGCTTTGGTGTCCTTGTCGTTCGCCGTGTCGGCCATCACGTCTCCTGCGGTGCGGTCCGGAATCGGACCCAATCGTAGGAAACCTGCGTTTCAGGCACCAGATCGACGTTGTTGCCCTACAGGGTCTCGGGTCACCGTTCGATAACCGTTCAGAGAGGTGGGGAACGGGAATAAACCTCCGAGGCCCCTTCGGCGAGTAACTGAGTGACACGTGACAATCCGACCGCGATCCGGAGCCAGGGGTTCGCCGGCCGCCACCAAGGCTGGTGTGGCGGACGCGCCTGCTCCGATGCGGGCGGTTGCGACGTTTGAAGCGTTCTATCAAGAGGAGCTGCGAGCAGTGATCGGCCTGGCATATGCCCTTTCAGGGAGCCGGACTGCTGCTGAGGACCTTGCTCAGGAGGCGTTTCTCGCCGCCCACAAGAGCTGGGACCGGGTGGGCGCCTATGAGAAGCCGGGTGCGTGGGTCCGCCGTGTTGTCGCCAACAAGTCCGTGTCGCTGTTCCGTCGTCGTATGCGCGAAGCCAAGGCGCTCGCCCGGTTCCGGATGCCCGAGGCCGTCATGCCGGCGCTACCGGCCGAAGACGATGCCTTCTGGGCGGCGGTGCGCGCGCTCCCGAAGCGCCAGGCCCAGGCCATTGCCCTGCACTATCTGGAGGATCGGTCGGTAGCCGACATTGCCGACATCCTCGACTGCGCCGTCGGCACGGTGAAGGTCCATCTCCGCAACGGACGGCTGACCCTCGCCGATCGGCTCAATCTCGAGATCGGAGGTGACGCATGAAGACCCTCGACGATCGGGCGCGTCGCGCCGCCGAGTCCATCCATGTGAGCACCAACGAATACACGCCGGCCACGCCGTTCCCCGTCGTGATCCGTCGAGCCCGCTGGGCGCAAGTGGCCCAGGGAGCCCTGGCCTTCGCCGCCGTGGTCGCCTTCATCGTCGTGGGCGCAATGCTGAGGCCAACGCCGACCCCGGATGTTGCCGACACGATTCCCGATCCGATCGTTGACGAGACGCCGGACATCGAGACGGAGCTGCCCGATGTCGTGCCGCCACCCGATGTGAATCTGCCGATCGACCCGACTGAGCCTGATCCCGAAGCAGTCGATCCGCTGCATGAGGAGCCTGCCGGGGATCCAGAGCCCGAACCGACGCCACCGCCGACGACGGAGCCCGTTGATGTCGAGCCTCCTCCGATTGCGATCACGTCACCCAAGGACGGTGACCGGTTCGACGTGAAGACGATCTGGTTCGAGGGCACCACCGAACCGGGTGCGACGGTCGCCGCCGGCCGCTGGGAGGCAGATGTCGACGCCGACGGGCATTGGGCGATCAAGCTGGTCCTGAGCGAGGGCGCCAACCGTGCCACGTTCACGGCAACGGATGTCGCCGGCAACCAGGCAACCGCATCAGTCGTCGTCTACTACGACCCGCCGCCACCGCCGAAGGACGACCCGAAGGAATGGGAGTTCACCGCCCACCAGGTCTACGGATCGTGCGCCGAGGACCCCCCGTACGACGTCTTCTGGGGAACGGCCAAGCCGGGCACCGTCGTGACGATCTCGTCCGAGTACGGATCAGGCTCGGCCGAGGTCAACGGAGAAGGTGAGTGGGAGGTCAAGGTGTACTTCGAGGAGGCACCAAAGGGCAAGGTCTTCTCAGTAAAGGTCAAGGACGCCTTCGGCAACAAGAAGTACTTCGAGTTCGTGCACACGAAAGCGTGATGAGGAATCCCTGGTAGGGACTGACGAAGGGCGGCCGTATGGCCGCCCTTCGGTGTTTCATGTCTCAGGTCCAAGGATCCCCCGCCCTTGAAGGGCGGGGACAGCCTGCGTGGCAGGCGGGGGAGGGTTTCCGCGGTTCGGTCCGATCAGGTTCGACGATGCGGCCGCCTTCGAAACGGGCACCACGGTGATCGCGATGAGCTGTCGACACTCAACCCGACCTCTCCTTTGCAGAGGCCACCACTCCTGAACGGAGCGGCTTCTAGGCTTCGCGCTATGGCCTGGCCTCGTCTTCCTCCAGAGATCACCGTGCTCCCGGGGACGGATGTGGACGGGGCGTGGGAGCGTTTCGAGGTGTTCGAGGCGTTGCATCATGGCATGCGGATCTGCAACCCCATGACCGGCGCCGACCTCGACGTCGTGCTCGACGCGTTGACCCCACAGGCGGATGACACCTGGCTCGACATCGCCTGCGGTCATGGGGAGCTCCTGGTTCGCGGTGCCGAGCGCGCCGACATCCGGGGCGTTGGCGTCGATCTGTCACCGTGGGTGTTGGCCCGGTCGATCGAGTCAGCGGCCGAACGCTCGGCTTCGGGCCGTCTGTCGTGGCGGCTCGGCGATGCACACGATCTCGACAAGAACGAGCGGTTCGACATCGTGACGTGTCTGGGGGCTTCGTGGATCTGGCATGGTTTCGCTGGAACGGCTCGCGCCCAGGTTGACCGTGCGGGTCCGGGTGGCCGCCTGGCCATCGGCGATCTGCGGCTTCGCAGCGACGCCAACGCAGCGTTGATCGCTGAGACCTACGGCACCGTGCTGACGG
>JAAUXZ010078074.1_pt1 | contig 15314 bp, 13 predicted proteins | sample 7278131 | NCBI WGS metagenome assembly JAAUXZ01 (sample SAMN14350119, study PRJNA611818) | marine sediment metagenome | isolation source: surface marine sediment (3m) | place: French Polynesia: Moorea | collected 2018-08
GAAGGAGGTGAAAAAGGCCAGTCTGGCGTCAAGATGGAGGATAGGGTCAGCGATTCAAGGATAAATCAACGGCGGCTAGCGGAACCATGAACCGATAATCGCTGAACATCTCAGGCGGTTGAGCTGTTGCGGTCTGTTTCCTTCACTCTGCAACGGATTGACAATAAATGAGCCGACCCCCTGCTACCCCAAAGTAGCGGTGCTGCTGATCATCAGCCAACAGATCCAACCGATATCCCTGGGTGCCATCTGCGATATCCTCAGCTGCACAGGCTTTTTTTATCTCCCGCCAGGCTATCCGCATGATCGATTTGACTCTGATCTGTGTTTCCGGCACATCGATTCGTCGACTGAGGTCACGCCGAGCGCGTCTCAATAGATCGATGGTTTCCGTCTTCTGACTCTGGATCCTGGTGTGAGGTTTATCCGGTTCGGTGCGACAGATCTTGGCCTGGGTTCCTGCCGTATGGACATGATATACCCGGTCGGAAATCCTCAGTTTGATCCGGAAACCCGGCTGGAGAGCCTGTGTATAGACCTTCCCTTTTTCCGGGCACCCCAAACTCCCGTCCCGCCACTCTACCGCTTCAGCGCCCTGTACTTTGATCTGTCCGGCAGGTACCTTTGCGTGTAGACTCAGCGCCTGCTTTGCTTGTTCGATGGCCTGTTTCATCGATGACGACATACCCGCCAGGCTATCCACGGTTGTCAGCAGGATGCCGCTCAATAAACACAAATGAATAAACCCTGTTTTCGAAATGAAGTTTCTGCGCATCGTCTAAGAGACCCCTCTGCCCGGGATGACCACAATCAACCTGATCCTTATCATCCCTCCGCCTTACGATCGCAGTCAACATGGCATAGTGCTTCGAGAGGTTATGTCACTCTGATCGGCCCATTGCGCTCATTTGTCACAGCAGATACAGATTAGCTTTTATGGGACGACTGTCCGTAAACTGAAGCAGGTCCAGGATCAGTTATAGTGTCTCGTTAGTTGCTGTTTTTTTTCGTATGTTCCATACCAGCTTTTTTATGCTATTGCTTGTTCGATACGCAGTACGTGATAACCTCCAGGCTGCTTGCCATAACAACGGATGTGTCTCGTTGATGAGTTCGTCTCTTTGATATCCGTATTTCTCAGCCAACTCGACAGCTTCATTAGACAAAGAAAAGCCGAACAGCTTGTCGTGTTTCCATTTTTGCAGTGACTTCTGATGAAAATAAGTTTCATCAGCATCATCTACTGAAACGCCACAAAAGCCAAACACCGGTTTCATCGTTTCGAGAGAAGACACCATGTCCTCATAACGTATAACGACGAGCTGTTTTCCAAGAATACCTTGCAGTTTCAGTAAATTTTCATATGCAACAATCCATTGTTGTTCGACTTTATCGGGGGGAGATTTCCAGCGACTATATTGAGAGTATATCGTATCCATTGGATTCCTGATCAACCCAATCAATAAAACGTCAACGTCATCTACTTCGTTGATAAACTCAAGAATCAGCTCAATCGCAGACCACTGGCATAAATGGTGAGGAGACTTTTCAAGAAAGATGGGCGAATGCTTTTTGCACAGGTGTTTCCAACCTTGCATGATTAATTCTTTATTGTCATTTGCCGGTATGTAGTCATCCACATTGTCTTTCATCAATGCAATCAGGTCAGCCCTGGCTTTCTCAGGCTCCAGCGGTACTTCACTATCCACCATCTTCAATTGATGCAAATCCAATATTGAAGCCGCTTTTGTCCAGTACAGCGTTTCATTTTCATAATGCCGTGTCTTTGACACGTGCTGTACATCGGCAAACTTAGCCAACAAATTTTGACAGGCGCTGGAACCCGAGGATTTTTCAGAAAGAATGATGATGTTTTTTTCGTTAGCCATTTTGTCTCCTTTTCTCGGTATTCCTGGCAGCCTTGGGCAGGGTCCATGTAGGTGACCATTTAACCGGCACCATATCGGTAGTATCTTGCCAAACGTTCTGTGTATGCTCTATCGGATAAAAGTACTGAACAATCTGACGCCAGAATTGATCCGATCAGGGGGGCACTAGCTTCACCCTCCACGACTTTTCGGAATCCTGAGAAAAGCTTGCTCCAATGCTGGCGGCCCCTGCACACCTTGATCGATCAAAATCGAAACGAATGATCAGAGTTGGATCAATCGATTGCTTCGTTTACCCAGCAGGATATATCCAAGGAACTGTTCGGATGCAGAATTTGCCACCTTTTTAAAGTATTTAATAATTCAACGCAAGGTTGCCGCAGTCACTCAAGCACAGACGCTGTGTGCGCTTGTTTTTCTTTTCAACATGGTCCTTGAAAGACCCTTGGGCAAGATTGGCCCATTCAAGCGTTCGAAAAGGCCAATACGGATTCCAACTCTTGGCATCCTGCAAGCGTGTCACTTGTTCGTCCTGTAAACCTTATATCATGTGGTCAAGCCTGGCGGGTACGGCATTCGGAGCCCATTGGATCGTTTGCCACCTGAGCACCGCCTGCAAAATATGCTCTGTCGCAGTATGCTAAGTAAAACCGACAATGAACCGCATCCATGCCAATCAGCCAATCTGAAGACGAAATCTCCAAGGTCGAATGGATCCGCCAGTTCTTTATGGTCTTCCTGCCATTTTTGGCGGTCTTAATGGTCGGCGTGTTCGCCCACTACACGACGATCACTCAGACCGAACGGGTGACCCGGGAATCGAGCGAGCTGCTCAACGTGGGTCTGGCGCGCAGTGAGCTGAACCGGGACTTGGCCAATGTCATCAGCGATTTGATGTTTCTCTCCAGTTACCTGGAGCGCTGGGGCACTGAGCAGGAGAGTCGGCAGCGGGAGACGGAGATCGCCGAACTGTTTCTCACCTTCTCCCGGGAGAAACAGCTCTACGATCAGATCCGCTATCTCGACACTCATGGCATGGAAGTCGTACGCATCAACTATCGCGCCGGCCGGCCGATCAAGGTGCCCCCCCATGCCCTGCAGGACAAGTCGGGACGCTACTATTTTCAGGAGACCCTCAAACTCGACAAAGACAAGATCTATATCTCGCCCCTGGATCTCAACATCGAACAGGGCGTGATCGAAAAACCGTTGAAACCGATGATGCGCTTTGCGGTCCCGCTCTACACCCGGGGTGGCGGAAAAAAGGGTATCCTGGTCTTGAACTATCTGGGCGACCGCCTGCTCGGTAACTTTTCCCGTGCCGGTGCCAACATCGCCGACCATATCCATCTGGTCAACACCGCGGGCTATTGGCTGCGCAGCCCGCAACGTTCCGACGAATGGGGCTTTATGTTCCCACACGGCAAGCGTTTCTCCGATCGTTATCCAAAAGCCTGGCAACTGATCCAACAGGGCAACTCCGGACAGCTCGACACGCCTGAGGGTCTGTTCACCGTTGAGACCGTCACCCCCTGGCTGGTGGCCTCGCAACTGGTCGAAGAGGTGGCGCCGGTGTTGCGACCGATTCCCTCCGGCACCGACCAATGGCGGGTCATCGCTGTGGTCGAATCCCATGCGGACAGCACCACCCTCTGGCACTTTTTGCAACGCCATCTGCCCCTCTACCTGGTGATGTTCACGATCCTGCTGGTCGGCAGCTGGTTGCTGATGCTGGCCAATGTCCGGCACCTGCGGGCAGAGTTGCAGAACGAGTATGAAAAACGCTTCCGCCACACCTTGGAGGACATGCAGTTGGCCGCCGTCACCGTCGACCAGAACGCCCGGCTGGTGTTCTGCAACGACTATTTTCTGCAACTGACGGACTGGAGCCGGGGCGAGGTCATCGAGCAGGACTGGATCAGCCGCTTTGTGATTGCCGAACAACAGGAGAGTCTCCGCGCGACCTTCGCGGCAATCGGTTCGCACCGTGATTTCCCTCACGAGATGGAGGCCGAGATCCTCACCCGGGGTCAAGGCACCCGCTTGATCGCCTGGCACAATACCCCGGCCTTCGACGCCAACGGCAAAGTGGTGGGCTTCACTGGGGTGGGCGAGGACATCACCGAACGTAAACGGGCCGAGGAAGAGGTGCGCAAACTCTACCGCGCCGTGGAGCAGAGTCCCAGCATCGTCATGCTGACCGATCGCTATGGGCGTATCGAATACGTCAACCCGAAATTCACCGAGGTCACCGGCTACTCGCCGGAGGAGGTCCTGGGGAAAAACCCCCGCATCCTCAAGTCTGGGGAGACCACAGAGGATGAATACGGCAGGCTCTGGCACACGGTGCTGGCAGGCAAGGAGTGGCGCGGCGAATTCCACAATCAGCGCAAGAACGGCGAGCTCTATTGGGAATCCGCCTCGATCTCCGCCCTGCGCGGCGCCGATGGCGAGATCACCGATATCATCGCGGTGAAGGAGGACATCACCCAGCGCAAGCAGTTGGAGATGGAGGTCGAAGCACGCAACCGGGAGCTGGCACGCAATCAGGCGCTGACCGCCATGGGCCGCATGGCGAGCATGATCGCCCATGACCTACGCAACCCCTTATCCTCGGTGAAGATGGGCCTGCAGATCCTCAGCAAGCAGGTGACCGACGAAAGTCGTGAACTGAGTCAGATCGCCCTGGACCAGATCTACTACATGGAAAACATCCTCACCGACATGCTCGCTTATGCCCGCCCGGAAGCGGTAAAGACCGACTGGGTGAGCCTCGACAAGTTGCTCGATGCCACCCTAGGCAGTCTGCAAAAACGCATCGACGAGGCCCGGGTGGAGGTCGCCCTGCGCTTCCAATCCGGACTGCCGACCATTCCGGCGGACGCCCACAAACTGCGCCAGGTGTTCTCCAACCTGATCACCAACGCCCTGCAGTCGGTCGAACTGCAGCCGGAGGGCAGCCGACAGCTCTACATCAGCACCGCCCTGCAGCTCGCCGAATCCGGTACCGCCATCCAAGTGGAGGTCTGTGATAACGGCACGGGCATCGATGAGGACGAGGCAGAGAAACTGTTCGAGCCTTTCTTCACCACCCGCACCCGGGGCACCGGTCTCGGCCTGGCCATCGTCCACCAGATTGTTGATCAACACGGCGGCTCGGTTAAACTGCAAACCAGGGAAGGAGGTGGCACCTGTGCGCTGGTCGTCCTGCCGACCTCCCCTGCTGCGACAGGTGAGACAAAGCAATGAGACGACCTACCATCCGCTTGTCCTTCTATGGGTGATCTAGTCGGAAAGGTAAATCTATGCAGAACAAACCGCTTCATACACTCAAGAACATCGGGGAAACAGTCGCCTCTCGACTCCACGAAATCGGCATTACCAATCTCGTGGAACTCAAACACCTGGGATCAGTAGAGGCATACAAAAGGCTGGTAGAACAAAGCCCCGGTAGGCGCTTGCCGGTTTGCTATTATCTGTACTCACTGGAAGGTGCAATCCAGGACAAACACTGGAACGAGTTTTCTGAACAAGAAAAATTGACAATGCGATTGGCCGCCGGACTCACAAAGTGAGCCCTGAACTTCGCAATTATGGAAACAAACCGTCACAGCGCTACAGATTCACTCTGCGGTACAGGTTTGACAGCCGATGCCAAGAATACTCATAGTTGATGACGACACGGCCAGTTGCCGCACCCTGCAGTTGCATCTATCGAACAGGGGCTATGCGGTCGACCTGGCCCACAGTGTTGACGAGGGTCTGGCGGTCGCCAGCCGGGTCAACCCTGACTTGCTCATCCTGGACATCCGCATGCCAGGTAAGTCCGGCCTGGAGGGCCTGCCGGCGTTCAAGGCCCTGTCGGACGGACTGCATATCATCATGATCACCGCGTTCCATGACATGGAGAGCACCATCCAGGCCATGCAGCAGGGCGCCGAGGACTATATCCACAAACCCATCGATATCGACGAGCTGGATGCGGCGGTGGACAAGATGATCGGCGAGACCAGTACCGAGTCACAAGCGGTCGCCACCGCCCCGCGTGAGGGGGACTCCTTCTCCATGGTCGGCCGCTCCCACGCCATGAAGGAGATCTTCAAGACCATCGGTCTGGTGGCGAAGAGCCCGGCCACCGTGCTGATCACCGGCGAGTCCGGCACCGGTAAGGAGCTGGTGGCCCGGGCCATCCATCGCAACAGCGACAAGCCCGACGGCCCTTTTGTGGCGGTCAACTGCGCAGCGCTGGTGGAGACCCTGCTCGAATCGGACATGTTCGGCCATGAAAAGGGTGCGTTTACCGGTGCGGTGGCGAAACAGCCGGGCAAATTCTCCCTGGCGCAGAACGGCGCCATCTTCCTCGACGAAGTGGGCGAGCTCTCCCCGGCCATGCAGGCCAAGCTGCTGCGGGTCATCCAGTACAAGGAGTTCACCCCCCTGGGGGCACAGGCGCCGCTGACCAGCAACGCGCGGATCATCGCCGCCAGCAATGTCACCCTGACGGAACGGGTTGCGGAGGGCCGCTTCCGTGAAGACCTCTACTACCGCCTGCAGGTGGTGAACATCCACCTGCCCCCGCTGCGGGAACGCCGGGAAGACATCATGGATCTGGTACAAACCCTGCTAGGACGCATCAACCGGGAGTTACGCCGCAACGTCTCGCATATCACCCAGGACGTGCTCGACCGCTTCACCGCCTATCACTGGCCAGGCAATGTAAGAGAGCTGGAAAACGTACTGATGAAGGCGGTGGCGCTGAGCCCGGGGGACACCCTGTCTTTGGACCTGTTTCCCAGCGAGATCACCGGTATCGAATCGGCCGCAGCGAAACCGATCGCTTTAGTCGGTGGTGAAGCGGAACTGCTGAGCCTGGACGCGATGGAGAAACGCCATGTCGGCGAGGTATTGGAGACTGTGGGCTGGCACCGTGGCCGAGCCTGCGAGATCCTCGGCGTCTCCCGCCCCCGCCTGCGGCGCATGATCCGTCAGTATGGGCTGGAGCCACCACCCGGAGTTTCCTCTGATGAGGAGGATGCGGAATCATGAAGGACGGGATGAATTACCGCTCCGGTTCATAGCCCTCAAACTGCGGCAAGTCCCCATTGATCTCCTCCCAGTTGGCTTTGGAAGTCACGAAGATGTGAGCCTGCGGGCGTTCCCTGATGTCAGATTCGATACTGCCGAGGCGTACGCGGACTCTCTCGGAGTCTCTACTGTTTTTGCTCAGGATGGGCGAACCACAGACTTTACAGAAATACTTGGTCTGCTCTGGACTGGAGGCATAACCCGTCAATGCATCCATCCCCTGGGTGATGATGAAATCTCCGGCCTGCACAAAACCATTGGTGGCGAAGGCGCTGCCCTGGGCCTTGCGGCACTGGGAACAATGGCAGTGGATGATCTGGCTGATCCGACCATGGATCTCGAAACGCACCGCCCCACAAAGGCAACCACCTTGATACAATATCTTCCCCTATTTGCTTATTCAGTAAACTTTAGTGAGCTCATGCTCTGCTGTACTGCCGGTTTGACCTGGTCATAGTCATTGAACAGAAATACCGTGTAGGCATCCGCAATATCGTTCTTGTGCAGGGCGAGCATCATCACCTGGCTGTAGCGGTCCGTGTATTCCGATACCACATCGAACACCCCAACGGCGGCCCAGTCCGCATTGAAGAACTCCTTGGCCTGAGTTTGGGAATACTCCTTGGTTGGGCTGCGGCTGCCCCGCTTGGTGAGGTTACCGATGATGGTGTGAAACAGCATGTTGAACATATGATTGGGCTCCGGCATCGCACTATGGGGATCGCTGTAGTCGATCTCGATGCGACTTAACGGGCGAATCACATAGCGCAGCTCCAGTCTGCCATCCTGAGATCGCACTGCCTTTTCATGCTGCAGAAGCGGATTTTTCTCCAATTCGACCTCCTGGAAGCCCTCCGGCACCGAGAGTTCCAAACCGGCCTCGATCAACAGCTCCTGAAAACCTGGAATGGCCATTTCCTGGGCATTCAATGAACTACTGACCAAGATCCAGCCGATCACAGACAACAACGGGAATAACGGCCTGGTTTTTTCTGACGACATACAACACCCTTTCATGAATTGTTTTGACCGGCCGGAGAGGCTGTCTCCCCTTTCCGCCACTGTTTGAGCAAATCGTTGGCCACCTTCTTCCACTCGTCGACCTCAACCAACTCCAGGAAACGCTCCAGGTCCTTGATCGCGGCATCCCGCTTGCCCAGGGCGTCATAGGTGGAGGCCCGATTGAAATAGGGCGCCGGGGCATGGGGATCGAGCGCGATACACTGCTCGAAATCGACCAGGGCCTTATCGAACTCGCTGCTGCTGTAGTAGATGCTGCCACGATTGAAGTGGGCGGGGATCAGGTCCGGGTCCAGGGTCAGGGCCTTGTTCAAGTCCTGGAGCGCCTCCTCGATACGTCCGAACTGCCGGTAGGCCTGGGCGCGGTTGGTCAGGGTCTTGGGATCATCCGGATGGATGGTCAGGGAGGATTCGAGGTCCCGCAATGCATCGCTGAGCCTGCCCATTTGCAGATAGATACTGCCTCGTACCGCAAACAGCTCGGCATGGGTCTTGAATTGCACAATACCCCGGTCCAGCTCATGCAGGGCCTCGTTGGGACGCCCCTCCTGCATATGTTGCAGGGCGACGGTGATCAGCTGCTCGGGCTCCAGCTTGGCATGGGGGTTGTAACCCCCGCTGTGGGGCTTGCCGGTCATGGATGAGGTCACCGGATCCTGCCCAGCGGCCCCGGGCAGGTAAACAGAAAAGGTTAGCGTAGCCAGTAGCAAACAGGTCGCGTAGCGAAACCGCAAAATCATTGCCTTTAATCCTCGTCTGTAAATCAGACGTTTGTTAAAAAATGTTTAACCTAAACCCACCGATAGCAATCACCCTGACAGACGGAGGGGCCCATTGTTTACCACAATGGACCCCATCCGGATAGGGTTTGTGTCTCATCCTTGAGACGGGTGGAGAGATCTACTTTTTCATCATCTCGGCATAGCTCTTGAGCATCTTGTTCATCAATTCGATGTGCTGCTCGTCATTGAGCTGACCATCCTCGGCCACCTTGCTCCACAGCTCGGTGTTGGACATCTCACGATGACAACCCATGCACAGGCCGGTACGTTCCATGGCGGTACGAATCTCCTTAGGCAGGGCCCGGGACAACGGCCAGTGGGTACCCACGGTCTGTACCTGTTGGTCATCCTTGATGATGGTGGACCAGTCGTAGTCCAGGTCGGCGATTTTCGGGATCTGGATCTGGTAGTTCTTCGGAATCACCTTGCCGGTCTTTTGATCGATCAGATCCTCGACGATGTCCTCCGGATAACGGGCCTGAAAGACGCCACCGGAAATACCGTAACCCAAGGCCTTCGGATTGTTGTGGCAACTCTCACAGGTACGTGCCTTGCGCTGTGCGGAGTGAGGCTGCACCGGGGCCATGTCGATGGCGTCCGGGACACGGCTCTGACCCAGCATTTTCTGCTCATCGTAGGACTTGCCGAGCTGATTGAGCGCCACGGTCTCGCCATCACGGCCGATAACGGTATAGACGATCTGACAACCCGGCATGAGCGGCGTCACACGACCTTCACCATTGATGCCCAGAACCGGCTCTTCCCAACGCAGATAGGAGCGTTTCTCGAACACCTTACCCGGGCTCTTGATGCCGCTGCTGCCAATTGCGGATTCGGCGGTCGAACCGTCCGGAAAACGCTTGTTACCCGAGGCGATCCAGTCGGTATCCGTGTAGGGCTGGCCCTTCTTGTCCTTACCGTAATTGACCTGCACGTGACAACCATAGCACTGCGGTACCCAGGAGGCATGGCAGGCGTAGCATTCGAGGGAGTCGTTGTGCTTCTCGACCTTGCTCATGGCGACCATGGCATCCGGGCTCTTCCAGGTGTTGGTAACCGCCATCTGTTTCAGGACCGGCACCTCAAAGTCATTGCCGGTAGCGGAGTGCATGATGACTTTATCACCATCTTTCACCACGTTACCGAAGGGATTGCCGCGGGCCGTCAGCAGATAACCGTCGCGCTTCTCGTAAGGCGTCGCAAAGGCAGCCGTTTCGCTCAACAGGGTGCTACCCAGTCCTCGCCCCTTGTCAGAGAGCTTTTTGGCAAACTCTTCAGAATAACCGAGGGGTAGGTCCCAAGGATAGGTATCCGGTGTGCCATGACAATCCTGACACTCAATCTCGACCTGCGCCAGGGTCGTACCGAAGATGTTGCCGTCGCCATGCATGTCAATGGTGGTATGGCAGTCCTGGCACAGCAGACCACCCTTAGGATTCTCCGGGCGGCTCTGAATCTGATGATGCAGGTCATCGGAGATGAACAGGTATTTCTTGGTGTGCAGCTTGGGTTGGGTGTTGCCTTGGGCATCAAAGGGCGAACCGTAGGGGAATTCCATCAGACCCTGATAGGTCACGCCGATCCGCTTGCCGCGGTTGTGGCAGGAGTTGCAGGTCTCGACCGGGATGCCGGAGTATTCGATATCACCGTGCTTGACCTTGGCCTCGCGGGTAGCCTGTATCTTATGGGTCATAAGATGGCCTTTTTCGGTCTTGTCGATGGTCGGGTCATTACCCTCGTACAGGCCTTCGTTACCGTAGGGGATATGGCAGGAGGAGCACCCCTGGCCCCGATAATCACCACGCTTCTCACGACCGTTGACGGCCACGTGGCAGCGTTGACACTGCTGACGGGAGTAGGTGAAACCGGCCAGCTTGGGATCTTTCTCAATCTCCTCGACCGAGGGCTGAGGAACCATCTTCAATTCGGTCGGGAACTGTTCCTTGTGCACCGCCATCATGTCCTTCATATACTGCTTGTACGCATCGGTACCGACCTGCGGCACCGGGCCGTCAGTGTCCTTCACGTCATAGTTACCCCAAGGTACCTTGTAGTTCTGAACCTCTTCAATACCCCAGGTATGCAGGTTTCCCTGAAGTTTACCGGCTTCGGTGTTCATCAGAGAACGCTCGAGCCGATAGGGATAACCCTGGTGGCATTGCCCGCAGGTATTGTCGGCAATCCACACAGAACCGGGATCGGGATAAAACATCTTGGGACCGGCACCCTCTTTTAGCCCTTTGGGCGAGCCCTTGTGGGCCTCCTCCTTGGTCAGACCCTGTGGATTACCGCCATGACAGACCACACAGCCGTTCGGATCGCCATGCCCGCCGCCAATGGCCTTGATCTGCATCATCATGGCGCTCTTGGGATCTCGGATATCCTCGATACCCTCGTGACAGCTGTTACAGCCTTTCTCCTTTGCCAGGGCAGGCGTTACCTTCTCGGGAACGGCCGCGTTCGACAGACCTGCGATTCCCCACAGGCAGACTGCCATTAACACGAGTCTATTCTTCATATTTTCCCCCATCATTAATAAACGCACTGGGATAGTGCAGCTGAATAGCGATTATTAACGATGCAGGTATCGTACCTGAGTCTTTGACTCGGTCTTTAGGGTGCTCTCGAACCCGACATCATGGTATAAGCATAAGAAAATTACTTTTTTTCTTACAGACACTTATCCATAACTGGCGCACTCCAGAGTGCTTGTAGCGGGCGGCTGGAAACCATAATTGGTCCTACCCAGGGGCCAGAGGCATGAATGAAACGTTCCAGCCCGAGCTGAGTCGGCACCACCGATTGAACAATTCGTTCAATTCGTCTCCAGAGACTATCTCACGACATCCAACCAGCAAAACTTTGACCTGTCTCTGTGCGCTGGTTGTCGAAAGATCGGATTCTGCTTCACCAACTGCGGCTTTACTCAAGGGATCGACCCGATCTGCGTGTATTTACCCATTGTTTTTCCCTGTTCCGGTTGGCTAGTATCTTCAACCAGCAGTAATTAATGGAGATTTTCAGGATGTATATAAAAGTACTTCTCGGCCTTTTGGTTTCACTGGGGTTGATGGTCGACGCCCTTGGAGCCAATGGAAGGCCTGAAGACCGTATTTTGCAGGCACAAGTACCGACAGGTGGAGATTTCACCCTCCAGTCCGTAAACGGACCGGTTTCCACCGAGGATCTGCGTGGCAAGGTCATTCTCCTCTATTTCGGCTACACCAAATGCCCCGATGTCTGCCCGACTTCCCTTTCCTTCATGACTCAGGCACTGAACGGCTTGACGGATGAAGAATTGAAGAATGTGGTTGGTATCTTTGTCAGTGTCGACCCCAAACGAGACACGGTCGAAATCCTCGATCAGTATGTCGACTATTTTCATGAAAATTACATTGGTCTCACCGGTACTGAGTCCGAGGTTGCGGAAGTCGCCAAGCTGTACGGCGCTCAGTATCACGAAGTTGAGCTGACGAACTCCGCCTTCGGTTACTCAGTGAATCACTCCTCCGTCACCTACTTGATCGACACCAAGGGAGAGCTGAAGCTGATCTTTCCCCATGAGACCCCACCGTCGGTGATGCTGGAAGGGGTGCGTTACCTCATTGCGGAAGGCTGATAAACCCGTCTGGTGAAATACCCGACTCGGTTGAGTTGCTCGACGCGGCATGCTGACTGAGCAGGTCAGCCCCATTCTCGGACAGTTCCCACATAGGTTAATCACACGAGAACATCCCCTGGTCAGGGCTGTTATACTCATAGGAAGAGGCATCCATATCAGATTGGTTGGACATGCTGGTTCTGGGATTTGATGATTACGAGGCCCAAGGCCGTCGGCTGGCAGATGCTCTGGCCTGCCCCTTCGAGAAAGCCGACCTGCATCATTTTCCGGACGGCGAGAGCAGGGTGCGCCTGCCTGCGAAACTGTCGAAACAGCTCATCATCTGCCGCACGCTCAATTCCCCGAACAGTAAACTGATCGAGCTGTTACTGGCTGCAGAAACGGCCAGGGAGCAAGGGGTCGATCAGATCACACTGGTTGCCCCCTATCTCTGCTACATGCGCCAGGATATTGCCTTCCACTCGGGAGAAGCCGTCAGCCAGCGAATCATCGGCCGGTTCTTCGCCCGCCTGTTCGATGGGGTGATAACGACAGACGCTCACCTGCACCGGATCAGCCAACTGAGTCAGGCCATTCCTGGGATCAAAGCTGTCAACATCAGCGCCACCCCGCTAATGACAGGGTTTCTGATCGATCGATCCCCTGATCTCCTGCTAGTCGGCCCAGACAGTGAATCCGCCCAATGGGTCCAGACCATTGCAACCGATGCGGGAATTCCCTGGCTTGTTGCTAAGAAAAAACGCCTCGGAGACCGGCAGGTGGAGATCACCCTGCCCCCCGGCGATTATGCGGGTAAAAAGATCATTCTGATCGATGACGTCATCAGCACCGGCGATACCTTGATAACGATTGCACAACAACTGAAGCAGCAGGATGTGGTATCAATCGACGCGTTGGTCACTCATGCCTTGTTTGATGAATCAGCGGCCAACAAAATGCAAAACGCTGGAATCGAAAACATATGGAGCACTGACAGCATTACCCATCCCAGTAATATTCTGTTCCTGGGGCAATCACTCGCCGAAGCGGTATTGATCGATGGCCACAATCCATAGGAAAGATGGAGGCTAAGCCCGGAATCAAACCGAGGTACACGGCTTTGCAGGCCGTGGATGTTCTTTTTTTTCTTGATGTATTCGGCATGTTATAAAGATTAAGTGGGAACCCACTCCGTAAGACCACTCCATGAAAACGAAGCCGTTTTTTTTATCCTATATTTTTTGCATAAACGGACAGTAAACCACTGATTTAGCTTGTCTACTTTCGGAGTTTTTAATATCACAAACGGCCTTTACAAGAACAATGACACTCAGTCATAACCTCTTCCGGACGACAATAAAAATAACATTTGGACGATATTATAATACCGTTTAGTCGTAGCTATATTTTATTAGTTTAATCTCGTAGCTGCTGATGTATCCTCGTTATTCCGCTAAGAATGTTCAAGAAGCCTTAGCCGATACCCCGGTTGTCTTTTTAACGGGACCTCGCCAAGTGGGTAAAACCACCTTGGTGTTGAGCCTGATCAATGAAGAGTGGGAATACATAACTTTGGATGACCGGGCGCAGTTTGAAATCGCCAAAGCCGATCCGGTGGGATTTATCCGCAACCTACCGCAAAAACAGATCGCACTGGATGAAGTACAGCGATTGCCAGAACTGTTCGTATCGATCAAACAGGCAGTGGATGAACAGCGGACACCTGGGCGCTTTCTGCTCACAGGTTCAGCTAATGCCCTGCTATTGCCGCGTCTATCAGATTCTCTGGCAGGTCGCGTGGAATCCGTACGCCTGACAACCCTCTCAGAATGTGAAGTCCTGGACCATCAGCCCATGTTCTTAGGCAAATTACTGTCAGGTGACGCCCCATCAACCCGAGAGACCCGTCTTAGGGATCACCTACTTCAACGTATCTTAGTAGGTTGCTTTCCCGAGCCACTGCAACGTTCAAGCAAAAGACGTAGTGCGGCCTGGTATCAGCAATACGTCAGCACTCTGATCCAGCGGGATATCCAGGATCTAACCCATATCGACCATCCCGACCTAATGACCAAGCTGCTCACTCTCACGGCATTCTATGCCGGAAAACTGGTTAATCTTACTGAACTAGGCAGTAAACTGGGGCTCGATCGCCTGACCATTAAAAAGTACATGGCCTTACTGGAACAGTTGTTCCTGGTGCAACAACTACCCGCATGGCACTCCAACGAATACAAGCGCTTGGTCAAATAACCGAAAATACACTCGATTGACACCGGCATGATGTGTGCCATCCGAGGATTAACTCGGGAACGATTGTTGCGGCAACCCGCTGATTTTGGACTGTTACTGGAGTCCTTTGTCTACAATGAACTGCGTAAACAGGCGACATGGATCGATGAACCACTGAATTTCTTTCATTACAGGGACAAGGATAAAGTCGAGGTCGATCTCATTATTGAGAACGGTATAGGAGACTGTTTTGCCGTGCAAGTGAAAGCAGAGGCCACCTTGAATGCCAAGGATTTTACCGGATTAAAACGCTTTCAAAGTATCGCCGGTAATAGGTTTAAACTGGGTATTTTGCTCTATGATGGCGATCACACCACAGCATTTGGCGATCAACTCTTCGCTGTGCCAGTAGGTGCATTATGGTCGTGAGGCCCATATTGACACCATTTGCTGAAATGCGTATGCCATTTATTACTTCCAATATTATTTAACCTTTGATGAGTCGATCCAGCGACCTTTAAAATTCAAACAGGACAATGGACATTTCTGATCGCAACAGCATCTGTAGAAAAATCGTCTAAGTCGAGCAGCAGTGTCTTGCCGGTCCCAGATGGACCTAGCCCGCATGTTTCACCCGCTGATTGAATTTACGCTGAGACATCCGTTTCAGGGCAACACCTGGAACCAATAGGTCGTTAATGCCGA
>JAAUXZ010009817.1_pt1 | contig 15307 bp, 12 predicted proteins | sample 7278131 | NCBI WGS metagenome assembly JAAUXZ01 (sample SAMN14350119, study PRJNA611818) | marine sediment metagenome | isolation source: surface marine sediment (3m) | place: French Polynesia: Moorea | collected 2018-08
GATCTCGGGCTTGTGCCCGGACCTACCGACGAACGGGTTATCGGCCGGAACGGAACCATCATCGTTCAGGCGCAGGAGCTTGCCTATATGGCTGTTGACGTCCTGGGCGAGCAGGGCGTTGCCCCAGAAGCTCGTGTCACCGTCATCGCGCTCGACACCGAACGCACCACCGACGGTCATGAACAGCGTACCGTCGGGTGCGAACAGCAAGCGGGCCGATGCGGTAAAGGTCCCGAGGTCTGCAAGGTCCTCCAGGGCGTCTTCCGTGTTCCAAGGCTCGACGAAGAACACGTCCTCAACGTCGTGCAAAGCGTCATCTTCGAATCGGCCGCGCACGAGGGCGACACCACCCTGTCCGTCAGGCAGCGCACGCGTGTACGTCAGGTAGACCAGCCGGTTCTGTTCGAACTCGGGATGCACGGCTACCTCCATGAGGCCGGAGAACCCCCTGGCCTTGATGTCGCCCGGCACGCCCTCGATCGGGTCGGGTAGCAGCTTGCCGTCACGGACCACGCGCAGTGTTCCTTTGCGTTCCGTCACGAGAATGTCGCCATCCGGCAGGAACGCGAGCGACCACGGGTGCGACAGGCCGCTTGCGATCGGTACGACACGTACATCGGGGATGGCGTGGGTATGAATCACGAAAGGCTCGGCCGGCAGCTGCACGCGTGGCAGCCCCGGCGACTGAACGTCGTCCGTGGGTTCGACGTCCACCCAGTCGGCACCTTCCGTGATCCAGCGGCGCACCAGTTTTACCTTGTCGCGGGGCACCTCCACGCCCATCGAGTACGGTGGCATCCGGTCCTCCGCGGTGCCCGCGTTCATGCGCAGGAAGACCTGGCTGTCGGCGGGTTTGCCCGGGACGATCGGGTGACGGCCGTCGCCCAGGTCGGCGAAGGCGAATTCTGCCTTGTCGAGACGCAGGTTAGCTTCACGCGATATATCCCACTGCCCGTGACACGGATAGCAGTAGGTCGCAAACAGTGGCTGGATCTCCCCAATGTAATCGACGGGCTCCTCTGCTCCTGCCGGAAGGGCAGGTGCGAGAAAGAAGAGTGCAAGCGCCGGCGTACGAGCGTTCGATCGATTCATCCCCCACCCCCAGGCTGGTTAGTTCTTCTTATTGGTCAGCGCATTCTATCGTATTGGGAGATCAATCGAGGCGTCGCCCCGGCCGCCGCGCCAGGTCATGCTTGATCCGGCAATGGCGAGCTTCTGCGGCAGCCACGAAACGAGCCGCATTTGGACAGAAGTCGTTGCATGGTATCGCCTCACCATTCAGCCAGCGATCGCATGTCTCGGGTGCTGGACAACGGCGGCAGCGCCTGCGCGCATCCTGCATGTCGACATCCAGGATTTCGTCCGCGTTCCTCGCTGTCGCTTCGTCGATACCGCAGGTCAGCATCATGCGATACATCCGGCGCCTGCACACAAGCGCGCGGCGTAAGGGGCGGATGATGATCATCATGCCGACGATACCGAGGATAGCTAGCGTAATCGTGACAAAAGGCTGGACGCCGTCCATGTCCGCTCCTCCCTGCGAACGCGCGACGAGGCCGCGCGTCCCTTGACGCTGCGTATTGTCGTACGAGCCTGTAACCCAGGTCTACGAAGTGGGTCTCAGATCGCCAATCAGGGGTTCACTTCCACAAGGTTCACCAGGCCAGTCGTGCAGTCTCCGACGCGGTTCACGGATTTGTCGCCGGTCGCTGTGCGAAACTCCGGCTATCTTTGCGCCGTATGGCAGATCGCGTGTTTGCGGAGGACAGCCGGGTGATACGGAAATTGCGGAATACGATTATTGTCGCATGCGCGGGTGCCATTCTCGCAGCTTGCGGCGGAGGCAGCTCTGGCAACGGGCCCGCCCCGGGCCCAACGGGTAGCGGTAACGACTCGGCCACCATCACGGTGGACAATGCTGAGCTGACCGCGGGCCTGGTCGCGAGCGTGGCCGTGGGCGACGGCGTCTTCGGCGTCTTGTCGGACTTGCAGATACCAACCATCCCAGGCGTAGCCGGTGCGGTTGTGAGCAACGTCGCCGAGCTGGCCAAACCGTCAGCGCAGCTGGCGACCAGCTCTGCCGTCGTCGATTGTGCCGTGGATGGTACCGTTGACATTGACCTTACGGTTGCGAATCCGCTGCAACCGACAGAAGGTGACATTTACGCGCTGCAGTTCACGGCATGTGACGAGGGTACCGGCGTCGTTACGGACGGCGGCATGATCATGACGATCACGGACCTGGACGGCGACTTCAACACCGGGGAGATCGTGCTGGGCATAAGCGTTCAGCTATCGGCGTTCCAGGTCACCGAGGGCGGCGAGACGACCGGGGCGAGCGGTACCGTCGCTGTCGTGATCGATACGAGTATGCCGCCAGTCACGACAATCACCGTATCCACGAGCGCGCTGGCGACGTCAGGTGACGGAACCGCCGAAGCTGTATCCGACTTGACGGTGTCCATCTCCGAAGATGACAGCATGTTCCCGGCGGCCGTATCCGTAGATACGTCCTTTACGATATCCAGCCCGAGGATCGGTGGCGAGGTACAGGTCAGCACGTCGCTGACGCTGCAGGCAAGCGGCGACGAGTATCCTTATGTCGGCGAATTGCGAATAACGGGCGCCGGCAATTCCGCGATTGTTCTCATCGCACTTGACGCGATCCGCGTAAGGCTGGAGATCGATATCGACGGTGACGGTGCGCTTGACGAAACCCTGGAGACGACCTGGGACGAGCTGCTGGCGCTCGCTGGCTGACGGCCATCGCGGCGTCGATGCGACGGATGTCGATGGCGACAACCTGGTTGTCACGATTGTCGACAACCCGATGAACGGCGCCGTCGCGCTGTCCGGTGGCGTTTCCTATTCTTACACGCCCGCGCAGGATTTCCCGCCCGGAGAGGGGCCGGAAAACGACGCATTCATCTTCTTCACAGCGATTGCGCCGGTACCGGAATACTCCGACGCGTCATTACGAGTTCTCGGAATCGCGATCGAGTAACAAGTTGTTTCTCCTGCGGCAAATCTCTGGTGCTGCTTGCGCCGGGGCGATATCTTCGTGCGCCCAATGAGAAGCAAACGAATCAGGAGACGAGCCATGGAAAATCACACAAGAGATTGGTCCGAACTTGCAATTTCGCTTTACGACAAGCTGACGGGCCGCAATGCAGAGATCACGTACGAAGCCGAGAATATGGAAGTCTGGGTACCGAGCGGTGTTGGTGACGACGCCAGCCATGCCCACTGGAAAGTAAACGGCAGCCTCAAGATCAGAGCACGTGACGGCGTCGAGGCCTGATACGGCACTGCCGATCGATGTACACGGCGAGCTTCTTTTCCGCGGTCCATCGAATTGTCGAGTCGCGCTGCGAGCCGAAGGGTCCGTGCTCCAGCTCGCCGTACCCGGCTGGTCGCAGCTAAACGAACTTGGCCCTCGATCGGTGAGGGCGAAGCGAAGTACGCTCGCGACCACGATCAGTGCATTGAAAGTTCTTCGCCTGACGGTGGACGTCAACGTCGACGGCCAACGCGCGTTCGGGCTGGGCGAAGGCGTCAAGACGACGTTTCTGGCGCGCGTACTCGGGCTGACGTCGACCGACATTCGTTTCTCGACGGTCGTTAGTCTCGTGAGGTCGCGAGCCAGAAAGCGCCGCGCAGATCGTCGATGAATCGTGCGCGCTCCTCAACTGCGTCCTTGTGACGGGGTAAGCGCAACAGGTACGCGGGATGAACGGTGACGATCGTCACACTGCCTCGATCGTCGGCGATAGGCTGGCCCCGTACATCACCGACCTTCACCGGCGCGCCCAACACACCACGAGCTGCCGAGGCACCGAGCGCGAGGATAACCTTCGGCGACACGATCTCGCGTTCATGGTCGAGCCACCAGCGGCAGGACTCGATCTCATCCGCGCGTGGCCGCTGGTGAATGCGGCGTTTGCCGCGAACCGTATGCTTGAAGTGCTTCACCGCGTTCGTGATGTACGACACTTCGCGATCGACACCCACTTCGCTCAGCGCTTCATCGAGAACAGTGCCAGCGGGTCCGACAAACGGCCGGCCCGCAAGATCCTCCCGATCGCCGGGCTGCTCGCCCACGATCATCATCCTGGCACCGGCCGGTCCCTCGCCCGGCACCGCGGCGGTTGCCATTCGGCATAGCCCGCAGCGCGTACAGTCTTGAAGACGGGTCGCAAGGGCCTCCAGCGTCTTCGGCGCGCCGGACGGCTCCTTCGACATTCCCGGTTGGTCCGCGACCAGCCGGCGCGCCGTGGCAATGGACGGCGCTGTGCCGGCGGGCGCAGCTCTTTGCGCACGCTCACCGCTACGCGTGAGCTCCGGTATCAGCCGGCTCTCGGGCAGGTTGCGCCAGTAGCGGGTCGGCATTTCTGCTTTCATCGCGCGCAATTTCAAACGTGCGGGATTAAAAATGCTCGAGTAATAGACGCGCCAGTGCTCCTCGAGGGCGTCGCCGTCCGGGCAGTCACGTCGGCTCGCACCCTGGCTGAAAGTCATCGACTCGCCGTCCCAATGTGCACTGCGATCCGGTGTGACAATCGACCACCTCATGCCGGCGAATCGGCGCGCGAAAAACGGGGCCGTTCGCTCGACGATATGGTGATCGGGCTCGAACCAGGCGAAGAATATCTCACCGACCTCGCTCTCGGTGCGTCGGAAGCGAACGAACGCTTTCATCTTGTGCGTGTCGCGCCGTACCGCCTTTGCCAACCGTCGTGCGGTGTACACGTCATGGTCGGCAGCATTGTCGAGCAGTCGCGGTTCACACTGGAGTCGCCACAACAGGCGATAAAGCAGCGCGAAGCGCGAGGGATTGCTATGGCAGATGACTGCGTTGGCCAGCGCCGGGAAGTCCCGTGGGACTCGGATCGGACGCGAACCACGCGCCGTGCCTGTCACGCCAGTATCGGTGCACGTGCCGAACAGGTCGCCGCTCGCCCCGGCGAGTCGAAACCCGACTCGATCGGGGCGTACCTCCGCGGCAAGCAGCCGGCGGGCTGCCGCTCTCCATTCGTCGTAGTCGGCGGCCTCCTTGAGCGTTATCGCGACGGGTTCGCTCAAGCGAACAGGTCTCCCTGCTCCGGCGGGCGGGCAAGTTGCGTACGAAGACCGGCTGCTCCGAGGTCGCGGCTTGGGCGCCAGTCGCGCACGACAATAAACGGACGCACCTTCGCAATCGACGTAGTCAGTCGGGCGACGTCGTCGAGACGCAAGGTGCCGAGGCGCCGAGCCTTCAGGATCGCGCTCACGCTCCGCGTTCCGAGCCCGGGAACGCGGAGCAGCTCGTCGCGTGCCGCGCGATTGATGTCCATCGGAAATCGTTCGGGATGCTTCAATGCCCACGCCAGCTTGGGATCGACCTCCAGGTCGAGCATGCCGTCGTTTCCGCCCGCCAGAATCTCCTCCAGCTCGAAGCCGTAGAACCGCAGCAGCCAATCGGCCTGGTAAAGGCGATGTTCACGTTTCAACGGTGGCGGCTGCGGCGGCAGCTTGCTGCTCGGGTGCGGCGTGGGGCTGAACGCGGAATAGTAAACCCTGCGCAGCTTGTAACCGGCATAAAGCGATGCACTCGTTGTCAGGATCTTGCGGTCGTCAGATGTGTCGGCGCCGACAATCATCTGCGTGCTCTGGCCGGTCGCTTTTATCGCGCGCGGATTCGGGTGCCGGCTCTTCTCTTTCTTCTCGTCCAGCTTCAGTCGCACCGACGCCATCGCCTTGCGGATGCGACCGGCGTCTTTTTCCGGCGCGAGCTTGCCGAGGCTGCTGCGACTCGGAAGCTCCACGTTGATCGACAGGCGATCCGCGTAGCGGCCTGCGGCTTCGAGCAGCTCGGGGGCTGCATCCGGAATCGTCTTCAGGTGGATGTAACCCTGGAACTGGAGCTGTTCCCTGAGGATACGAGCAACCTCTACCATCTGTTCCATCGTGTAGTCAGGACTCTTCATAATGCCGGAAGACAGGAAGAGTCCTTCGATGTAATTGCGCTTGTAGAATTCGAGCGTCAGCTTCGCGAGTTCCTCGGCGCCGAACCGGGCGCGCTGCACGTTACTCGAGACCCGGTTGACGCAGTACAGGCAGTCGTACTGGCAGTAGTTGGTCAGCAGTACCTTGAGGAGCGAGATGCAGCGACCGTCAGGCGCGTACGAGTGACAGATGCCCATGCCCTCGGTTGAGCCAATGCCACGAGTGCCTTTCGAATTTCGCTTCCGGGCACCGCTCGATGCGCAGGACGCATCGTACTTGGCAGCGTCGGCGAGGATCGCGAGTTTGTCGACAGTGCTCAGGTGAGGCATGGCCGGATAGGGTCAGGGACGACGTGCCGAAATACTGTCGATTTATACAGTTACTGTCAAGATATACAGTACTTAGACAGGCACTCCATGGGCGTGGCTTGCCCTTGCAACGCGATGGCAAACTGCTGGCTAACGCCCGGATCGCTCTCGTTGCCGCATGGGCATCGTGTCGATCAGCGAGTAGACCTCTGCCACAGGCGTCGGTTCGTCGCTCGACAACTTGACCGAGCCGTCCTTGCCGATAAGCCTCAGGGCAAACACCCCGGGTGGGATGTCCAGGGACTCCCGTATCGCAGAAACCTCCGGTGTCGTCAGTTCGCGTCGGTCGGCCGATGACACGGAGTCGTCCAGCAGTGTCACCAGGACCATGTCGCGGTCCAGGAATTCTGCCGGAGTGGAGGCCAGTTCTTCTTGCTGCGTTTTCAAATTCTTATCGTTATCGCTCGGAGCGCTGACGACGAGTACGCGCTTCGTCCAACGATACTGCGTGAGCGAAAACGGCGCCTCGTTTGAATAGGCGCTCACGCTGGCCAGCTGGAGTTCGAAGGGACCGTCCTGCTTGTCATAGATCATCAGGCCCATGCCCCTGATCTGCCCGGGATCGAGCGCGGGTCCGTCCAACCTGAATCCGCGGAATTGCGGCACGAACCTGGAGAAGGGGATATCGACAGTGGTCCACGTGCCGGTCCGGGTCTGGAAGTCAGCCCAGTAGCTAACCTGTCGGCCACGCCAGCGAGCGTTAGTTGTCAAGCGCCACGTGTACCGGCGGCCATCGCCCATTACCTGCAAACGGATGCCAGCGTGGCCTGCCAAGTCAAGCTGCAACGTCTCCGTGCGGATCGAGCTGAAGCCACCGCCGTTGGTATTGGTATTACCGGTGAAATGCAGCTTTCCGAGCTCTCCTTCGAACGTCCCCTCGCTCCGGCCTCCCATAACGTTGTCGTTTACCACGTACCAGCCGAGATCTGCGCTGTTCGATGTGAAGTCGGTAAGCAGGGTGGCAGAGGCATCGGAGGCGCCGAGCGGTGGAGAGGCAAGCGTCATCAGCAGGAGTCCAGGCAGGATGCGTGAGTAAATCATGTCGTCGATGTTAGCAGCGCTGACCCGGGCGGGATTCAGGTGACCGGCTGTCGATACACACCGTTACAAACCCCCTGGATCTCAATGCGTTAATACGCTTCACATCCCAGTATCATTTGCACATGAGCCGCGATGATCTCATCACCTCAGCATTCGGTCGCTTCGTCAAGGTGGGCGGGCTGGTTGGTCGTGTAGGCGTTTCCGTACTCGGCCAGCAAGCCATCGGCCTGCTCCGCGATGGGCCCACCAAGCAATTGAAGAAAGCCGAGAACATGATCCGCAACGCGGCCCGAATTGCGGAGACCCTCGGTGAAATGAAGGGCGCCGCGATGAAGGTCGGGCAGATGCTCAGCCTCCACGAGGGTTTGTTGCCCCCGGAAGTATCCGCCGTTCTCAGCGTTCTGCAAAAAGAGGCACCAAGCGTTTCGTTCGAGGTGATGGAGCACGAGTTACGCCGCGAGATATCGAACTTCGATGCGTTGTTCGAATCCCTGGAGTCCGAAGCTTTCGCCGCAGCGTCGATTGGCCAGGTTCACCGCGGCGTCCTGCGGGACGGCCGCGTGGTCGCCGTCAAGATCCAGTACCCGCATGCCGAGGAGATGGTCAGGGCTGACCTGAAGAATCTCAAGGTCTTGCTCGGCAACCTGGTGGGCCTGTTCACCGACATCGACTTCGAGCCGATCTGGGAAGAAGTCAAAGAGCGCCTATTCGAGGAACTCGACTACCGCCAGGAGGCAGAGAACATCCGTCGTATGGCTTCAATGCATGCGGACCTGCCGGAAATCATTGTTCCCGAAGTCGTGTCGGAGGCATCAACCCGGAGAATCCTGACGATGGGGTTCGTGGACGGGATCCCGCCCGGTGAAGCCGCGTCGGATCGATATCCCCAGCGCCTCCAGGACCAGTGGGGAGTCACGTTGTTCGAGTTCGCACTGCGCGGCCTGTTCGAGCACCGGTTCCTGCATGCGGACCCCAACTTCGCCAACTTCGCATTCCGGGAAGACGGGAAGGTGGCCGTCTACGACTATGGCTGCATGAAGGAGGTCCCCGCGGATCTCGCGGCCGGGTACTCGGCACTGGTCGATTCCGTGCTTCAACTGCGCAAGGCTGCAATCCCCGGGATCCTCCGCGACATGGGCGTCTACAAGGAGGGTGGCACCGCGTTGCCGCGGACAATGACGGACCCCTATGTCGACCTGGTGCAGGACATAGTGCGGGCAACGCCGCCCTATACGTTCGGCGAGGACGCTTCGATCTACGAGAGCCTCTACGAGTTGGGCATGACGAACTGGCAGGAGGCCACCGATATCCGTTTCCCCCGCGACGTGGTATTCATCGACCGTACGCTGGTCGGCCTGTTCGGGAACCTGGGTAAACTCGGTGCCACCGGCCCGTGGAGCGACCTCCTGCGCAAGTACACGGCGCCTCCTGTCGAAGCGGGGGCAACAGCAGAGCAACAGCGTGCCGGGAAATAGGTATGTCCTCATCGAGTACGGGGATGCCACGATTGAGGCTCTGTACTCGGGCGCGTAGCGTTTTTGTGGCGTGGATGTCCTGCAGATGGTGTATCGATGGCCGAGAGAAGCTGGCGATCGTCGAGTTTCGCGGGAGCCCTGGCCACACTGTTGGGGCTGCTGCTGTCTAGCATTGTCAGCGCCCAACAGGCCGTAATTCCCCTGCAGCTGAGCTTCTCGGACCCCGGTGCTCGCAGCATGGGCTTCGGCGGGGCATTCGTCGCGCTGGCCGACGACGCCACCGCTGCGCTCGCCAACCCCGCGGGGCTGACGCAGCTCATTCGCCCCGAGTTCTCGATCGAGGGGCGACACTGGAGCCACACGACGCCCTACACAGTAGGCGGGCGCGTCGAGGGTTTTCCCAGTGGCGTTGGTCTCGATTCGACAGAGGGCCTGCGCACCGCGGATTCGCGGCACGATACAACTGGGCTTTCTTTTCTCTCGTACGCGCATCCGATCGGTAAATGGTCATTCGCGGTCTATCGCCACGAGTACGCCGATCTCGAATTCGCGGGTGCAACCCAGGGCCTTTACGGCGGCGGCACCGATTGTTGCCAGACGCGCCTTTGGGACAACCTTTGGACCAGCGACATGGAGGTCCTGAGCTACGGTCTGTCCGCCGGGTATCGCATTCACGAGCGGCTCGACATCGGGTTCGGCGTGGTCTATTACGATGCGACGCTCGATGCGAATGTCTCCGAATTCTTCTGGGACGAAGATACGCCCGAGGCTTTTGCCGCGCCGAACTCCTACCTCCCCGAACAGCTGGTGCTCAGCGAAGACCTCTACGTCGACGACAACGACTGGACAATCAACCTCGGCTTCCTCTGGCGCCTGACAGAGAGCTGGAGCATGGGCGGTGTCTACCGGGATGGGTTCGAGGTCGATATGGGCGGTCGGGTCATCGTCGGGCCGGCTATCGACTTCGGTGTGCCGCCGGGCGAGGTGATCGCGGAGCTGTCCGGAGTCGGCGTCGAGTTTCCGGACATCTTCGGCATCGGCTTTGCCTATCGGCGACCCGACGGGCGCCTGACAGTGAGTTTCCAGTGGGATCGAGTACAGTATTCCAACATCCCGGACAGCCTGGGGCTCGACGACCAGACGATTCATGATGCCGACGAACTCCACCTCGGCGCCGAGTACGTCTTCTTGGATTCGACTCCGATTGTCGCGCTAAGGCTCGGCACCTGGTACGACCCGGATCATCAGATGCGCGCCACCATCGACGATCCCTGGTTAGACGCCATGACGGTCGATGGTGATGACGAGTTTCATTACACAGCAGGGCTCGGCCTGGCAATGGAACGCTCGCAGTTCGACCTCGCTGTCGATATTTCGGATCGTGTCGACACCGTGTCGCTGTCGGCGATCTTCAACTTCTAGATAGACTGGCCGACGTCCCTGTCGCGCTTCACGCCATCCGGCGTCAATTCAAACGCCCATGCAAGGAAGACCGCAGCAGGCAGACCCAGAGAAAGAAACACGATAAGCAACTTGCCGGCCCAGGTCGGCACCTCGAGGAAGTCGAACAGGATTTCCCCAAGCTGCAACAACAGCCAGGCCACGAAAACGTAGGCGATAGCGACGCGAAACACCTTGCGCCGTTTGAGTTCGGCGAAGAAGCGACGCGGTGATGGTTTGTTGTCCGGCGGCGCGACGTCGACGATATCGACGGGCACAGTCTCGGTTATCGCTTCGGGCGCCGCGGCGGCGTCATGCCCGCTCCGCATCCAGCGCCGGAAGAAGTCATTCGTGAGCGCTAATTCACGCGTCTCGTTGACGCGGATGAAGCCCAGGTTCTCGAGGTTTCGCAGCATGCCCGCTAGCCTGTCGTCGCCCAGTGCGAGCTCGTCACTGATTGTGCTCTTCGTGCAAGCGGCGTGCTCTGCAATCGTGCGGATGACGTCCTGCTCGGTGTTCGACAGCATGTCAAAGTCGACCGAGAAGAAATAGCTCACCATGCGGTCGGTGGCAACGTGTTCGACGGCCTCGCCGAGGTCGCCAGATTCGAGCTAGCGTTTGCAGACCAGCTGGACCAGGTAAGGATGGTTATCGCAGTAGCGCCGGATCGCTTCGATGTCCTCGGCCTTGTAGGTCGGGCGCTGATGCGGGGCCAGGTGGGCCTGCTCGATCAGTGATCGCGCCTCGTCGTCGGAGAATCGCTGAATATACAGCGGCGGCGCAAAGCCGTGCAGGAAGGGTGAGGTGTCGTCTTTCTGCTGCGCCAGCGCCCAGAGGCGGATGGTAGAAGCGAGCACTGTGCGGATGTCTTCTCGGCTTTGCATCGCGCGCCGCAGTTTGCGTAGCAGCGACGGGTCCTTGCGGTGTAGCTCGATCAGCTCTTCCACCTCATCGCAAAGCAGCAGCAGCCCGAGTTCCTTGCGACGCAGCAGGCGCCTTAGCCGTTCCAGCGAGACGAACAGGTCATCGGCTTCGACCTCGCTCATGCGGATCCCGATTCGCTCCAATCGGTCCTCCGCGTCCAGCAGCGCGTCGTTGAAATTCAGGTGCAGCTCGCCCGGGGTCGCCGTTCCCTGGAAATCCCAGAATACCGGGAAGTAGGGCCGGTCGCGGGAGCTGTCCACGATGTACTCGAGTTGCTTCAGGAGCGAGGTCTTGCCGATGCGCCGGGTACCGAGCAACCAGATACAGTTGCGGGGGCCGTCGAGAATCTCCGTTATCTGTGCTGCGCGGCCGTAGAATCGTTCGGCTCGCACCCACTGCCCGATGACGTACGGAATCACCGGGGTAGTCCTTTGTTCGCCCGGTGTCGGCGCATGCGGTGCGATCGTCTCGACGTTGGCCAGCAAACGGTATCCCCGTTTCGGTAGCGTCTCGACAAATACCCGATCGGGCTCGCCTGCGATCTTGTCGAGCTGGTGGCGCAGCTGGTAGACACAGCGACTCAGCGTGTGCTCCGTGACGACTACGTCCGGCCACACCGCGTCCATCAGGTCCTTACGCGGCACGACGCGACCGGCTTGTCGCGACAGCGACCGAAACACCTCCATGACCTTGGGTTCCAGCCGCACGGTGCCACCGGGACCGGTGACGGTGCCCTCTTGTGCGTCGATGGTGAACCTGGGAGATGCTTCGGCCACGACTGCAATCGTCCTCCCGCGGCCGGTAAAACGCGGGCCGCTCGCCTGCTGTCTTGCTCATTTGCTAGCACGCGGTAGGAGCTGCAGCAACCCGGAGAAGTACCTAGGCGGGATACTCGACGGCCCCGAAGTAAACATCATCTCGATATCAAGCCGTCATCAAGCGATTTTGCCACCCAGCCTGTTCAATCGAGCATGAGGCGGATCGGAGAGCATCCGGGCTCATCGATAAGGAGGTGTGTCATGAGAGCAAACAGATTCCTATTACGAATGGCCGTGCCGCTGACCACGGCATTGTTCATTGCCTGCGGCGGCGGTGGCGGAGTCGACGTGTCGATCGAGGGAAACGTAAACACGACTTTGCCGACGCTGCCGGAACAGGGCAACGAGGCTGTCGTCGCGTACGGCAAGATCACGGGGCTCGGCGGCATCACGGTGAACGACGTGCGCTACCAGACCGGCCTGGCGACAGTCACCATCAACGGTGAGCCGGGGTTGATGTCCGACCTTCGGCAAGGCCAGGTTGTCACGGTGAGAGGCAGAATCAACGACGACGGTTTGACTGGAACTGCGAACAACGTTCGTTTCGACGCAAACGTAGTCGGGCCGGTGGATGGTATTGACGCCGACAACCGGCAGCTGATCGTGATGGGCCAGGTCGTAACAACGGATGGAGATACACGTTTCGGCACAGGGATCGATCCGTCGACCTACGCCGGCCTGTCCGTTGGCGACAACGCACAGGTGAGTGGCTACGCCGATGCGTCCGGGGCGATCCGGGCAACTCGGGTCGATCCGGCGCCGACCGATGTGCAGCTGCAAGTGATCGGCACCGTAGCCGATCTTGACCTCGCGAACTTTCTATTCAGGATCAATCGACTGACCGTCGACTACGGCAACGCCGCCTTGATCGATCTGCCTGCCGGGGCACCCGAGAACACGATGGACGTCGAGATTTTCGGCACGATCGCCGCAGGACGCTTCGAGGTCGAGCGCCTCATCGCCGCCCCGGCGCTGACGGGCAGCACCGGACTGCGGGTACAGGCTGCCGGTGTTATTACGCGTTTCAACTCCACGGCTGATTTTGAAGTCGACCACATAACAGTCACCGCAAATGCCGGCACGGTATACCAGGGCGGGACCTCGGGCGACCTGGCCCTGAATGCCGAGCTAGTGATCGACGGGAACTTAACGTCGAACGGTCGCGTAACGGCTGACCGGATCAACTTTGGCCACGGCGCCGTCAATACGGCACGCCTGACGTTCGACTACCGGGACTTCACCGAGATCTCCGTACCGACCCCATTCACGGTGATCGTGAGCCAGGGTGCCGAATTCTCCGTCGAGGTCTTCGTCGACCGCGACGACGAGGATCGTATCGATGTCACGCAGACCGGGTCACGGCTAACCATCGCACTGCGGCCGGGAAACGGTAACATCCGGACACTCGAGGCCGTCGTCACGATGCCCGAGCTGCGTAGAATCGACCTGAGTGGCGTCGCGAACGCCAACCTTTACAACTTCGATCAGTCGCAGATGACGATCAACGTCGGTGGCGTGAGTTTCCTGCGCGCCAACGGACTGAGGATCGATGAGTTGACATCCAGCGTGACCGGCGTCAGCCGGATGGACCTCGTTGACATGCATCCGATCGGCGATGCGGACATCACCTTGAGCGGTGTCAGCCAGGCGACTCTCAATATGGATGTTGGCTCCACGCTCACTGGCACGATGCAGACCGGCCAGGGAACAGGTGCATCGACTCTCTTCTATTACGGCACGAATGTCGATGTGAATGTCACGATGGACTGGTTGTCGTCGATCGTATGGCTCGGGGACACGAGGCCCTGACATCATGACCACGTTGATACACAGACGAGGTCGGTTGTTTCGATGCGGAGGTATTGATATCCGTTGAACGCCGGAGGGAGCGCATGCGCCATCGGAAACCTCGTATTGCGTTCCCTCCTGCACTGTGCAGTAGTCCTGAGATGAACGGGCCCCGGAGTAGAGCGATTCTATGCTGCGGCTGGCGCCTTGCCCTGATGGTCGGCGCAGTGGCGACCTTCGTTTCGCTCCCGGCGATCGCCGATTCCTGGTACGAGCATTACGCGAACGCCGAACAGGCGCTGGAGAACGAGCAGTGGACGCTGGCCGTCGAGGAACTCAACAGCGCAATCGGCAAGAAGGGCGATTCGGGCGCGCGCGTACGCAGCTATGGCATGAACGTCATCGCGTACTTCCCGTACCTCAAGCTGGGCATCGCTTACTATCACCTGGAGCAACTCGACGCCGCACTACAGGCATTCGAAACTGAGGCACGGCTCGGCGCAATCGCCCAGTCGGACAGCGCCAGCGCCGAACTCGAGCGCTACGGGTCGTTAGTCAAAGAAGCGCGCACTGCAGCCGCGGCCGAGCAAGAACTGCGAATCGGCAAGATCATCGAGCAAAGCATCAACGATGCGCGGGCGCTACAAGAACAGGGTCTTTGGGACGAAGCAATGGCGGCGCTCGACCGCGCGCTTGCAGTAGCGCCTGACGATGGCGATGCCCAGGAGGCGATGCAACAATTGCGGGCGCGAGTAGCGCAGCTGGAACAAGAGCGAGATCGCGATCAGCGGGCCGCGAAGCTCGTGGAAGACGGCCAGGTGCTGGTCGAGCAGGGGAAATTCGGCGAGGCATCCAGCCTGTTTCGGCAGGCGCAGTACCTGAGACCCAGTCCGGCGGTCCAGGAATTGCTCAGCGATGCTCAGGCGAAGCTACTTGCCGAGCTGGAGGGTAGCCAGGCATTCCCCGACTGGCAGACGGCCATCGCCGCATGGTTGCAGGACATAGAGCGACTCGAGTCCGCCGGGCAGCCGGCCGCTGCTCTCGACCGACTGCAGTCGATCCTTGTTCTCGACCCATCCCACGAGGAAGCTCTGGGGATCCAGGGCCGATTGCTGCAGGCACAGAAAGAGGTGGAATCCGAGCGGGCGCGGCAGATGATGATCAGCCAGCTGCTCACCCACGCCGAATCTCGGTTCGATGCAGGGGCTACGGAAGAGGCATTGGCCGCGGCGAACCGGGTGCTGGCACTCGAACCGGGGAACGGCGCCGCGCTGCGGTATATCGCGCTCTCCTACAGCGTCATCAATCAGCAACTCCTCGGTAGCACGGCCAAAGGCAATATCCCACCCGCGATACGCTTCGTGGATTTCAGAAGCGAAGGCGACGACGGTCTTCTCGTAGAGACGACCAGGGCTCCCGGTCTACGGCTAAGCGGCGTAGTCATCGACGACTCGCCGGTGGATGTTGC
>JAAUXZ010090845.1_pt1 | contig 15306 bp, 12 predicted proteins | sample 7278131 | NCBI WGS metagenome assembly JAAUXZ01 (sample SAMN14350119, study PRJNA611818) | marine sediment metagenome | isolation source: surface marine sediment (3m) | place: French Polynesia: Moorea | collected 2018-08
GGATGCTGCCAACCCAAAGGCTAAAACCGTTGAAGAGTATGTCTCGCAGGTTGCGACTGCCGCCTGGCGTACCGATCTTTATACCGAACGCGGTACGCTGTTGAGCCATGCCGAAAGTATCGAACTGTTCAAGCAGCTGGGCACCGGGATGACACCCGAGCTGAAGTCGCCCCAGGTAGAGATGCCTTTCGCGGGCGATTACACCCAGCAGGATTACGCCCAGCAGATGATCGACGAATACAAGGCGTCCGGGGTCAATCCGCGCCGGGTCTGGGTCCAGTCATTCAAGCTCGACGATGTCTTGTACTGGATCGAAAACGAACCGGGTTTCGGCCGGCAGGCGGTCTACCTCGACAGCCGTCCCTACCGGGATAATAATTTTGTTCCGACTCTGGCTGATTTCGAAAGCCTGCGGGATAACGGGGTAAAGATCGTTGCACCACCGATGTTCGCGCTGCTCGAACTGAATCACCGCGGCAAGATCGTTCCCTCTGACTATGCCAGGCTGGCGAAGAACGCCGGGCTCGATATCATCACCTGGACCTTCGAACGCACCGACTTACGCGGCGGTGGCGCAAGCAATCCGTTCTACTATCGAAGCATTGGTTCAGCGATCGAAAAGGAAAGCGATAAATACCTGGCGCTGGACGTGCTGGCCAGGAAGGTCAAGGTCCTCGGCATTTTTAGCGACTGGCCGGCAACCGTAACCTATTACGCCAATTGTTTCGGCCACTGAAAACGACCACATGATTGTGCTCAAGGCGGGTGGCAACACCCGCCTTGTTTATTCGTTAGCCAGGTGATGCTTGGCGTTCATTTTATCGACGAATGCCATGCCGATCGCGGACAGGACAAAGGTCAGGTGGATAATCACGTACCACATCAGTTTATCGTTATCGACCTTTTGCGCATTCATGAATACCTTGAGCAGATGGATCGAGGAAATCGCCACGATCGACGCCGCCACTTTCTGTTTCAGGCTGCCGGAGTCGAGCTTGCCCAGCCAGGCCAGCTTTTCCGGCTTACCGCTGAGGTCGATCGCGGAAATAAAATTCTCATAACCGCTGAACATGACCATGACGATCAGGCCACCGACCAGGGCCAGGTCGATCAACGACAGCACCACCAGCACCAGGTCGGCTTCGGACTTGGCAAACACCAGGGGAAACACGTGCACCACTTCCTGAAAGAATTTCAGACCGAGCAGGATCAGGGCCAGTGACAGGCCGATGTAGATAGGAGCCAACAGCCAGCGACTGGCATAAAACAGCGATTCGACAAATTTTTCCATGGTTTCAGGGGATGCCGGGAATTTTGAACGCGGATTCTAGCAGATTACTGAATGATGACCAGGTCATCTACAGCCACCCGCTCGAATAATTCAATCACGTCCTGGTTGTTCATGCGCACACAGCCGATCGAGGCTGGTTGGCCGATGTGGGCCTCGTCAGCGGTACCGTGGATATAGATATAACGTCGTTTGGTATCGACCTCACCATCACGGTTGAGCCCCGGCTGCAATCCATCCAGCCACAAGATGCGGGTCGTGATCCAATCTGTTTCCCCGTCATAGTCTTGCGGCAGGCAAATCTGCTCCTGTGGTTGGCGGCCTTGGAATACCCGGCCCAGCGGTTCGCCAGCGCCGATTTTAGCGGCGATGCGATGGATACCGGCCGGGGTCTGCAGACTGCCCTCGCGTTGCCCGATACCATGCCTGGAGGTGGACACCGGATACTGCAGGCTGGCACCCTGTTCCTGGTAAACCAGGGTCAGTAGCTGCTGCTGACTATCGACATGGATCAGCGGCCCTTCAGCTGCTGGCGTCAGCGCCAGTTGGGCATCTTCGATCAGGTCGTGAAGCTGCTGCCAGGTAACCAAGCGGCAACCTATTGAGTGTTGTGCAGATCAACTACAGCCTGCGCCTGGGCCTCGGTCTGTTGCTTGGCCTGGTCGTTGCGGATCGCTCTGACCTTGTCCAGGTAATCATCACTGATGTTCCGGGTCACATACTGGCCGTTAAAGCAGGAGCAGTCGAACTCGTCGATTTGCGGATTACCCTTCTTAACCGCTGCGATCAAATCCTCCAGGTCCTGGTAAATCATCCAATCGGCACCGATCAACTTACCGACTTCCTCATCGCTGCGATCATGCGCGATCAGTTCTTCCACCGCCGGCATATCGATACCATAGACATTGGGGTAGCGCACGGCGGGCGCCGCTGACGCCATGTAGACCTTTTTCGCTCCTGCATCACGCGCCATCTCGATAATCTGCTGGGAGGTGGTGCCGCGGACAATGGAATCATCGACCAGCAGTACGTTCTTGCCCTTGAATTCGATATCGATCGGGTTCAGCTTACGCCGCACCGATTTCTTGCGCATGGTCTGGCCCGGCATGATGAAGGTTCGACCGATATAACGATTCTTGATAAATCCCTCGCGGAATTTGACCCCCAGGTGGTAGGCCAGCTCCATCGCCGACGGCCGGCTGGTATCGGGGATTGGAATCACCACGTCGATATCATGGTCCGGCCGTTCACGCAGGATCTTGTTCGCGAGCTTGACCCCCATGCGCAACCTGGCCTTGTAGACATAGATGTTGTCGATAATCGAGTCAGGCCGCGCCATGTAAACATGCTCGAAGATACAGGGAGTCAGACGGCTGTTATCGGCGCACTGGCGTAAATGCACCTGCGACGCCTGATCAATATAGACCGCCTCGCCCGGCTTCAAATCCGCGACCAGATCAAAACCGGCCGCCTGCAGGGCCACCGACTCGGACGCGATCATGTATTCGGTACCCTGGTCGGATACACGCTTACCATAGACCACCGGACGAATACCATGCGGATCACGAAACCCGAGGATACCGCGGCCGGTCAACATCGCCACCACCGCATAGGCACCCTCGAGACGTTTGTGGGTTTCGCTGACCGCATGAAATATATCATCAACCTTGAGATCGAGTTTGCCACGCTTCTGCAACTCGTGGGCCAGCACGTTGAGTAATACCTCGGAATCCGATTCGGTGTTGATATGCCTGAGGTCCTCGTTGTAAAGATCACGTTTTAGCGTATCGACATTGGTCAGGTTGCCGTTATGCGCAAGCGAGATACCATAAGGGGAGTTGACATAAAAAGGCTGGGCCTCGGCCGAGGAAGAACAGCCCGCGGTCGGATAGCGCACATGACCTATACCCATGTTGCCCACCAGCTTGACCATGTGCCGGGTATGAAAAACGTCGCTGACCTGGCCATTGTCCTTGCGTAAATGCAGCTTGTTGTCCTCGCAGGTCATCATCCCCGCGGCATCCTGACCACGATGCTGCAAAACCAATAGACCATCGTAGATCACCTGTGCCACCGGTTGCTGGCTGACAATACCGATTATTCCACACATATCACCAACTCTATTTTGAAAATTCGTTAAAAACTAAAGCGCTCGGCCACCTCGGCCGGCATGAAATCCTTAATCCATAGTGCGATGCGCATAAAATGCTCCACCAACACCGATTCTTTCCACCAGTTCTCGCTGGGCATCGGGGTAAGACCGGCGAACAGCACGATCATCGACACAATCAATACCCCTCGCGCGGCGCCAAAGATCACGCCCAGGGTTTTATCGGTACCACTCAGCCCGGTTTTGTCCACCACCTGGCTGACCATAAAATTGATAATAGCACCAACGATCAGGGTGGTAATAAACAGGATGGCAAAAGCGACGGCCTGGCTGATGGTCGGCGACTCGATATAGGAATGTAACAGGTCGGCCAGCACCAGGTAATAGGATAATGCGAGGAAACCGGCGGCCAGCCAGGTGGCGAGCGAGATCGATTCCTTGACAAATCCTCGGACCAGGCTGATCAGGGCGGAGATCAGAATCACCACTAAAATAATGATATCAAACCAGCCCATGCTATCCCCTTGTGCACAAAAGCGCGCATTCTAACACGCGATTTAAGCCCATCTCCATGACGATAACCCGGGGATCATCTCTCATAGCGCATGACCAGTCCCTTGATGTTGTATTTAGCCATAAGCTTGTTGTTTATCACGCCGGCATTCTTGCGCGTGATGAAAGGCCCCATCCGCACGCGATAACTGAGCTTACCGTCATGTTTGAATTTTTCGATGAAGACCGCCGCCAGGTCCGACTTGCGTAATTGATCGCGCTGCGTGTAGGCCTTGTTTTTATCACTGAAGCTACCGACCTGGATCACCCAGCTCTCACCACCTACCTGTTTCTTGGCTGCCGCTGGTTTCGTTTGCTCCGTGGTTTTCGCCTGCTTCGGCGGTTGCGGTTTGGTCTCCGCGGCCGGTTCCGGCTCCGCTTGAGGTTCGGCTTTCACCACGTCGACCGGGGCATCTTGCCCGGGCGGATCAGAGCTTTCATCGACGATAAAAGGTTCAAGCCTCGGCAGCTTGTCCGCCTCCAGTTGCAACTCGATGACTTTCTCTTCCACCTTGACCTCGGAATTGATCACGGGCGGTGGCGGGATCGAGATTTCCAGGCTGTCGTGTTGACGCCCGGAGCCGTCCAGCAGCATCGGCAGGAAGATAACCGCCAGAGAAAAAATGACGGCAACGCCAACCAGGCGTTGTTTTAAATGTTGATCCATGAGCTAGTTGAACTTAAAACAGGGGATGATAACGCGGCTTCCACCGTCAAAAATGATCCGGTAATGAGTAGTATATCCTGATTATTTAGAGATAACAGGGCTTGCTTGATCGCATCATCGATTTGCTCAAACTGCTGCGCGGCATCAATCACCCCAGAGACCCGCCGGGCCAGGCCCTGCGCACTCAGACCGCGCTCGCCATCCAGCCCCAGCAGCCACCATTCATCGACCACCGGGTTCAAGGCTGCAACAAATGCCTCGATGTTCTTATCGGCCAGCATGCCCAGGATTACGATCAAGCGGCGCGAGCCTTTTTCCTGGCTGAAAAAATCGGCCAGGGCCACGGCCGCGTCCTCGTTATGCCCCACGTCGAGCCATAGCCTCGCGCCCGCATCAGTCTCAAGCTGCTGCAAACGACCGCTACAGTAAGCATCGCTAAAGTTGGCGCTGATATCGGCAGCGGCCGCGGACAGATAACCGAGCAGGTCAAGACCCGCCACAACCCCGGTTAGATTATGCGCCTGATGTTCGCCGGCAAGCGGCGGCTGCAGCTGTAAGACCTGTTGCCGACCCTGCCATTCGATCCGCTGCCGGTCCAGCCAGTGATAATGGTAATCGCGCCCAATCAGCCGGTAATCGCAGTCCAGGCGTTGCAGCTCAGCGAGCAGGCTGGGCGGCGGATCAGCGTCATTGATCACGCTTAGGCCATGTTGGCGCAGGATGCCGGCTTTCTCCAGGGCGATGCTGTCGCGGTCATCCCCCAGCCAATCCTGATGATCCAGCCCGATCGGGGTGATATGCGCCAGGTCCGGATCGATGATGTTGACCGCATCCAGACGACCACCGAGCCCGACTTCGAGTACGGCCACTTCGGGGGCATGGCGACTGATCAGGTACAGGGCTGCCAGGGTGCCGAATTCGAAATAGGTCAGTGCAGAGCCCGCACGGGCCTGATCCACCACATCGAATGCCTGGCAAAGTTGCTGATCGCTGACCGGCTGACCATCGAGCCGGATACGTTCGTTATAACGCAGCACATGGGGTGAGGTATAACTGGCTACCCTGATACCCTGATGCCGGAACCAGCTTTCGTAATAGGCCACGGTCGAACCCTTGCCATTGGTGCCGGCGACCGTGATCACCCGTTGCGCGACCCGCTCTAGCGGCATCCGCTGGAAGACCTCGCGCACCCGTTCCAGGCCGAGCTCGATATGCTTGGGATGCAGATTTTGCTGCCATTCCAACCAGGCATCCAGGGTATTAAATCTCATAACCTAAGACAGGCAGTGTTATTCCGCGGGAGGATGTTTAGTTTTAACCAGTAACAGAAAAGGCAGGACCAGGGGACCGAATAGGCCGGCCATGACACCCCAGAACACCGGCTTCAATCCCTTACGCCTGGCCAACAGATGGGCACTGACAATACATGCAACTAGTAGCAGCAGGCCAAGGAAATAGATTGACATTGGATGTAGCGACTAGGGCGCCGGTCGATTCATCATCATGCTGCAGATCGAGCTGACCTTATCGCGCATCTGGCGCCGATCGACGATCATATCGATCGCTCCATGCTCGAGCAGAAACTCACTGCGTTGAAAACCTTCCGGTAATTGCTCACGTACGGTTTGCTCGATGACGCGGGGGCCGGCAAAACCGATCAGGGCATTGGGTTCCGCGATATGAATGTCACCGAGCATGGCAAAACTGGCGGACACCCCACCCATGGTCGGATCGGTTAAAACCGAGATAAAGGGTAAGCCTCTGCGGGATAAACGGGTCAGAGCGGCACTGGTCTTGGCCATTTGCAACAGGGATATCAGGGCTTCCTGCATACGTGCGCCGCCACTGGCGGAAAAACAGACCAGCGGGAGATTATGTTCCAGGCAGGTATTGACCGCGCGGACAAACTTTTCCCCCACCACCGATCCCATCGATCCACCCATGAAGCGAAATTCAAATACCGCAACGACCATTTCGACGCCCTTGACCGAGCCCTTCATGACCACCAGCGCGTCTTTTTCACCGGTACTTTTCTGCGCCGCGGTCAGACGATCGCGGTATTTCTTGTCATCCTTGAACTTGAGGATATCGGCAGCTTCCAGATTATTGGCAATTTCACTACGCCCATCCGGATCAAGAAACAGGTCGAGGCGACGTCTGGCTGGCTGCCGCATGTGATGTTCGCACTTGGTGCAAACATCCTGATTACGTTCCAGTTCAGCCCGGTAAATGATCGCGTCACAGGCATCACATTTTGCCCATAGTCCCTCTGGCACGTTTTTCTTGTCATCGCCGGCATTGGTACGAATCGAGGGCAGTAGTTTTTCAAACCAACTCATACAGTTACCCGTGAGCTGCTGTCAGCTCATCCATCTTATTGCGCATATCACGCAGAATGCTGGTTACACTTTCGTTCATGCTTTGCTGATCATCCTGGTGTTGCGCGATTTGATTGACCAGGGCGGAACCAACCACCACGGCGTCGGCTATCTTCGCCACTTGCTGGGCCGTGTTGCCATCTTTGATGCCGAAGCCGACCCCAACCGGCAAATCTGTCACGGCCCGGATTTCCTGCAACTTCTCCGCGACTGAATCGACATCCAGGGTATTGGCGCCCGTGACCCCTTTTAAGGAAACATAGTATAAATATCCCGATGCTGCCTGATTAATCCGGTCGATGCGTTCAGCATCGGTGGTTGGCGATACCAGGAAGATCGTGTTGATGCCATGGCCTTTCATCAGGTCGGTGAATTCGATCGACTCTTCCGGCGGCATATCCACCACCAGCACCCCATCGACCCCGACCTTTTGCGCATGTGCGGCAAATGCGGCGTAACCCATGATCTCGATCGGGTTCAGATAGCCCATCAACACGATCGGCGTATGCTGATCATCCTGGCGAAACTGCTCGACCATCGCCAGTACATCATTGAGACTGACATGATGTTTGAGCGCGCGTTCATCGGCCGCCTGGATCACCGGACCATCCGCCATCGGATCGGAAAAGGGTACGCCCAGTTCGATAATCGAGGCGCCGGCAGCAACCAGTTCATGCATTAACGGCACGGTAAATTCAGGCTGCGGGTCACCGGCCGTAATAAACGGAATCAGGGCCTTCTTGTCTTGGCCCTGTAATGCACTGAAAGTTTCACTTATCCGGCTCATAACTTGATGCCTTCAAGTTCTGCAATCGTATTAATATCCTTGTCACCACGTCCCGACAGATTGACCAGGATGATCTCATCCTTGGGCTTGGTCGCGGCCAGTTTGCAGGCATAGGCGACGGCATGCGATGACTCCAGCGCCGGGATAATGCCTTCGACCCGGGTCAGTTGATGGAAGGCTGCCAGCGCTTCCTGATCGGTAATCGTGGTATAGGTAGCACGGCCGGTTTCCTTGAGCCAGGCATGCTCGGGTCCTACCCCGGGATAATCCAGCCCGGCAGATACACAATGGGTTTCCGTGATCTGGCCATCGGTATCCGTCATCAGGAAGGTACGATTGCCATGCAGAATGCCAGGCACACCGGCGGTCAGCGGCGCCGAATGTTGGCCGGTTTCGACCCCGTCGCCACCGCCCTCGACGCCATAGATTTCAATATCGCGATCGTTCAGAAACTCATGGAACAGACCAATGGCATTGGAGCCGCCGCCGACACAGGCTACCAGCGCATTGGGCAGACGCCCGGTGCTCTCCAGCATCTGCGCCCGTGCTTCACGGCCGATGATCGACTGGAAATCCCTGACCATTGCGGGATAAGGATGCGGGCCGGCAACGGTACCAATGATGTAGAAAGTCTCATCGACATAAGTGACCCAGTCGCGCATGGCTTCATTGAGGGCGTCTTTAAGGGTTGCCGAGCCGGAGCTGACCGGCACTACCTCGGCACCGAGCAACTTCATCCGGTAAACGTTGGGCGCCTGGCGCTGGATGTCCTCGGCGCCCATGTACACCACGCATTCCAGACCCAGTCGTGCCGCAACCGTGGCCGACGCCACCCCGTGCTGACCGGCACCGGTTTCGGCGATGATACGCTTCTTGCCCATCCGCTTAGCCAGCAGGGCCTGGCCAATCGTGTTGTTGATCTTGTGCGCCCCGGTATGCACGAGGTCTTCGCGCTTGAGCCAGATCTGGGCACCACCGGCCTGTTCGGTCAGGCGCTCGGCAAAATACACCGGGCTCGGTCTACCCACATAATTCTTCAGGTCATCTTCAAATTCCTTGATGAAGTCCTCATCCTTGACGTACTTCTCATAGGCTTCGCGCAACTGGTGTAGAGGACCCATCAGGGTCTCGGCGACAAACAGACCACCAAAAGGACCGAAATGGCCACGCTGATCAGGGTAAGCGTAAAAGTCCTCGACTTGTTGCAACGAAAGTTTATCTCTGGCAATCGACACGTAAAACCTCTTCACAAAATTGACGGATTAAAGCTTTGTCTTTAACCCCTTTTTCACTCTCAACACCGCTGCTGACATCCACCGCCCAGGGCTGCACCTGGGTGACAGCCTCTGCAACATTCAACGGGGTTAGACCTCCTGCCAGGATCAGCGGATATTGAAATGTTGAAGGAATCAACGACCAGTCAAATGTATCACCTGAACCACCCTGGCGTCCAGCCACATGACTGTCCAGCAGAAACCCCTGACAACCAGGATAAAGCGCGGCATAAGCCTCTATATCATCGACGCTGCCCATGGGAATAGCCTTAATATAGGGACGATTCCAACTTTCACAAAACTCCGGACTTTCGCTACCGTGAAACTGCAGACAATCCGGCCTGACCTGGTCGACTACCTGTTGGATCCAGGCCGCCGATTCATCAAGAAATAAGGCGGTAACCGTGATGAAAGCCGGCAGCTGCCGACGTATCTCGGCGGCCACAGCGATATCGACACTGCGCGGACTGGCTTTATGCATCACCAGGCCGAGTGCATCGGCACCTGCGGCCGCTACCTCCAGGGCATCGTCCAGGTCCTTAATCCCGCAGATCTTGATGCGGGTACGGTTCAATCCTGTTAATGGGTTCATATTAAATTTCAAACTTGGTTAAAACAGCACCGGCTTGCGTTCCCGTTGCGGGAGCTCAAACGACTGCGGGTAACAGGCCCTCACGAAATAAAGACCTGTGGCCGGGGCGGTCATCGCCGCCTGGCGTCGGTCTCGCTGATGTAACACGTCCTCGATCCATTCGATCGTCTGCTCTGCCTTACCGATACTGATCAAACTCCCGGCAATATTGCGGACCATATGGTGCAGAAATGCATTGGCCCGGATATCGAGGTAAATCATGTCCTGCTGACGACTGACTTCAATCTGCTCGATATGTCGAATCGGTGATTTGGCCTGGCAACCTGCCGCGCGAAAACTGGAAAAATCGTGCTCACCCAGCAATAGTTGGGCGGCGCGGTGCATGATAACATCATCCAGCGGTTTATGTTCCCAACAGACCTTGTTGTGAAACAGGGCGCTGGGCACGCTGCTGTTCTGGATGATGTAGCGATAACTGCGAGCCACCGCACTGAAACGGGCATGAAACGACGCTTCGATACTGCTGACCCAGAGAATGCGAATATCCCTCGGCAAGCGGCAATTGGCGCCCAGCAGCCAGGAACGATGACTGCGTGTGGCCGGGGTGACAAAATGCGCTACCTGTTCACAGGCATGCACCCCGGTATCGGTGCGGCCTGCACAGACCAGTTCCACCGGGCTATCCGCCACAAAGCTTAATGCCTGTTCGAGTTGTTCCTGCACCGATGGGCTATGCGACTGGCGTTGCCAACCGCAATAGGCAGAGCCTTCGTATTCAATGCCGATGACCAGCTTGTCCATTTACCATCTCAATATCTGTGACCCATAACCGGGCCGGGGGAAAAGATGCACACCATATCACCTTCCCTGGCTAGCGGGTATACCGGGCCTGGGCTGGCCGTGGCTGGACATGCAGGAGCAAAATGTCGAACCAGGCCACGGATGGCCATGGGTAGACATTGCAGGAGCACAATGTCGAATGCATCCGTGCATAAGCATCGCTCCCGGCCGTCCCTGGCTTCCGCGGTATACCAGGCCATGGATGGCCGTGGTTAGACAATGCAGGAGCACATTGTCGAACCAGGCCACGGATGGCCATGGGTAGACAATGCAGGAGCACATTGTCGAACCAGGCCAAGGATGGCCATGGGTAGACATTGCAGGAGCACAATGTCGAATGCATCCGTGCATAAGCATCGCTCCCGGCCGTCCCTGGCCTCCGCGATATAAATGCATCCGTGCATAAAAAAAGCCTGTTAACAATAACAGGCTTAAGGTGTTTCGGTCGGCTAGCGCTAGCTTATCTGTTCGAGTAAGCCCGTAGCTTCTGATTTTTGTTGTTCGTCACCCTCTTCCAGGACTTCCTGCAAACTCGACTTGGCGCCCTCGGCATCACCCATATCGATGAAGGCCCGGGCCAGGTCCAGCTTGGTGCCCACCTCATCTACATCGTCGGGCAGCATCAAACCTTCTATATCAACGTCTTCCTCGGCAGTTTCTGCGGCTTCACCCTTGCCTTCCTCGTCAAAATCACCCGGCGCAAAAGTACCCGTTTTGACGATGTCCACCGGTTTATCGACATTGACATCCTCTTCCATTTCCAGCTCAACTTCGGCTGCTTCCATATCCAGCGGCTTGAATTCCGTGGTCGCTATGGCATCTTCAGGTAGATCCAGGTCTGGTTCTTCATCTGCCGCCTGGAAACTGCCGGTATCCAGATCAGCTTCTTCCAGGTTACCCATGTCCATGTCGAGCATGCTCTCGACATGCACGGTGCCCTCTTCAGGTTCCACCATGTTGATTAACTCGGTGGCCGCGACCTCGTCTTCTGCGACAGCCTCGGTGTCGAGCTCACCCAGATCTCCCAGGTCCAGTTCGATATCGTCTGCTGCAATCTCTTCCCCGGCCGCCAGGGCCTCCAGACTGGCATCATCGAGGTCGGACATATCCATATCCAACGCGTTTTCAACGTGCATTGTGCCTTCTTCGGGTTGGACCGGAGTCACCAACTGCGTGGTCGCTGAATCCTCGACAACCCCAGCATCCAGATCACCCAAATCCAGTTCATCGGCAACCTCGCTTTCCAACTCGGCAACCTCGGAATCCAGATCACCCAGATCCATCTCTTCATCGAGGCCATCACCGATCTTGAAGTCGGTAGTATCCTCGTCCATCATGTCCAGTTCCGAGGTGTCTTCAGCGCCGGTAAACTCGGCACCTAGTTCCCGGGTCTCCTCGAGCTCCTCGGGCAAATCGAATTCCAGGCCATCGCCCTGATCAACAGCGGTCTCTTCGCCACCAGCCAGCTCCAGGGAATCATCATCGAGCGATTCACCCAGGTCACCCAGATCACCTAGTTCATCGGGTAATTCTTCGGTCAGATCGAAGATATCCTCCGCCGATTCGGCAGCAGGCTCAGCCAATTCATCATCCAGCAGGGGTTCTTCGTCCAACTCGGCAACCGCTTCCGGTTCCGCGGAATCAGCAACATCAAAAGTACTGTCATCACTCAGGTCAAAATCGGCCGGGGCAAAATCGGTGATTTCTTCATCGGCGCCCAGATCAAAGTCAGCAGCTTCAGGCTTGGCATATTCGAGATCGGCCACTGACAGGTCGCTATCCTTGGCGTCGGCAAACAGTGGATTTTCCGGCGCCAGTTCAAAACCCATAATTTGTACCCGATCCCAGTAACGATCGGCAGCATCACCCAGTCCCTTCAGCGCTTCAGCTTCACGCACAAATGAGTCCTTGTTCTTGGTCGCAAAATGGGTATCCAGCATCTTCGCGCGATAATCGGCGCGACCCGGATTATTGTCGATAGACTCGGTTAACAGCTCTTCGGCATTGTCATACAGGCCATAGGCCAGGTAGACATCAACCTCATTGAGAACGTCGTCCTGTTCCTCGGCCGCCTGGGCCTGGGCAGGGGCTTCAGGTTCCGGCATGTCGACCGCGGATATGATCGCGGTCTTAGCCAGTTCTTCCTCTGCATCATCGGGCAATAATTCGTCGAGATCCTCGGCTTCTTCCAACACACCGATGTCTTCCGCTTCCATCTCGGCAACCGCCGGCATGTCATCGGGCTCAGCGGCTTCTTCTTCCGGGACCAGCAACGGGGTTACATCGTCCGAGATGTCGTCACCCTCTTCCAGGGTGACCCCTTCATCAGCCTCGGGGGACTTTTTCTTCCGCATCAGGAAAAACAGCAGCAACAGGATGACGATGATGACACCGCCAACACCGCCTAACAGGATAGGATCGCCCAGTAACTGGTCGATGGATGGCAGCATGTCCATGATGCCACCATCAATAGAAGTGGATGGAGCCTCGGTAACGATAACCGGGGCGGGGGCCGGTATCGGAGCATCCTCCTCTACCAGCGCTTCTTCAGCCGCAGGCTCGACAGCCTCTTCGGTCAAGCCAGCAGTTTCGGTTTCAACCGCTGGCTCTGCATCTTCGATAAAACCATCCCCGGTATCGACCGTGGCCACGGGTTGCTCTTCTACCAGCTCAGGTTCCGGCTCGACGGCAGCTTCAGTCACCATTTCTTCAGTGCTGTCGACGGCCTCTTCAATAACAGCTTCCGCGGGTTCGACAACCGCAGTCTCTTCAAGCAGAGGTTCTTCGCTGACTACCTCTTCAACCGGTGTCTCCTCGACAACAACGGGTTCTTCAACGCTCGGCTCAGCTGCCTGTTGTTGCAGTTGGGCCAGGCTGTCGTCCTCTATCTGGACCAGCTTTTGTAGTTCTTCAAATTTGCTGATCTGCTCTTCCAGGGCAGTAATCCGGGATTTGAGGTCATCGTTCTCCAGCCGCGCAGCTTCCAGTTCTTCTTCCGCCAAAGCCAGCTGTTTTCTCAGCTGACCGGACTCGACGCCGGCGTCCTGCTGCATGCTGGCCGAGGTGGTGTCGCCTTCACCGGGGGCCAGCAGACTCAATTGACCGCCTTCTTCACCCTCGGTTATCGCGACCTCATCATCGGTAGCCATGGGAGTACCGACCATCGCTTCACCGGTGGTTCTGGCCACATATTCATCCCACAAGCCGTTCTGATCCAGCACCTCGGCATAAGCTTCCTGCTTGCTCAGGATGTCAAAGGTTTCCTGGTCGGGGGCACGCAGAACTGCGCCGACGCGCAGATTGTTGATGTTATCCTGGCCAAATGCTTCCGGATTGGTGACCTGGAGGGCGAGCATGATCTGCGACATGCTGTGCTCACCATCCTGGAAACCACTGGCAATGGACCACAGTGTATCGCCTTTTTCGATGACGATTTCATCGTCGCCTACATAAGCAGTATCGCTGACCTCCGGCTCGAAGATGTCGCTATCCGCCGGTTCCTGCGCCAATGCGATGGGTTCGCTGACCGGCTCTTCTTCCGCCATGGGTTCCGCCTCGGCCACGGTCTCGGCCTCGGCCACGGACTCGGCTGCTATCGCAGCTTCAATATCGACTCTTTCGCTGACCTCCGTTGGATCGGACTCGGCAATCGGTTCTGCAGTCTCGGCTATCGGTACCGGCATCGGCATCGGTTCCGGCTCCGATTCTGATTCGGCTAAAGTGGTTTCTTCCATCGCCGGTGTTGGTTCTGCAACCAGCTGTTCAGCAGCAGCCTGCTGGGCAAAGAAGGGAGGATCGAGGAGAACGGTGAATTCGCGTAACAGGCGGCCCCTGGCCCAATCGGCCTCAATCAGGAAATTCAGGAAAGGTTCCTTGACCGCGGTTTTGGTGGTAATCAGGATCTTGGCGGATGAACCATCTTCCGCTTTTTCAACGGTGAAGCGTAATTTGGATAAATTGGCGGGACGTTCGAGTCCGGCCTTACGAAAGGCCTGACGGCTGGCGAGACTGACTAGCAGGTCATCGATTTCACCGGGCCTGGCTGAAACCACATCAATTTCGGCTTTTAGTGGCTGGTTCAGAAAAGAATTAACCTCGATCTCACCCAGCCCCAAGGCAAAACCCGACAGAGGAAAAAGCAGTAGCGCTATCCAAATTGTTGTTAATTGTCCCAATTTACGCACGTTAAGTCTCCCGAACTCCCCACCTGTTTATAGTAAAAAGCTGATATAAAGCATCAGCCCATTTTATAAGCTAGAGAATTTACTTTAAAGAAAGCACTTTCACAAGTACCCGTAACTATAGATTACAAATGAAATTTTAGCAAAATTTCTAATATATTCTGATAATTTTGAATCAGCCCGTTTCTAACCGCATCGGCTAGTATCCAGAATTGTAGTCTATTGCTGTCATTTTGCGGCTGTTGCAGGTCAATTATCAATACATCTGTACCCGAGGCACAGTGAGTCAGCGGACTTGCCGGCTGATCGAGCAATTTGACTCCGGCCAGTTGCTGCAACTGGTTTTCCAGCTGATCGAGCTGAACGGGCGCTGCCAATTGCAGGCTAACCGCCTGCGCCAGGCCGTAAAATGAAGCGGTGACGAGGCTCTGGGCACTGCATGCCAACCCCGGCGCCGCCAGTAGTTCGGGTAATTGGGCAGCGAAATCTCCATCGGCTGCGGTCGGAATCATATTGAACGCCAGCTGCATGGGAAATATTTCACTAACTATGTCGCGACTGTTCAACAGGTTGACCGTTTGTGCGGCCAGCTCATCGACCGCAGACTTACCATAAAGCGCGGCTGACTCGACATTGA
>JAAUXZ010037158.1_pt1 | contig 15300 bp, 17 predicted proteins | sample 7278131 | NCBI WGS metagenome assembly JAAUXZ01 (sample SAMN14350119, study PRJNA611818) | marine sediment metagenome | isolation source: surface marine sediment (3m) | place: French Polynesia: Moorea | collected 2018-08
GGTAAAGAAATCATCATCAACACCCTGTCGGAATGTGATACCTTTGGTGAGCTGGCCCCACTGGGTGGTATTCCTCGCCAGGCCAGTATTATCACGACAGAGAACTCACTGATGGCAGTGATTTCAAGACAGGTGTTCATGGACACCCTGTTGACCAAACCTACCATTCGTATGCGCATTATTGATCGCTTGATTGGTCTAATACAGGATCTCACTGAAGAAGTCAGTAGCCTGGCACTGGAAGATGTTTATAACCGGGTGGTTCGAGTTTTATACAAGCACTCAGAAGAAATTGGCAATAAACTGGTTACTGAGAAATTGACCCAGCAGGATATTGCATTGCGGGTGGGAGCCACGCGAGAAATGGTACATAGAATCCTCAAGGAATTAAAAACCGGGGGGTACATTTCCATTCAGGGTAAACATATCACCATAGAAAAAAAACTACCTCCCGGTTGGTAATTAAAACCGGTTACCTTTTTTCGGCCTGGGGCAGAGCCTTTAAGGCCGCCGCAGTTTCTGCCAAATCATTTGTATTTTTTTCCTTTCAGCAAGGCTGGTTAGATCATTGAATGATGCTAAAATACCCCAAATTTTTTTGAGGGTCATCAATGGCAGGTCACAGTAAATGGGCGAATATCCAACATCGAAAAAAAGCCCAGGATGCTAAACGAGGAAAACTATTTACCCGTCTTATTCGTGAGATCATGGTGGCGGCCAAGGCAGGGGGATCGGATTTAAATGCTAATCCCAGTTTACGTGGTGCTGTAGATAAGGCCAAAGCTCAGTCCGTACCTAAAGATGCTATTGAAAGAGCCATTAAGCGAGGGGCGGGAGAGCTGGATGGATCTGATTATGAAGAAATCCGATATGAAGGATACGGCCCCGCCGGCATTGCTATTATTGTTGATTGCCTCACCGATAACCGTAATCGCACTGTAGCCGAAGTCCGACACGCGTTCACCAAGGCAGGCGGAAACCTGGGTCAGGACGGTTCTGTAGCCTTCATGTTTACCAGTCTCGGGGTTTTGACTTATGCGCCCGATAGTGATGAAGATGCCATTATGGAGGCCGCATTGGAAGCTGGAGCCGATGATGTGGTGACAGAAGAGGATGGTTTAATTGAAGTACTGACGGCTCCCGAAGAATATATCAAGGTCAAGGAGACGATGACTGCAGCCGGTCTTGAACCCGATGAATCAGAATTAACCATGCGCGCAGCCAATAATTCCGAATTGAATGTCGATGATGCTGAGAAGGTCATGCGTTTGATTGATGCTTTAGAGGAACTGGATGATGTACAGGAAGTTTTTTCTAATGCCGACTTTCCCGAGGAAGTCCTGCAATGATGCGTTACGGGGATGAATACCAACAACTTATGGATCAAAGGGTCGTATGATTATTCTGGGTATAGATCCCGGGTCCCGAATCACCGGATACGGTTTAATCCGCAACCTGTCCAACAAAATAGAATATTTACACAGTGGTTATATCCGGGTTGAGGGCAAACAGCTGCCCGAAAGGTTAGGAGTCATTTTCAGTCAACTGAGTGATCTTATTCAGCAACATCAACCAGAACACATGAGTATAGAAAGTGTTTTCATGCATAAAAATGCCGACAGCGCACTGAAGCTAGGGCAAGCACGTGGTGCGGCCATCTGTGCGGGACATTATGCAGGCCTGGAAGTATTCGAATATGCGCCCCGAGAAATAAAACTCACGGTCGTTGGGCAAGGTGGTGCAGAGAAAGAGCAAGTGCAACACATGGTGAAACGGTTGTTATCGATTAGAGAAGATTTACAAAGTGATGAAGCAGATGGTCTCGCCATCGCAATCTGTCATGCGCAACATCAAGCGATTCAACATAAAACAGGCATACCGGTTAAATCTTTCACTCGCAGGAGATCTTTGCGGCGATGATAGGACGTTTGAACGGTAAGCTAGCGATTAAAAAAGCGCCGCAGATTCTGATTGATTGCCAGGGAGTGGGTTATGAGGTTGATGTTTCGATGTCTACCTTTTATCAGCTGCCCAGTGAAGGGGAGATGGTATCGCTGTGGACGCATTTATTAATCAAAGATGATCAGCATGCCCTGATTGGATTTTACACAGATCAGGAAAGAAGCCTGTTTCGTCAATTAATCAAAATCAGTGGGGTCGGGCCTAAAATGGCGCTGACCATTCTTTCAGGCATTTCTGAACCAGACTTTGTATTGTGTGTCCAATCTGGTGATGTTACTACTTTGACCCGTTTACCCGGTGTGGGTAAAAAAACGGCCGAACGCCTGATCATGGAAATGAAAGATAAGCTGGAAACGCTATCAGGAGACAGCCTTTCAGCTGAACTGGGCAATACTCCGGCGGCAGTACATCACTCAGCTGTTGATGAAGCGATCGAAGCTCTGATCGCCCTGGGTTATAAGCCGGCTGATGCCAGTAAAATGATAAAATCAGCCGCACAAGGTGCAGATTCATCCTCTTCTGAAAATTTGATCAAGCTGGCCCTGCAAAATGCCATTCACTAGGTAATGTCCTTTATGGAAGAAAAAAGACTCATTGATGCCAGCGTTGAATCCGACGAAGAGATTCAGGAAAGGGCGTTACGGCCCAAACGCCTTGCGGAATACGAGGGACAGCCTCAGGTGAGTGAACAGATGGAAATCTTTATTTCCGCCGCCCGGAAAAGGCAGGAAGCCCTGGATCACGTATTGATATTCGGACCTCCTGGCCTGGGCAAAACCACTTTATCACATATTATTGCCAACGAAATGGGCGTTAATCTACGCCAGACATCAGGTCCCGTATTGGAAAAACCCGGCGACCTGGCGGCTTTGTTAACCAACCTGGAGCCCAATGATGTACTTTTCATCGATGAAATTCACCGTTTAAGTCCAGTGGTTGAAGAAATCCTGTATCCAGCCATGGAGGATTACCAGCTCGATATCATGATTGGCGAAGGTCCTGCGGCACGTTCCATCAAACTTGACTTGCCGCCTTTTACCCTGGTAGGTGCAACAACCCGTGCGGGTTTACTAACCTCACCCTTGCGCGATCGCTTTGGCATTGTGCAGAGGCTTGAATTTTATAATGTAAACGATTTATCGCATATCGTTAAACGCTCGGCTGGGCTCCTCAAAATCCGGGTTGATGATGACGGTGCGCAAGAAGTGGCCACGCGTTCACGGGGTACGCCCCGTATTGCCAATCGGTTGTTGCGGCGGGCTCGTGATTACGCCGAGGTTAAAGCGGATGGTCTGATTAACAAAACCATCGCTGTCGATGCTTTAAACATGCTGAAGGTCGACCAATGCGGCCTGGACCACATGGATCGGCGTTTAATCTTGTCCATGATTGAAAAGTTCGATGGAGGCCCCGTGGGTGTTGAGAGCTTGTCTGCGGCTATAGGTGAAGAGCGCGGAACCATTGAGGACGTGATAGAACCCTTCCTGATTCAACAGGGTTTCATGATGCGTACCCCACGGGGCCGCATGGTGACTTCCAGGGCCTATACACACTTTGGATTTAAGCAGAAAGCGGAATCCTCTAACGGCGAATTGTTTTAATATGACGGCTGCGTCTGAATTTTCCTGCCGGGTTTACTTTGAAGATACCGACGCTGGAGGTGTTGTTTACAATGCCAATTACCTGAAATTTTATGAACGTGCCCGCACGGAATTTTTACGGGCATTGGGATTTGAGCAGGATGATCTCCTCGAACAGCGTATTGTTTTTGTAGTGAGAAATATTACGGTTGATTTTATACAAGCGGCGCGTTTCAATGAGGTCTTACTGGTGAGGACCAGTATCGGTCAGTTAAAAAAAGCAAGTCTGGTTTTTGATCAACACATCTATACCCAGAGAAATGATCAGGAGCTGCTGTTAAATTCCGCACAAGTCAAAGTCGTCTGTGTGACTGCCGATGAATTTAAACCGACGGCTATTCCTAAGAAAATTTACGAATGTTTAACCCCGATCTAAAGCTTGATCCGTTTATTTATAAATGAGTCAGTTGAGTGATTCATAGTGTAATCTAGGTTTATAAAAACATGAATGAAATGTCCTTTTTCCACCTGGTGGTCAATGCCAGTTTACCGGTTCAGATCGTTATGCTGATTCTGTTGTTGGCCTCCGTGTTTTCCTGGGCCATGATTTATATCAAGTGGGGCTTTCTTAAACAAAACCGGTTGGAGGCGACTACATTTGAAGGGCGGTTCTGGTCGGGTATCAATCTCAGTGACCTGTTCAGTCAATTATCCACCCGCCAGGAAAAACGTTATGGAATGGAAGCCATATTTGAAAATGGCTTTAGAGAGTTTGCCCGGGCACGTAAAGCTGAGCTAGAAAACGTTGATGTCATTACGGCTTCACATCGATCTATGAAAGTTTCTATGTCTCGTGAAATTGATATGCTGGAAAACAATCTATCCTTTCTCGCCACGGTTGGTTCCGTCAGTCCTTACATCGGTCTGTTTGGAACCGTTTGGGGTATCATGGATTCTTTTCGTGCCCTGGCTGGAGTGCAACAGGCCACATTGGCCATGGTTGCCCCGGGTATTTCAGAAGCATTAATTGCAACGGCCATGGGTTTGCTGGCAGCCATCCCCGCGGTTATTGCCTACAACAACTTTGCCACCGAAATAGACCAGCTGGTGATTCGCTACGAAAATTTCATGGAAGAATTTACCGGAATTTTGCAGCGCCAGATTCAAACGCCCGCAAGCTGAGCGCTGATTTATGTCCAGAGCCAATCAAAAAAGGCGAGCCATGGCGGAGATCAATGTTGTTCCGTACATTGACGTCATGCTGGTGCTACTGATTATCTTCATGGTAACGGCGCCCTTGTTAAAACAGGGTGTTGATGTGGATTTGCCCGATGCTCCGGCCAAGGTGCTCGATGTGAACAGTCCGGAGCCCGTCGTCATCAGTGTCGATAAAGAAGGACGCTATTTTTTAAACACCTCTGCTACGCCGGATACCGCATTGGATGGTGTGACACTGGTCGATCAAGTCAAAAAAGCACTGAGTCAAAAAAAGAACCGCCCCGTAATGCTTAGGGGCGACAAGAATGGTCCCTATCAGAATGTCGTTACTGCATTGGTATTACTTCAACAGGCTGACATCAATTCGGTCGGCCTGGTCACGGAACCGGGGGATGATGGTTAGTGATCGAAACGATCAAACAGCAACCCAAGGCGCTAATATATTCTGTCGTTCTTCATCTCGTCGTCATTGGTTTCACCCTGTTTGAGTTCAGTGGCACTCCGGTTAAACCGGTCGTCAGTAAAAAAGGATTGGTTGATGAAACGATCCAGGCTGAGGTTATTGATAAAAAACAGCTGGATAAACGTGAGCAGGTCAAGAAAAAACAACAAGAGGCGGAAAAAAAGAAACAGGAACAAGCACGTTTAAAAGAGGCCGCCCAAAAACGTGCTGCTGAGATCAAGAAAAAGAAAGAAGCTGAACAACGTCGTAAACAGCAAGAAGCGAAAAAGAAGGCAGAGCAAGAGAAAAAACGTAAACTGGCCGCTGAAAAGAAAAAGAAACAAGAGGCGGAAGCCAAACGAAAAAAGGCTGAAGCTGAACGTAAGAAAAAAGAAGAAGCCAAGCGTAAAGCAGAGGCAGAAAAGAAACGTAAAGCAGAAGAAGCGCGGCTGAAAGCTGAAGCTGAAAAGAAACGCCAGGAAGAGGCCCGAAAAAAAGCAGAACGAGATGCGCGATTAAAAGCCGAGGCCGAACAACGTCGAAAAGAAGCGGAACTAAAAGCGCAAATTGCTGCCGAAGAAAGGCAACGTGATTTAGATAATAAAAGAAATAAATACTACAGCCTGATCCGTGAAAAAATTTCACGTAATTGGAGACAGCCTGCCAATGCGGGCAATAAACCGTTATGCGAGGTTCAGGTTATACAGGGTCCAGGTGGCGTTATTCTTGATGTGACTTTTGGTAATTGTCCCGGTACGCGAGAGTATCGTTTATCCGTTGAAGCCGCAGTATTAAAGTCCGATCCATTACCACAACCCGAAGATCCTGAATTGTTTGAACGGAATATCGTCTTGAAATTTAAACCCAAAGAATAAGTATGAAAAAGAAAATTGTTATCTTTTGCTTGTTGATGTCATTATTCATAACGCGATCTCTGCATGCAGTCATTACCATTGAAATCACAGAGGGAGTGGAAGGTGCGATTCCAATGGCTGTGGTGCCCTTTGATACTCAAAATATTCCCGTCAAGCTCAACACGGACCTGGCTGAAATCATTACCAATAATCTGAATCGCAGTGGTATTTTTAAAGTCATGGGTCGTGAACGTTATCCGTCACAACCTCATTACAGCAAGGATGTGAGTTATTCACAATGGCGTGGCATCGGTCAGGAATATCTTGTAGTCGGTCGTATTAATGCCAAATCAGCAGGTCTACTGGATGTACAATTTCAACTACTCGATGTCCTCAAACAAAAACAAATTCTGGGTTACAGTTTTCCCGTTCGACTTCGCAACCTGCGGACCACAGCGCACGAGATCAGTGACCTGATCTATGAAAAAATAACCGGGGTACGCGGTGCTTTCAATACTCGTATTGCTTATATCAGTGCGCAAACCGATAAAGCGCGTAAATATGTCTTACAGGTCGCGGATACCGATGGTTATAATCCGCAAACGGTCCTCGAATCTGACGAACCTCTGATGTCACCCAGTTGGTCTCCGGATGGCCAGTCGCTGGCTTATGTGTCCTTTGAAAATGATCGTCCTGAAATATTTGTCCAACACCTTGCATCAGCGAAGCGCAGTAAGATCTCCGGTTTTAAGGGTATTAATGGGGCGCCCAGTTGGTCTCCCGACGGGAAAAAAATTGCGTTGGTATTATCCAAGGATCGTAGTCCCGATATCTATGTGATGACAGTGGCGACCAAGAAACTGACACGACTCACCCGGCATCGTTCGATAGATACGGAGCCCGTGTGGGCTGCTGATGGACGTTCCATTATTTTCACTTCAGATCGCAGTGGAAAACCCCAGCTCTATGAAGTCATGGCTTCCGGTGGTCAGCCCAAGCGCATTACCTTTGAAGGTAATTATAATTCAGCAGCCGACCTTTCCCCGGATGGAAAGAATATTGTGATGGTTTATGGCGACCAGGGTCGTTACCAGATCGCTCAGCTGGAACGGGAATCCGGTAACTTGCTCATGCTAACTGAAAATAATCTGGACGAATCTCCATCGTTTTCACCCAATGGCCGTATGGTCTTATATGCCTCTACACAAGGCAACAAAGGAGTGTTGTATATGGTTTCGCTGGATGGTCGGACCAAGCATAAACTGTCGGACCAAAGTGGCGACATCCGCGAACCCGTGTGGGGACCTTACAAACAAACCCGTTAACAATTCAGAGATTAATTTTTATTGAGAGGAACTTGAAATGACAAGATATTTAACTGCAATAACTTTAAGCGCTCTTTTACTGGCCGGCTGTGCCAGCCAGGACGAAGCCATCGATAACCAGACTGATCAGGATAGTATGGCTGATCAAATGGGTGACGGTTCACCGACGCCGATTGCAGGCACAGAAGCTGAAACCAGCGCCTTCCAGGAAGAGACTTTAACAGCACAGCAAATGCTGGAAGAGGCAGACAGCCCATTAGCTTCACGGGTTATTTATTTTGAATATGACAGCGCCAAGGTAAATGATGAATCCCTGGCCTTATTGGAGGCCCATGGTAATTTCATTTCGGGTAATGGTAACGTTTTTGTTCGATTGGAAGGTCATGCAGATGAGAGGGGATCGCGTGAATATAATATCGCTTTGGGTGATCGCCGTGCACAGTCGGTACGTCGTATCCTGTTATTCCAGGGTTCATCAACCGACCAGGTTGATACCATTAGTTATGGAGAGGAACAACCCGCTGCATTAGGCCATGATGAGTCTGCCTGGTCTCAGAATCGTCGGGTTGAGCTGGTTTACGAAGTCCGTTAATGTCCCAAGCGCTTATGGAGCCATTCATGATTAAACATAGTATGAAATATTTTCAGACCGTGCTTCTCGGTATGGCTCTGGCCATCTCTTTAACGGCCAATGCTGCCACCAAGAACAACAAGCAGTTAACGGAGGATCTGGATCGATTACAGCAAAATATGACCAAGGTTCAGCAGGACATGCAGCGCCTGCAACGGTTACTGGACAATCGAGCCATGCTGGAACTGTTTCAACGCATGGATGAGTTGACCGATGAAGTGAGTCAGTTACGTGGATTACTGGAACAGCAAAACTATGATCTGGCCGGTCTCAAAAAGCGGCAACGTGAATTGTACCTGGATATTGACAGGCGCTTACGTGAGTTAGAAATCACGTCGAGCCAGGCACCGGTGACAGCGCCCCCCATGGCGCCGGTGATTCCGCCTGCCGCCGCAACTGTGCAAAATACGCCGTCTACCGAACCTGCAGTAACGCCAGAGGTGGCTCAGAAACCTGCTCCTGTCATGACGGCACCGGCTTCTCCAAAACCTGCCACCATTCCATCCAGTAAAAAATCCAACGTGCCGGTTAGTGAGGAGAGAGCCGCGTATCAAAAGGCATTTGATATGTTGAAGGAAGGACGTTACAAAATGGCGAATACTGCTTTCAAATCTTTTTTATCACAGTTTCCTCAAAGTAGTTACGCCGGAAATGCACAATATTGGCTGGGTGAATCCAATTATGTGACGCGGCAATTTGATCAGGCCGTCAAAGAGTTTCAGGCAGTCATGAATAATTATCCCCGCAGCAATAAGGTACCCGATGCCATGTTGAAACTGGGATACACCTATTATGAATTGCGCCAGTTTGATCAGGCCAAGACGATTTTGACCCAACTGCAGAAACGCTATTCAGCCACCACTGCGGCACGCCTGGCAGGTAAACGTTTAAACCGCATGAAAAAAGAAGGTCAGTAGCTTTTTTCCTGGTGCCGACGGATCCATCAGGTCCGTCGGTATGATCTCTATATTCTAATCCGATGAAAATCCCAATTCGGTTTTTACCGTGCGTATTATTGTTGTTTTCTTGCCAAGGCAGTGATGCCCCGAATGGAGCGTCGACCGGTTCTATTCTGAGTGCAGCAGAGCAGGGTGATTTACAGCAGTTGAATCACTACCTGATGGGGCAGCAGTTGGTTAACCTGCGAGATGCTTGTTGGTTTACGCCGCTGATGAAAGCGGCTTTGAATGGACATCTTGAAGCCGTAAAAAAACTGGTTGAAAAGGGTGCAGAGATTGATCTGATGGATAAGGGGGGCTATACCGCCATGATGTTGGCGGCGTCGAATAATTTTCACGACATCGTGGATTATCTGCTGCAACAGGGCGCAGATGTCAATCATACCGAGCACACGCATGGATGGAGTGCTTTGATTTGGGCAGCCAAACGAGGTCATGTTGAAACCGTCACAATTTTGCTCAAACATCAGCCCAACCTTGAAATCCAGGATGGCGCGGAGAAAACTGCATTGGATCATGCACAAGAGATGCAATTCGAAGAAGTCATCGCATTACTAGAGTAGGCCGTGAAGTGACCCCAAGCATCGATTCGGTTATGATAAACGCCAATAAATATAATAATTACGGGAGGTAATCATGCTTTTTGAGTCCTTTATCAGTGCCCAGTCCCTGCTGCTTTGGTCGGCTTTCATTCTTGCTTTTATCCTTGGTGCAGTGGTTAATAAAACCAATTTTTGCACCATGGGCGCAGTTTCCGACATGGTTAACATGGGAGACTATGCTCGCTTTCGTGCCTGGTTGCTGGCGATTTCTATCGCTATTGTCGGTGTCGTGATTCTTGAGGGTATGGGCCAGATTTCACTCGACACCACATTTCCACCTTACCGTGAAACCCAAATTATCTGGCTGGAAAATATTCTGGGAGGCCTCCTGTTTGGTATCGGCATGACACTGGCCAGTGGCTGTGGCAATAAAACACTGGTTCGAGTGGGGGGCGGTAATATCAAATCCCTGGTCGTTTTCGGTATTATCGGTTTGGTCGCTTTTTATATGAATAATCCTTTTCCGGGTTCCGATAAAACCCTCTATAGTGAATTGTTTTACAGCTGGGTGAGTCCTGCGGCCATCAACCTGGATAGCTTGTCAGATCTGGGTTCAATGGTCAGCGCAGAGAATGCCAGTAAGATGCGTTTCATCATTGGATTGATCATCGCCGGCTTGATGCTGATCTATATTTTTAAATCGAAAGACTTTCGCCAGAGCAAGGATAATATTTTCGGTGGTGTCGTGGTGGGACTGGTTGTGCTTGCAGCCTGGTATATCAGTGGGAACATTACGATCAACGTTGAGGATGAGCCATATACCCTGAGTGCTTATTATGAAGAATGGGATATGTTGTCTGACACGGAAGAAGGTAAACCTTCCAGCGGCCGTCCTTTGAGTACCCAGTCATTTACCTTTATCAATCCCATGGCACAAACTGTAGGTTACGGCCTCTCAGGTTTTGAAAATAGCCATCTGTCATTTGGTATTTTTGCAGTCGCGGGTGTCATTTTGGGTTCTTTTTTCTGGTCCGTATTATCCAAAGGATTTCGTATGGAGTGGTTCTTGAATTTCAAAGATTTTGTAATGCATGTCATCGGTGCCGTACTCATGGCAATGGGTGGAACCATTGCTCTAGGGTGTACTATTGGGCAGGCCATTAGTGGTATTTCAACACTGGCGGTAGGGTCGTTTCTGGCCTTTTTCTCGATCCTGTTGGGCAGTGCTTTGACCATGAAAATCCAGTATTACAAGATGTTATATGAAGAGGCCAGTTTTTTTGCCGTCTTGATCACAGCACTGGTGGAATTAAGGTTATTACCCGCTTCCATGCGCAAGCTGGAAGCACTCTGAATAGCGTCAAAAGCGCTTGAAATTAAAGAGGGAATCAGTATGATTCCCTCTCTTTGTTTTAGGGCCGTTAGCTCAGCTGGTAGAGCAGTTGACTTTTAATCAATTGGTCGGGCGTTCGAATCGCCCACGGCCCACCATTCTTCCAGATCCTTCGGTCATCAATGATAAGACTTTCGATGACCGGAGGTATCGCAAGCCGATATCATTTGATAGAAATTCGATATAGGTATTCCTCATCATGCTGCTTCTGTTCCTTTATTTAATGCTAGCGATTGGTGTGTCTTTCCTGTGTTCTGTACTGGAAGCGGTATTGCTCTCGGTCAGTGATTCCTATATTGCGGTCCTGGAAGGTGAAGGCAATAAGGATGGTCGACTTCTACGAGAGTTGAAACAGGATATTGATCGACCACTGTCTACCATCCTGAGTTTAAATACCATTGCTCATACCGTGGGTGCCGCCGGTGTTGGGGCCCAGGCCCTGGTGGTTTTTGGAAGTGGTTACGTGGCCGTTACCTCCGCAGTACTGACCCTTTTGATCCTGGTATTCTCTGAGATTATTCCAAAAACACTGGGTGCTAAATACTGGCGACGTCTTGCGCCTGTTACGGCCCGGTTGCTCAAGTTGTTGATCGTAGCCCTTTATCCCTTTGTCTGGATGAGCCAGAAAATTACGCGTCTAATTGCCCGGGACCAGGAAGCCCACACCTTCACCCGCGAAGAGTTGGCCGCTATTGCCGAGAGAGGCGCCAAGGACGGTGTGCTGGAACAAAAGGAATTCATGATTTTCAAAAATATGCTGCTGCTCAAGTCTTTGAAAGCCAAGGATGTAATGACACCGCGCACCGTGGTGGAATCCTTGCATCAAGATCAAACGATTCGCACCATTTTTGATGAAACCAATGCCTTACGTTTTTCCCGTTTACCCATTTATAACCAGGATAATGAGGATATTGTGGGTTATATCCTGACCAGTGATCTGTTAACCCAGGCAGCCCATGGCAAGTGGGACAAGCCATTGATTGAGCTTAAGCGTGATATCCTGGTGATGCCAGAAATCATCACAGTTAAAGAAGTTTTCGAGATTCTGACTTCGAAACAAGAACATATTGCCTCATTAGTGGATGAGTATGGTGGTTTCGCCGGGATCGTTACATTGGAGGATGTAGTGGAAACATTGCTTGGTATGGAAATTATGGATGAATTTGATACGGTTGATGATATGCAGCAGCTAGCCAGGCATAAATGGCTTGAGCGTGCACTCCGGCTACAATTGATAGACCAGGATAAAATTAAACATATGCAAGCGGCATTGGATAAAGTGGCCTCCACTGAAAAGCAACCACCCGATATCTAGCCTATAGGCGGTTCGTTAAATAAACGGGTTAATGAGCCAGACGGTCCTGGCGAAAATTATCCAATCTTCTTTTTAAATGGGTAATTTCATTCTGTAAATATGCGGCCTGTTTCTGATGATGTAAGTGCCTCAAGCGATGCACCATATCATTGATTTGACGTTCGATTTTAATTTCTTCAGTTGCCAGGCTGTAGTGATTCTTGATCATGTTTTGAGTTGGGTTATCATGAGTTTTCATAGTCGCCACCATTTTTCTGATGCTTACTCTTTATTTAGGTTTTACTGTCGCCAAAAACTGTGTGCCAAGTCTATTTTAGAAATATTAATAATGGTAAAGGAGGCATGGAGTGCAAGGTTTTCTATCAAAGCGTAGCCCTGTCCCCTTAAAAAACCTTTAGAAAATATTCAGTGGTGGTAATTGAAGCGTATTGCCCTGCATCTGTTGTTCCTCTTCAGGTAGAATATCCATGCTCGGCCAAATGCCACTGTTGATGGTTTGTGCATATTCCAACAAGCCCTCTGCTAACATGGATTCATAGGTTCTGGAGTATTCATACTCAAGACGATGCCAGCTGACTTGTATGCAAGTATCTTCAGGTGTAATCATCATGAACCAGGTGGAAGTGGTCCCTTCGTTTGCAGGTAAGCCGATCACACCGGCATTTAACCAGGCTAGCGAGTCCATGCATTCTCCAAAGGGTATTCCGCAATGCCCTCCGATCACGATATCGGTTTGACTGAGTTTCAGTTCTGCAAGTTTGATCGTTTGGTCTGAAGAAGCAAAGATAAATTGGTTAATTTTTGCAACACCGCCGTGTATAACCCTGAAAGATTTGCCTTGCATGTCAAATCGAATGGACCTGGGTAGGGTGCGCATCCATTTTCGGGAATCATCACTGACCTGGGTATTCGCATACCGGTACCATTGTTCTGATAAAGTGGAACAGGCCATGCCGGGTTCAAAACCACATCCACAATCCTGTTTCTCCAAGGCCAAAGATTCCTCGCAGTTCCCCATAATTACGTGAATGCCTGAATGCGCGATGAGCTGACAGGTTTGCTCTGCTTCGGCGCAATAAGCGATAATATCGCCGGTACAGATAATATGATTTTTTTCGATATTCAGCGATTCAGCTTTTTGTAACAAAGCTTGTGTTGCTGCCAGGTTGCTGTAAGGTCCGCCGAAAATTAATAATCGGGTAGTAATATTGCCCAGATGCAGGTTGGGTTCCTTCATCAGGTAGCGGGGTTACTGGCCAGTTTTTCAGATTGGGCAGATGTTTTACTGCCCAGCCAGAATAATAGGCATCCACCGATAAGCACTGCTCCAGAAATCCACAGCAGTTTGGTGTACTTGTGTGCATCACCTAAAACGGTCGTGTAGCTGGAAGATTCCAGAAAATAGAGGATAGCGCCGCTAACGGCGAACAGGAAACTGCCTAAATAACTCCAGACCGGTATATCAGTACGCCCTCCCCACAATGAAAAGAAAATAACCGGAGCCAGATACATTGATGCGGTTCCACTAACAGCCACGGCACTAAATAGATCTTTGTTCCCAGTAAAAGCCAACAGAAGCCCCAGCAACATGAATACTGACATGACTATGCGCCCATTCTTGATCGTGGGGGATAGCATTCTCATGTCGAGAGCGATCAGTTTGGACGCACTGGAGAGGGTGCTGTCCAGGGTCGACATGGCTGAGATGACCAAGGTCATACTGAAAAATAACATGGGTACCTGGCCCAGCAGTCGGTTTAGGGTATCATTCATGGATTCTCCAGAGAGTGCATTGGCACCGGCAAAGATGCCGAGCAAACCAAAACTGAAGATACATAAACTACTGATCCAGGCCGCATGTAAAAAACTTTGGCGTGTGGTTTTGCGATCAGCTAGAAATCCGCGATCCATCATCACCGGATCATGCATCGGATAGCTCCAGACTTGTAACAGGGCTACGATGAGCAGGATGGGACCGGGGTCTTGAATGTTAAAGGCCTTGAATCCGAGAACATCCCAGCTGAATGCTTCACCTCCCAACATGAACGTCAGTAGTGTGGCCAATACCACCAGAAAGATTACCATTTGCATGACATCCGTGCGCAGGGAAGCATTGAGACCTCCACTCATCGAATAAACCAGGGTTAGCAAGGCGAAGCCAATGATACTTAGGGAGTAAAGGTCAGTGCCAGTGGCGCCGAATAGAATGCCGATAACGAGTACATTGGCGAATACTTCGCTGATCAAACGTAAGCCAATGACGAAGTTATAACAGGCTGTACCTGTTTTGCCAAAACGGTCATTCAGAAATCCCTGTACATTATGAAAACCGTGTTTGAATCTCAGGCTGTCTATGATGGCGGCGCCAGTGATGAATGACAGGTAGTATGCGGCATAAGCCAAAGTACCCCATACACCGTAGTAAAACCCAAGGATGGCGGCGTTCATCAATGAACGTGCGAAAATCCAGGTCGTAACCTGTGAGAAGATCAATGTAATCAAACCGGGCTTTGTGCCATCAATGGAGGCACCCTGGTAAAAGGAAGAAGTCGTTTTAGCACGAGGTGACAGGGTAATAGAAACTATCGCAATTAACGCCGTAAAGACAATCAGTTCGGTAACCATGGTTGTGTTGAACTCCGGTTTTTTTCTGCGGGATTATACAGACTAGACCGGGGTTAAAGGTAACAGTTTCAAATGGGGATCCGTTGATATTAAGTAATGGCTTATGGGCATCCAAATTCCATATGCTTTTTGAAAGATTCAACAAGTCAGGTTCATAAAGGGGTGAATTCCGGCATATGCCCCACTTTAATCACGAGGTTGAAGTGTTTTTTATGCTCAAACAACCCACCCACGTCAATGCCCTCGGTATGTTCAATAATCTGGATAATACTGTGATAGGGAAAATGATGGGTGTAGGCCTTGTGCTCATCAACAACCGTAAAATAGTCATCGGTTACCGCTGTTAAGGTTGCTGAGTCAATGCGCATCGGTCTTTCAATATTAATACCAATTTCCTGGCCCAGGTAATGATCGAGAATGTTTTTCATGTTCATATTTATTTCACCCGCATACC
>JAAUXZ010069325.1_pt1 | contig 15298 bp, 17 predicted proteins | sample 7278131 | NCBI WGS metagenome assembly JAAUXZ01 (sample SAMN14350119, study PRJNA611818) | marine sediment metagenome | isolation source: surface marine sediment (3m) | place: French Polynesia: Moorea | collected 2018-08
CTTTAAAACCAATAAGGCTTCTGAACAAAACAAGCTTTGGGCTGGGATGGCCAAAGAAACTGCCCATCAGATTGGCACTCCTCTCACCTCATTGCTGGGCTGGAATGAACTGCTCAAAAATGAAGAGATTAATCCGGACATTACCAGAGAAATAAAAAAGGATATCGTTAGACTTCAAACTATAACTGAACGATTTTCCAAAATAGGTTCCCTTCCTATATTAGAACCTCTGGATATCGTAGAAGAGACCAAAAATGCCTACGAGTATCTTAAATTGCGAAGCTCCAAACTCATCAATTTTTCCTTTAGATCTAAAGTTGTTGAACTTCCTGTTATGCTAAACCGGTCACTTTACAACTGGACCATTGAGAATCTGGTAAAAAATGGTATTGACGCGATGAAGGGCAAGGGAAATATCGCCATAGAGATCGATCAAGTGGGTAAATACGTAAATGTATTGGTATCCGATACCGGGCAGGGTATTCCAAAGGGAGACTTCAATATGATCTTTAGTCCCGGATTCACTTCCAAAAAAAGAGGTTGGGGCCTTGGCCTTTCTTTGGTAAAGCGAATTGTAGAGGAGTATCACAAAGGAAGGATTAAAGTTCTTTCCTCGAGCAAGGAGGGTACTATTATGCAAATATCCCTAAGGGTTAAAACGTAGCTATGGCAAAGGAAAAACTATTAGTAATTAAAGAAGCCAATATTACCAATAACTGCCCTGAATGTTTCAATCAGGATATGACATTGCTGTTCTCCCAAAAACATATTTACACGAGGTTTTATCACAGAACAACCGCAGAAGTACAGCATCAGATTCGATGTAATAAGTGCAAGTCTGTAATATACCCGGTTAAATGGACAGAGGATATAGAAAAAATTTTTGAATACTATCAAAAAACCGTAGAACCCGAATCTTCAAAAACAAGGTTTACAGCAATATTCTACATAATAATTGTAGTTGTTTTAATTCTGGCCGGTACTTTGGCCTATCTCTACTCCGAAGGATTAATTAAAGTTTAGACCTTATATCCGCTGCTATTGCTTCAAATTCTTCAGGTGAAACTTTTTCCTTATACTGGAAAGTTGCATTAGCCATAGTATGCAGAGGGATCAGATGAACGTGAACATGGGGAACTTCAAGGCCTATTACGGAAAGACCTACCCTTTCGCATGGTACCACAGCTTCAATTGCTCTAGCGATTCTTCTGGAAAATGCCATCAGACCCATATATGTGTCCTCATCTAAATCGAAGATCTTATCTACTTCTTCTTTGGGCACACATAAGGTGTGACCTTTGGAATTTGGATTGATATCCAAAAAAGCAAAGTATCGTTCATCTTCCGCTATTTTGTAGCAAGGTATCTCGCCATTGATGATCTTTGTAAAAATGCTCGACATAATATTGTAGTGATTCAGGAATTAGTTAAATAAGAATCTATTCTCTTGAAATCTCAAGAATGTCAAATTTTATTGTACCGTTAGGTACTTCTATTTCTGCCACCTCGCCTACTTGTTTGCCCAATAATCCTTTCCCGATAGGTGAGGTAACTGAGATCTTTCCTGCTTTGAGGTCGGCTTCGCTTTCTGCAACCAATGTATACGTCATCTCCATCCCATTCTGCTGATTTTTCAACCTGACGGTAGAAAGAATCAGGACTTTCGAGGTATCCAGTTGAGATTCATCAATAAGGCGGGCATTAGCCACTAACTCCTCTAGCTTTGATATTTTCATCTCTAATAGGCCCTGGGCTTCCTTGGCGGCATCATATTCAGCATTCTCAGACAGGTCTCCCTTGTCCCTTGCATCAGCAATAGCCTGTGAAGCCTTTGGACGCTCTACATCCCGCAGATGATTCAATTCGTCCTTTAGTTTCTGTAGTCCCTCTTCGGTGTAATACGACACATTGCTCATAACTTCATTCTTTAAGGGGGCGTGTAGGCAGCTCCCTATTTGCTCTATAAAAGATTTGGTTGTTTATCCGATAAAGACACTTAAGATATTATAACTCATTTATACTAAATATATTAGGTAAGAGAAGTGTCTTAATGGAGTGGTACTAATAGCAAAATCCCCTTTTTTAAAGAGGATTTAACGCAAATATACATATTTTTTGCTCAATTTTGTCCAGATTTTCTTCAACTTCAAGGCATTGATGAGATCCTTTTATATTGTAATTATCGTCTTACTTCTTCTATCTTGCTCGAATGATGAGGAGAGGCGTAACCCTTTTTTACCGGATATAAACTTCAATTTTGAGATCAATCTCAATCTACCGCTATATAGTCCATTGACCAACATCGGCAATGCTGTTTACGTGGGCAACCAGGGAGTTGGTATTCGAGGTGCCTTTGTGGTGAATACAGGATTTGATCTTTTCAGGGCTTTTGAGGCGAGCTGCCCTAATCACGCTCCTAGCAGCTGTTCTACTATGGACTCCAATGGCCAGATAGCCAGCTGTTCATGTGAGGATTTTGAATATAACCTGCTTACAGGACAGCAACTAAACCGTCCGGACGACGGTACCAGATACTACGATATGTTGGAATACAGGGCGGTTAAAAACGGTAGCTCAGTAATTATCTCCAACTAATCGAAAGGGAGCAAATCAGGTGTTATAAATGTTTCTTTGGCAGCGCTGAGATTAAATATATCCTGGCTGTAATGAAATCCTAATAACTCCTTGAATGAGGTTTTCAATCGTGGAGCTTTACTAATGAATTCCACAAAACTATCACTGTTGTGTTTCAGCTGGAAGTGTTGAATAGCCTTAATTGCCGCCACAGTGACCGTCTCATTATATTTATCCGAAGCACCAAGGCTGTCAGTATATCGCTTTAATTGAGCACATGCCATGGAAATAGCCTGGTCTAACCCGTATTCTTTCAACAATAACCAGCCCCACCTTAAATGTGCCTCATGAGTGAACAACCTGGGATTGAGATTGCCTTGTTCCATCGCCTTTAAAAGCAGGTGGTCTGTTAAGTTGTAGTGCGCTTCCATCCTTAATGTAGCTTTTACTATTCCATTTAATCTAAAGTAGCCTGGAATTGTTTAAAAAACAATCGTAGCACCTATCAAAAAGTTTATCCCTGCTTGCGGGTAAAATCCTGCCCCTTCAATTGTTGTTATGGTTCCTGGATCTGAAAAATCATCATCGAAGGTGAAGAAGTACCCATTGGACACATATTCGGCATCAAAGATGTTATTAACCAATCCGGACAAGATTACACTTTTTAAAAATCCGTTGGTATCCAGTCGATATTGAATATTTAAATCAGTTTGTGAATAATCATCAAGTTTTGAGGTTTCAGAATCTATATTCCCCATATACTGTTCCCCGACATACTTGGAAAGCAGGGATATTTGTAGCTTCTCATGTGGTATATAGGAAATAATATTAGCTGCGATCACTTCCGGTGAGTAGGCAATGTTGGTATTCCCAAGGTTTTCAAGGACTCCGTCCCTTTGAAAGAGGAAATCTATATTTCTGTTAAGGCTCAATGCAAGATTAGGCTGCCATATAAACTTTTGGCCCAATGAAAACCGGGCATCCACTTCCAATCCAAGCCTGTAGCTATCTCCGACATTGGCTCTTAATGGAGCGCCCACATCATTCAATTCTCCTGTTAGAACCAGCTGGTCTTTATAGCGCATATAGTAGAGATTTGTGTTCAGACTGGTCCTTTGGGTCAAATAACGCCACCCCAATTCAAAATCGTTTAATTTTTCTGGTTTGGGATTGCCGTTTTCATAATCATTTCTGTTAGGCTCTCTCTGTGCCAGAGCGTATGAAAAATAAAAATTGTTCTCAGGGTCGAGGTTGTAAGTAATTCCAGCTTTGGGATTGAAAAAGTTAAATGTATCGTCTACCAGTCCCGTATCTTCACCATTAGCAGAATAACCCACACGCCTATATTGAACATCTCCGAAAATGCGCCATTGTTTCTTCAAAACATAATTTGCTTTTGCGTATATATTGAAGTCGGATTTCTGTGAATCATCATCATAGTACCGATCTCGAATCTCACTATCAGAAGCAAAACGAGCCCAAATTACCTCACCGAAATGATCCCCTAAGTAATTGTTCCACCCTCCGCCTACAATAAGGTTCAATTGATCTTTGGCATACTGGGCAGAAAATACCGTACCGTAGAAATCGTTATCGAGCCATCTCCGACGAATCAGATCAGTAGTGTTTACTGTCTCACCGTCCACTTCTAAAGGCGTAAACCCGTAGGTTGCAAAATCATCATCTTCCCTGAATTGCTCAAAAAAGCCTCTACCTCTTGTATAATGAAAGGCGATATTGGTTCTCCAGTATTTTGTCAGTTCCTGACTCCAGTGCAGTTGGAAATGGTCTTGTTTATAGTTGTCTACTTCGTTATCATAGAACTGGATTTCCCCGTTTTCATCAGTATATAGGCCAGCAGGATTAAATGTACGGTCGCGTTCAAGCGTCTCAGCGTCGATGCCAAACCACGACTGATAGGTAATTTCGTGACCTCCGAAAAGCAGTGCCTTTATCAAGGTTTTATCATTTACAAAGGCTCCTTGTAAAAAGTAGGAATCGAGCTCTGAAGATGCGCGGTCAATATAACCGTCGGAAGTAATCCTGGATAGGCGACCCGCCAATTCAAATTTGTCATTTAACAATCCGGTGCTAAACTTGGCATTGGCCCTAAAGGTGTTAAAACTTCCCACGGAAGATGAAATTTCACCGAAAGCATCTGTGGAAACCGCATCTGTCAGGAGATTTAAGCTGGCACCAAAGGCTGCAGCTCCATTAGTTGATGTTCCAACGCCTCTTTGTAATTGTAAGCTCTCTGTAGATGAAGCGAAATCTGGCATGTTCACCCAAAAAGTGCCTTGAGATTCAGAATCATTGTAAGGAATCCCATTGATGGTAACATTAACACGAGTTGCATCACTACCACGTACCCGAATACCAGTATATCCAACACCTGCACCTGCATCTGAAGTAGTAACCACCGCAGGCAGGTAATTCATCAGAATGGGAATATCCTGTCCCAGATTTCTCGGTTTAATTTCTTCTTTGGATAAATCGCTAAAAGTAACCGGAGATTCCCTTGTAACCCGCAATGCGGATACCAAAACCTCGTCCAAAACAATTTCTTTAGACTCAAGGCTATCTTTTTCCTGACCCCAAATCAGGTTGAGTCCACAGAAGAATAATAGAATTGATCTTTTCATTCGTAAGCATTTTTACGAATAAAAGGGGCCATTATTCTGTGATTATTGAATATTTCGAGCGAAGTCAGCTTCGCTACCCATGGGAAGGATGACGCTGGTCTAAATAATAAATTTTCCAGCACACCATCTCTTGCCAGGCATTAAAGTCATTAATGACCAAGTTGCGTGGCCATCCCTCGGCGGCATTACCCGCCCAGGTTCAATGGGTTTAATCTCAGCCTTTTAAGAATTACACGTATTTCGGTATAGTTAAAAAGCACCCCTTTTGAGATAAGACAAAAATAAGTTAGGAAAATGAAATTTCATAATTGGAATCGAAGAAGTAATAGCTCAATCACAAAATATCTGTATTCATTAATGGAAATGAATTTAAACCCATTGCTAACTAGCTGTCTGGTGTTGGGGCCTCAACAGGTCATTCACTGTCTTGACAGGGTTGAAGGTAATTAGCGGAACCTCCACGAATACAGTATTCCAATAGGCCATGGCGCCGTTCCAAAGGCCCGGAAGTTCAAGCGCCTTAAGCATTTTCCCGTCTTTGGTCTTTTCGGATATAAATCCTTGTTTGACATCCACAAAATTGAGTAGATTGTATTTATCGCCTTTATAATTCTTAACACCACAGACAATATCAACCGGATTAAAATGTGTTGAGCCACCAAAGATCTCAGCCTGACCTTTTTGATCCATATTGACCTGAGCTGATTCTACAATTTGAAGTGATATATGTCCGTGTATATCCCTTATCCAGAACGGACCTCCTCCGGGTTCACCTTCATTTTTTACCATACCGCATATCCGTATGGGTCTATTGATCTTATCCTTTAGTATTTCAATCTGTTCCGCAAGGCTAAAAAATGAAAAATTATCTGCAAACCTGACGTTCAATTCGTCGGCAAGGAAAGCCTGTATTTCTTTGAGATGATCCAAATCGAGATCATTCCTATCGAGCCATTCGGCATACGAAAAAGCCTTGTCTTGTAGTTTCATCAAAAGCCCGGCCAACACCTTTTTACTAAAAGCTATTTCAGAAACATAGCTGTCTACCACCACATTGTCTATATTCTTTATAAAGATTATATCCGCATCCTGATCATTGAGATTTTCGATTAACGCCCCATGACCGCCTGGTCTGAATAACAAACTACCATCCTGGTCTCTGAATGGCATATTATCGGGGGTTACTGCAAGTGTGTCTGTTGAAGATTTCTGCTGTGAAAAGTTAACTATGAATTCAACTCCTGTGCTTTTTGTAAGATCTTCTTTATTCTCTTCGTACTGTTGATGAAACATAGTTTCGTGCTGTTCAGAAACTGTAAAATGAAGTCTGGCCATATTCCCGGAACTGGCATAAATAGCCCCTTCCTTGAGGTGTTCTTCAAATGCAGTAGCGATGTGCTCCTCATATTTATGGAATGGCAACAATCCTTTTGGGTAAAAATCATAATGCAGTTTGTTTTCAGCCAGCATTTCCCCGACAAATGCCAATGCAATCCTATCTCCGCTATCTTCCTGGTCATTAATGCGTTCTTGAATTGTCTCATAGAACGGGAATCTAGTGAGGTTGTCGAAAAACAGTTTCGTTGCCTTGTTCTCTGGTCGATCTAAATATGCTGACAGTTTTTCCTTTTCCGGATCAAAGGAGTCCTGAAACTCAAAAAGGAGTTTAAACATTCTTGAGGCAGCACCGGAGGCAGGTACGAATTTCAGCAATTTAAATCTGTCATTATTCTTTTCAAAAAGACCCACAAGTTTCTTTTCCTGTGCAGATGAAAACTTTAGTATTCCATCTTCTATTACTGCCGGCCTGTCTAGTTGAACAAAAGGAATCCCTTCCTTAAATGTCCTGATTTGCTCTGTTACTTTCTCCCTGTTGATACCTTTAGAGGTAAGTTGTTCAATATCCTTTTCTGAGAAGTTAGTCATGTGTTTAGGAGCTTATCAATATGAAGTATAGCGGTCTTTAGACGTGTTGGTCTATCTCCGCTTAATATAACAAATTCTCTATTATATTTTTCAAGAGCAGATTTAAAATAATTGAACATTCGCCGACGCTCATTTGGTTTATCTCGCAGGTCGTCCTTTTCCCAGGGTATATCGATATCTGTCAATAGATAAAGATTGTATTCATTCTTCAAGGCGTACTTTTCCAATAGCGGATCACAACTGCCTACATAGTATGCTTCGGAGTATACCTTGGTCTCGAGCAAGTCCGTATCGCAAATCAAAATTCTGCGGGCATTTTTCGCCAGTTTATTTTCCAGGGCCATCTGTCCAACGGCAATTGGAAGCAAATCTTCTGGCTCACAAGTTTTTTGTTCCTTATCCCACTTGTTCTGAAGATATTCCCTGGCATATTCCGGCACCCACTCCGTATTATAATGGGCAGCCAGCTGCTGTGCCAAGGTGGTCTTGCCGGTAGACTCAGGACCGTAGATGACTACTTTAATAAGGTTTGTGGGCTCTTGTATAAGTCTTTCTTCCATGCCAGATATCCTAAAATAGCTATGACAGTAAACAGAAAATATTGCAGCGAGGTAAAAATAAGACCTTTGTACAAATAGAGGGGTACGGATATAATATCTCCTATTATCCAAAATGTCCAGTTCTCCAGTTTTTTCTTGGCCATCATCCACATACCAACAAAAAATATGGCAGTGGTAATTGTATCCACATAGGCCGTCCAGGTATTGAATTTTTCAAAAAACATATACACGGCAACAACGAAGATGACAGTAGACATGAAAAGGAATACCGACCATATTTGCTCCTTCCGATTTGTTCTGGTAATAGGTATATAATGGGTGGCATCCACCTTCCTTGTCCATACATACCAACCGTAAATACTCATGGCAAAATAGTATGCATTGATCAGCATGTCACCTAGAAGTCCGAATACCCAAAGTATGTATACAAAGATGCCTGTAGAAATGATCCCGGTAGGAAAAACCAGAATATTTTCCCGTTTAGCATACCAAACGCTTAGAAAGCCGAAAACAACGGCGATCATTTCAAGAACGATAAGATATGCTGGGGTATCGGAATACTGGCCAAAGATCCAGTCAAAAATGAGGCTCATAATTACTTCTGTTCGTTTTGACCATTTTTATGAGCATTAGACCCTGATCAATTTGTTGAAAGGCGGTTTTTATCTCCTTTTGAAGGACATTCATAACCTTGTCATATTCCCCATAGACATGTGTACTTAAGGGATTCTCTATTACAGTCAGACCGGTTTCCCTCAATTTCTTTATGAAATTGATGATCTGTTCTTCGTAATTGTTTTGAAGCGGACTGAAGGTCAATTCTACAGAAATCTCCATATTCGACTATTTAATAAGAGCATAAACACAGGTAAATCCTTCAAATTCAATATAAGAGATGGAATAACTTGAATGCAGGGATTCAACAGATACTTCTCCGGAGAACCAATCTTTGTCCACAAACTCAGGCTCGATAAAGATGTGTTTACGAAAACTGAGATTCGGAATTTCACAGATCTTATAAAGTGATTCTTTAGCTCCCCATAGTATGGTTAATTTTTTAACTAATTCGTTTTGATTTTTCTCAGGCACCTGAGTATCAAGAGTGGTGAATTTATGAGCTATTCTTATAATCTTCTCCCGTTGTTTCTCAATATCAATACCTACTTTTTCTTTACTGCTAACTATTATACCAGTAAATTCAAAGGAATGGGTAATAGATATATGGGTTCCGTCTTTCAAATGAGGTTTCCCGGCATCATCATAATACAAATCCTTATCCTCGTAACCCTCCAATCGCATGAGATGTCGAATGCTAAGAAATCCCCTGCGATGTAGCTCCGATTTCATGCCATTGACACGAACATTATTTTTTTCATTTAGCACTACTCCTTCCGCCAGATTTTCCTCATTTTCGGTAATCTTCCAAATATGTAGACGAACTGCAGGAGAAATGTGAATAGTTTTATAAAGTGGCATGGGATTCTTAAAGGTTATTAGTACCTTTGCAACGCACTATTTACGGTGCTTTACGAATTAACGAATGTAAAAATAAAAAAAGATATGCGTACCAAAACAGTTCCATTTGTGCCTTATAAAGTTAAGGACATCTCTTTGGCAGACTGGGGAAGAAAAGAAATAATACTTGCTGAGGCTGAAATGCCTGGCTTAATGGCTCTCCGTGAAGAGTACAAAGACCAACAACCCCTAAAGGGTGCTCGAATTGCCGGATGTTTGCATATGACTATCCAAACAGCTGTTCTTATTGAAACTCTTATTGAATTGGGTGCTGAGGTTACCTGGAGCTCATGTAACATTTTCTCTACCCAGGATCACGCCGCCGCCGCAATAGCCGCTGCTGGTATACCAGTATATGCCTGGAAAGGAATGACAGAAGAAGAGTTCGACTGGTGTATTGAACAAACTCTATTCTTCGGTGAAGATCGTCAGCCGCTTAATATGATCCTTGACGATGGAGGGGATCTCACCAATATGGTATTAGATCATTATCCTGAATTGACAGCGGGAATAAGAGGTCTTTCTGAAGAGACTACTACAGGTGTACATCGACTATATGATCGTTTCAAGAACGGTGTACTTCCTATGCCGGCAATAAATGTTAATGACTCGGTGACCAAATCGAAGTTCGATAATAAATACGGCTGCCGGGAAAGTGCCGTTGATGCTATAAGACGTGCCACAGACACCATGCTAGCTGGTAAAAGAGTAGCAGTTGCAGGTTATGGTGATGTTGGTAAAGGTACGGCTGCTTCCTTCAGAGGTGCAGGCGCTATTGTTACTGTTACGGAAATCGATCCTATTTGTGCCTTGCAGGCATGTATGGATGGCTATGAAGTGAAGCGTCTGGAAACTGTTGTGGAACAGTCTGATGTAATTATTACAGCTACGGGTAACAAAGATATCATTACGGAGCAGCACTTTAAAAACATGCGAGACAAGGCTATCGTTTGTAATATAGGACACTTCGACAATGAGATTGATATGGCCTGGCTCAATGAAAATTACGGCCACACCAAAGATGAGATCAAACCACAAGTGGATAAATATACGATTGACGGTAAAGACATCATTGTTCTTGCAGAAGGAAGACTCGTAAATCTCGGCTGTGCCACAGGACATCCCAGTTTTGTGATGAGTAACTCGTTCACAAACCAGACACTGGCGCAGATTGAACTTTGGAATAACAGTGATCAGTACGAGAATAAGGTTTATATGTTGCCAAAACATCTGGATGAGAAGGTGGCTAAACTTCATCTTGATCGACTGGGAGCTGAGCTTACAGAACTCGATGAAGAGCAGGCCGAATACATTGGTGTGAAGGTAAAAGGTCCGTATAAACCAGACTATTACCGCTACTAGTAAGCAGAGACTATTTTAAATACATAACCCTCCTCATCAATTTGTGGAGGGTTTTTTTATTAAATCATTCAGGACCGATATTTATGTTATCAGTCTATTAAATTCCACTTCAAACTTTACATTGGTCATCATTTTATCGTACTTCGTAAAAAAAATGAGGTATGACACTATTTGTAGACATGGACGAGGTTATAGCTGATGCCTATTTGGCCCAGATAGAGTACTACAATGACGAATTTGGAGAGAGTTTAACCGTTGAAGAATGCCACGGTAAGGAAGTATGGCAGTGTGTGCCCCTGGATAGACAGGAAAGTGTTCGCAAACTAGCCAGAAAAGATGGATTCTTCAGAACACTCAAACCCATTGAAAATAGCAAGCAGGTTTTAAAAGAACTCGTGAATCACTACGATGTATACATAGCTTCGGCTGCTATGCAGTTTCCCAAATCCCTCAAAGAAAAATCGGATTGGTTAGACGAACACTTCCCCTTTATAGAATGGAGAAACAGGATATTATGTGGTGATAAACATATCCTGAAGGGCGATATTCTTATCGATGACAGGAGCTACAATCTTCAGAAATTCAACGGCAGGTCTTTACTGTTTACCTCACCACACAATGTGCATTCAAACAGTTTTGAAAGGGTAAATAACTGGAAGGAAGTAGCTGCAAAACTTCTTTCAAATGGAAGTTTTTAGGACTTGATTTAGAGTGCACTCTATTGGAATTGAACAAAAAAACCCCGGCATTTGATGCCGGGGTTTTAAGTGAGTGTATCGTTAATTATGCCTGAAATGGATCTACAGAAACGTATGACTTTCCACTGGCTTTCTTTTCAAATCGCACTATACCGTCGATCTTGGCATGAAGGCTGTGATCCTTGCCAGTATAAACATTTTCACCTGGATTATGCTTCGTACCTCTCTGTCTTACTATAATACTTCCAGCAGAAGCAGCCTGTCCACCATATATTTTCACTCCGAGTCGTTTCGATTCGGATTCTCTTCCGTTTTTAGAACTACCTACACCTTTCTTATGTGCCATGATGTAATGTTTTAATAATTAATTATTTGCTCAGAGCCTTAATTAAATCTGCTTTCTTCATAGAAGAAATTCCAGTGATCCCTTTGGCCTTTGCCATTTCCTTAAGCTCAGCTACAGTTTTAGAAGACAGGTCAACTGCTGGCTTCGCAGCTGGCTTTTTAGGAGTTGCTTTTTTAGGAGCAGCTTTTTTTGCAGCCGGAGCTGCCTTCTTAACTGCTTCTTTTTTGACCTCTGCTTTTGCTTTAGGTGTTTCAGCCTTGGCTTTAGCAGCAGCTGGCTTTTTAGCTCCCTTGGCCACTATTCCTTCAATAACAAGCTCTGTCAGATACTGTCTATGACCGTTTTTCTTCCTGTAACCTTTACGTCTTTTCTTTTTAAAGACGATAACCTTATCGCCTTTCAAATGTTTAACGACTTTAGCCTCTACTGCGGCTCCGTCTATAGCCGGGGCGCCAATTGTGATATTTTTACCATCTTCCAAAAGGAGTACATTATGAAAGGATACTTTCTTCCCTTCGTCTTCCTTTAAACGGTGCACATACACTTTCTGGTCTTTTGCAACTTTAAATTGCTGCCCTGCTATCTCTACAATTGCGTACATAGCGTGCGTTTATTATTTTTCTTTAAAAAAGCCTCTAAATTGCTCTCCAATAAGATCTGGATAGCCCTCTCAAAGGCGGGTGCAAATATACCGCTTAAAAATGAAACCACAAGTTAAATTATGAGGATTTTAGGCCGATCTCTCATTTGGATTATTGGAGGTCTTAAAAAGCTGCATAAAGGACAATGTTAAGACCAGGGTGGTTGCAAAACCCATTATGGCGACTGTAAAAAACACAATCGCCTCAAAATTTTGAAAGTCTTTAAACCAAACGGAAGAAAGTTCCTGCAAAAATGACCGGTTGATCTCAGTGGAGTACAGTGCGAAGAAGGCTGTAAATATCAATGTGGCCACAAATCCAGTTACAAGACCTGTTTTGAACCCAATAGCATACGTGAATTGCGATCCCCTCGCAATTCTTTCATATTTAATACCCTCATAAATTCCAAACCCAGTAATTACTCCGTTAAAAAGACTGTAAAATACATTTGTGTGAAGCCCAAATAAGGAGAGTACCAAAAAATAGGCTATCAAGCTGCCGCTCACAGCAATGCCAAAACGTATAGGTAGGGCAAAGCGCATCATTTTATGTAGTATTAAGGTCCTGTTATTAAAGTTAAGAATATTGAATCATTATCCCATAAATTCTTGTTAAAGAATAAAATAATGTTTCCACCAACTCTTAATTTATATGTAATCTTGTAATAAATTGCGGCATATGCATACATATGTAGAAGTTGAATGCTAACACCATTGACAAAATGAATCGACACTTTTATTTTCTCTTGCCGGTAATGATGCTCCTTTTGAGTTCATCTGCGCTTGGGCAACAGGTAGAATTCGAGGAATACGACCTGGATAACGGACTCCATGTTATTTTACACAAAGACAGCTCAGCCCCGGTGATCATTACTTCGGTGATGTACCATGTTGGAGGTAAGGATCACGGTAATGGCAAGACTGGTTTTGCTCATTTTTTTGAGCATTTACTTTTTGAAGGCAGTAAGAATATAGAAACTGGCACGTGGTTTAAGATAGTTACTTCAAACGGCGGAATACTCAATGCCTGGACCAGTAACGACCAGACATATTATTACGAGGTATTTCCTTCCAACCAATTAAAACTGGGTCTATGGATGGAATCTGAACGAATGTTGCACCCTGTAATTGACCAGAAAGGGGTTGATACCCAGAACGAGGTAGTTAAGGAAGAACGCAGAAGCCGATATGACAACGCTCCCTATGGTCAAATTTTGCACCGGGTGATGGAAAATGTCTTTACCGAACATCCTTACAAGGATCCCAATATTGGCTATATGGCCGACCTGGATGCCGCTCAGCTCGAAGAGTTCCTGGAATACAATGAAAAATACTATGTGCCTAATAATGCGGTACTGGTGGTGGCCGGTGACATTGACATTGCTGAGTCTAAAAAATTAATTGAGGACTATTTTGGGACAATCCCACGTGGTGAGGATGTTACCAGAAATTATCCCAAGGAAGAACCGATATCAAATACCATAAATGTGGAAGCCTATGATCCAAATATTCAGATACCCGCTGGTATTATGGCTTACCGCATGCCAGGAACCAAGGAAAGGGATGCCTATGTTCTCGATATGATCTCTTCTTATCTCAGTGATGGAAAATCTTCTAAGCTTTACAAAAAGATGGTGGATGATCAAAAGCAAGCACTTCAGGTGGCTTCGTTTTACCTGGGTCAGGAGGACTATGGGGTGTATTTCATCTATGCTTTGCCGGTTGGAGAAACCTCTTTAGATACTCTTTTTGAAGAAATGGAAGAGGAAGTAGCTAAAATTAGAGAAGAGTTAATATCAGAAAGAGATTATCAGAAACTCCAAAATATCTTCGAAAACAAGTTTGTCAATGCCAATAGCAATATCCAGGGTATTGCCGGGTCACTGGCCACTTATTATCTGATTTACGGCAACACAAACCTGATAAATGACGAGATTGAAATTTACCAATCCATAACCAGGGAAGAGATTATGGAAGTAGCCAAAAAATATTTAAATCCCAATCAAAGACTTGAGTTAAAATATCTTCCTAAAGAACCTGTTCAAAACTAGCATCCAATGAAAAAGTCGATAATATTCCTGTCTTTCATACTTATAAGTACAGCGGTCCTGTCGCAGGTAGACCGCAGTATTGTACCCAAACCGGGCCCTCCCCCGGAAATCAACCTGCAACAACCTCAAACATTTGAGCTGTTAAACGGCCTTAAGGTATTGGTGGTTGAAAACAATAAACTCCCAAGGGTATCAATGCGGCTATATCTCGATACCCCTCCTATTCTGGAGGCCGAGAAGGCAGGTGTATCTAGCCTTACAGGCTTACTTTTAGGTAATGGCTCACAGTCTATTTCAAAAGATGAATTTAATGAAGAAGTAGATTTTCTAGGGGCAAGCATTAGTTTCGGACCATTGAGTGCATCGGCGAGAAGTTTGTCTAAATACTTTCCCAGAATTGTAGAACTCATGGCAGATGCTGCCATTAACCCGAATTTCATCCAGGAAGATCTCGACACTGAAAAGGAACGACTTATCACCTCCCTAAAGAATGATGACAAAGACGTGGGTGCCATTGCTGTGAGGGTTCAGAATGCCCTGACCTATGGTACATCTCACCCTTATGGTGAATTCAGTACCATTGAATCTGTAGAGCGGGTGTCACTGGATGACATTAAGAAGTTCTATGCAGACTATTTTGTTCCGGCAAATGCTTATCTCGCAGTGGTAGGTGATGTAAAATTCGACGAAGTGAAAGAATTGGTTACCACTCATTTCACACCCTGGATAAAGGCATCTCCCCTGACCTATGATTTTACGGATCCTCAGGACGTACAGTATACTCAGATTAATTTTGTGGATATGCCGAATGCTGTTCAGTCTGAAATTCGAGCTGTAAATCTGGTGGATCTGAAAATGAAAGATCCTGACTTCCTGGCTGCAATACTGGCCAATAGGATCTATGGAGGATGGGCTCAGGGCAGGCTGCAACAGAACATACGAGAGGATAAGGGATATACCTATGATGCCCAGAGTAGGTTGGGA
>JAAUXZ010139976.1_pt1 | contig 15291 bp, 14 predicted proteins | sample 7278131 | NCBI WGS metagenome assembly JAAUXZ01 (sample SAMN14350119, study PRJNA611818) | marine sediment metagenome | isolation source: surface marine sediment (3m) | place: French Polynesia: Moorea | collected 2018-08
CAAATGGCACATGCATGTACAGCATGGCGCTCGGCTCTGAACCCAGATCACTGGCAATTGCACCGCCTGCCAGACAACTGCAGATTGCCGTCGTTAGAATGTGTTTTTTCACCTCTATCTCCCCTCCTAAGATAATGAGCAACTCGACTCTAGCAAGAAAAACCGCAATTTAGCCAGTCAAATGTGATTACGTAGACCCAGCGACATGGGGGCCGGATCCAGGTAGACCTGCTTGGCAATGTAGTCATCCGGATGCCGACGGAAATAGTGCCTGAACAGGCGCACGGGAACGACCAATGGCACCTCGCCACGCCGGTATTCCTCGATCGCGGCGCCCAGCTCGGCCTTGTCATCACCGTCGATCTTGTCTTTCAGATAACCCTGGATGTGCTGTAGAACGTTAACGTGACGCTTCCGGCTGACCCGCCGTTTCAGCGCTGCCATCAACTCATGCTGATACTCGCGGGCCACTTTCTGCATGTCCACACCTTTCAGATGCGAGAGCAGTGCCCCCAGCCGTTTGTATGCTGCCTGCGAGTGCGCCATGACCAGGTATTTGTGGCGACTGTGAAAATCGATGAGGGAGGCCGCATCCAGGCCGCTTTCGAGGAGTTGCTGCCAGCGCTGGTAGACAAAAACACGGTTGACGAAATTTTCGCGCAACACAGCATCGTTCAATCTGCCCTCTTCCTCGATGGGTAAATCCGGCATCTGTTGACAAATGACCTCAGCAAAGGCGCCGACCGCCGAACCGTCCGGATGTCCCTTTGCGTTGTAGCGCTTGACCCGGTGAACACCGCAACTGGGCGATTTGCTCTTGAAAACGTAGCCGCTTACGTCCTGCAACCGCGGCAAGGTGTCGAAAGCATTGTTCTGCAGGCGTTCAGTCACGTCCAGGGTCGAGTCGGCCACGCCAACCACGCGCGTCTCGCCGTTCTTCTCCACCAGACGGATCGGCGGGCGCGGAATCCCCAAGCCGATGGCGACTTCAGGGCAGAAAGTGCGATAGTCGACAAACTGTCCCAGCTCCTTGAGCAGCCAGTTGTCACGTTTGTGAGCACCGTCATAGCGAACATTTTCACCTGCCAGGCAACTGCTGAGGGCTATAACGGGACGATTCTCTGGGTTCACGGCAGCGATTCCTGTAAAAGTCGATCCTGTAAATAATGAACCCCGCCGAAGCGGGGTTCAAACTCGAACGCGTTGGGTTATTCAGATCACTCGAAAGCCGCCGCCTCGGCCTCCAGGTAAGCCGCACTGATGTGCGAACCGAGCAGTTCATCGAAGCCCTGCCAATCCTTCCAGGCTTCCACCTTGGGCAGCAGGTCGGGACGAATCTCGAAATCATCCTTACCTTCATCGACGCCAGCGGCAACCGTCTCGTATACGGTCTGCAAGTAATCGCGGTACAGGTATGCCGCCTCGGTACCGCCAGTCTGACCATGGCCTGGGACGAACACCTTGGCGCCCGATGCGAGCGCCGTATTCAACGCCGCCACGTTGCCACGGAAGCTGCCGCCCTCCAGACGAAGAATGCGCTCATGCCCTGCATTATCGCCAACGAACATCACATCTTTCTCTTCGACCAATACCATGATGTCAGTGTCGGTGTGCGCCTTGTCATTGTTGTAAATGCGGAAAGTCAGGCCCGCCGTCTTGATCACGTCTCCATCCTTCACCGGATGGTCGGGCTTGACCACCTCGGTTCCGGCTGTGGCGTTCTGCGTAAGATCCAACATCAGCTGTATCCACTGGGCCCCGACCCCGCCAATCACCTTCGGACCCACGCGCTCGTGGCCATAAATCGGCACATTCGGGTACCTGGCCTTGATCGCCTGGTTGCCCAACCAATGGTCGCCGTGGATATGACTGTTGAAAACCGCCACGACCGGCTTGTCTGTCACCTTTTCGATGCGGGCCAGCAACATTTCGCCCACCTGAACGCTGCTTCCCGGGTCGACCACGACCACACCGTCATCACCAACGATGAAGGCCGGGTTATTCATGAAACCCTGGTTTTCCGGACTCGGCAGGCCGAGCGGCCCATGGATGACATAGACGTTGTCAGCCACCTTGTCTGGCTCCCATGCCCCGCGAATCGGAGGCCCGATTTGTGTAGCCACCGCCACACCAAGCGCGAACAGGCCCGCGAGGCCAAGAAGCTTTTTCATACTCTCTCTCCAACTACTGAGTCTGAGCCCCCCTATCACTGGGCGGCCTCATCAACCTTGTATAGACGAAGGGGCTGCCGGAGTATTCCGCACAGCCCCCATGGTTGGTGCCGTTGGTAAAACCCAGCTTTACGACCGACGACGCGCACCCACCCGCAGACGCAGGGCGTTCAGCTTGATGAAGCCTTCGGCATCCTTCTGATCATAGGCCCCGCCATCATCCTCGAAGGTGGCGATCGACTCATCGAACAGGCTATCCGTTCCGGAACGACGCCCGGCAACGATCACATTCCCCTTATAGAGTTTGATGCGGACATCGCCATTGACCGTATCCTGAGTCTTGTCGATCAGCGCCTGGAGCGCGTCGCGCTCCGGGCTCCACCAGTAGCCGTTGTACACCATCTCGGCGTACTTCGGCATCAACTCGTCTTTGAGATGCGCGGCATTGCGGTCCAGGGTCAGTGACTCTATGGCACGGTGAGCCTTGAGCATCACGGTGCCGGCCGGAGTCTCATAGCAACCACGTGATTTCATGCCAACGTAACGGTTCTCGACGATATCGTCGCGGCCCACGCCATGCGCACCTGCCACCCTGTTCAGGTGCTCCATCACCGCAGCCGGGCTCATGGCCTTGCCATCGATGGCAACGATGTCGCCCTTTTCATAGGTCAACACCAGGTAAGTCGGCTCATCCGGTGCCGCCTCAGGCGAGACGGTCCAGCGCCACATATCCTCCTCCGGTTCATTCCACGGATCTTCCAGGATGTCGCCCTCATAGGAGATGTGCAGCAGGTTGGCGTCCATCGAGTAAGGGGACTTCTTGCCCTGCTTGACGTAGTCGATCTCGATGCCCTGTTCTTCCGCATACGCCATCAGCTTCTCCCGCGAGAGCAAGTCCCACTCACGCCATGGCGCGATGACCTTCACATCGGGTTTGAGCGCATACGCGCCCAGCTCGAAGCGAACCTGGTCATTGCCCTTACCCGTGGCGCCGTGCGAGATGGCATCTGCACCAGTCTCGTTGGCAATCTCGATCAGGCGCTTGGCGATCAGCGGCCGCGCGATGGAGGTGCCCAGCAGGTACTCCCCCTCGTAGACAGCATTGGCACGGAACATTGGGAAAACATAGTCACGCGCAAATTCCTCACGCAGATCCTCAATGTAAATTTCCTTGATGCCCGCCGCCTCGGCCTTGGCACGCGCAGGTTCCACTTCCTCACCCTGACCGATGTCTGCGGTGAAAGTGACCACCTCGCACTCGTAAACATCCTGCAACCATTTCACGATGATCGAAGTATCCAGACCGCCGGAATAGGCGAGAACCACCTTGTTGATGCCTGAAGCCATGTTGCGCCCCTGCAAAACCTTGAAAGAGAAAACCCGCGATTATAACGCCAACCGCCAGAAACAAGCGGGTTTTTGACCTGCCGGGTCGTCCTTCCCGACAACCGGTGCAATACTCAGAAGCGAGTGATGCAACTGCAAGGATCTGCCGCCGATGAGCCTCCACGCCCGACGCACCCTGGTTATCCTGTCGATCATTGCCGTCTTGGCCGCCTGGTTCTGGTGGGCGACCCGACCCGAACCTGTGGACGTGCTGGCGTCGCCGGCGGAGATCGGCATGGTCGAAAAAACCGTAGCCAACACCCGTGCCGGCACTATCAAGGCCTGCCGTCGCGCCAAGTTATCTCCCAGTGCAGGAGGACAGATAGCGCATCTTCCCGTCAGGGAAGGAGACCGTGTGAAGCAGGGACAGCTGCTGCTCGAGCTCTGGAACAAAGACCTGAAAGCACAAATGGAACTCGCCGGGGAAGAGGCAAACAGTGCCACCGCCAGCGCCGTCGCCAGCTGTATCGAGGCCGACCGCCTCAAGCGCGAATCGACCCGTCAGCAAGCCCTGGTGAAACGTCAACTGGTGGCTGAGGACCGGGCAGACCAGGCATTGTCGGCGGCACGCGCTGCTGCTGCAGCCTGTGAAGCCGCACAGGCCCAAGCTGCGGTGAGCCAGGCACGTATCGGTGTAGCGGAAGCCAACCTCGACAAAACCCGCCTGATCGCCCCCTTCGATGGTGTGGTCGCCGAAATCAGCGGCGAACTGAGCGAATATGTCACGCCCTCCCCCATCGGCATTGCCACGCCACCGGCCATCGACCTGATCGCCAACCAGTGCTTCTACCTGACTGCGCCGATTGACGAGGTTGATGTTGCCAGCATCAACCCGGGCATGGTGGCACGGATCACCCTGGATGCATTCGGCGAACGCCACTTCAGTGGAAAGGTCAGACGCATCGCCGATTACGTGCTCGATGTCGAGAAACAGGCACGCACGGTCGATGTCGAAGTCGAATTCACCGATCCCGGTGACGTCACGCAAATGCTCGCCGGCTATTCCGCCGACGTGGAAATCATCCTTGACGTGAGACAGGACACCTTGCGTATTCCCACCGAGGCACTGGTGGAAGGCCGGCATGTTTATGTCTATCTACCGAACGAACAACTGATCGAGAAGCGAGAGGTCAAAACAGGCACCAGTAACTGGGATCACACCGAGGTCATCGAGGGCCTTGAAGCAGGCGAACTGGTGGTCACCTCGGTCGACCGCGAAGGCTTGGCAGACGGTGCGAGTGCGCGACAAGAGCAAGCCAAGTGATCGAACTGCAACAGATAGAACGCAACTTTGAGGTCGGCGATGAAATCGTGCACGCGCTCGCCCAGGTCGATCTGCAGATTCCCGACGGTGACTACATCTCGGTGATGGGTCCATCCGGTTCTGGCAAGTCAACCCTGCTCAATGTGCTTGGCCTGCTCGACCGCCCCAGCAGTGGCCGCTACCTGCTGGACGGGATTGAAACCACCGAACAGAAAGAAGAACAGCGCGCCGCGCTGCGCCGCGAACGAGTCGGTTTCGTATTCCAGGCGTTCCACCTTGTGCCACGCCTCAGCGCAGCCGATAACATCGGGCTGCCCATGATGCTTGCCGGTATTGCGCCCAAGCAGCGTGAGCGGCGCGTCCAACAGGTGCTGGAGTCACTCGACCTGCAGGATCGCGCGCATCACCGACCCGACCAGCTGTCAGGCGGGCAGCGTCAACGTGTGGCCATCGGACGCGCCATCATCATGCAGCCAGGCCTGCTGCTTGCCGACGAGCCCACCGGCAACCTCGATGAACACTCAGGACTCGAGGTAATCAACCTGCTGGAAAAACTCAATGCCGAAGGCATCACACTGATGATTGTCACCCACGACCCGGACATCGGCGGGCGCGCAAAAAGGCGCATCCGCATGCATGACGGACGCATACAAGCCGATGCGCGCACCTGATCTGTTACAGTTCGCCGCCCGTTCGCTGGGAGGTGCGCGCACCCGCAGCGGCCTGATGTTGCTGGCCATGAGCATAGGCGTCGCTTCGGTCGTTTTGCTGACCGCGCTCGGCGATGGCGCCCGACGCTACGTGGTACAAGAATTTGCCCAACTGGGTACGGATCTGTTGATCATGATGCCCGGGAGAAACGAAACAACCGGCGGCGCCCCTCCGCTGTTCGGCGAGACCCCGCGCGATCTCACCCTGCAGGACGCACTCGCCCTGCAGCGCCATCCCAGCGTCCACAGCATCGCGCCGATCAGCGTCGGCACCGCACCGGTTTCCAACGGCGCGCGTGAACGCGAGGTAACCATCATCGGGTCCACCGACCGGTTCTTCCCAATCCGCCGCATACAGGTCGGCAGCGGCTCGCCGCTGCCTCCGGGTGAAGCCGAGCGTGCCAACAACCTGGTGGTACTGGGGCATAAACTGCGCCGTGAATTGTTCGACGGAGAGCGTGTGCTGGGACGCTGGGTGCGAATCAACGACCGTCGCTTCCGCGTCATCGGAGTGCTCGGAAACACGGGCCGGTCACTGGGCCAGGACCTGGGCGACATGGCGATCATCCCAGTGGCCTCGGCACAGCAACTTTTCGATACGCCCGCCCTGTTCCGTGTACTGATCCAGGCGCGCAGCAAGGACGACCTCAAGAGCGCCGAAAAGGGCGCGCGCGAGATCATTCGCAACCGGCACGACGGTGAAGACGATGTCACCATCATCGCGCAGGACGCCATGCTCGAAACCTTTGATGGCATTCTGCGTGCACTCACCTACACGGTCGCTGGAATCGCGGCAATCAGCCTGGCCGTCGCGGGCATCCTGATCATGAATGTGATGCTGGTGGCCGTCTCGCAGAGGGTTCCGGAGATCGGCCTGCTCAAGGCACTCGGCGCATCTGAAACCCAGGTGCTGCGGGTATTCCTGGTTGAGTCGGTAATGCTGGCAGGTAGCGGCGCCTTGCTGGGCCTTTTGTTGGCCGGCATGGGCCTATGGGTCATGCGCCAGGTGTACCCCGGTTTTCCGCTGAGTGCGCCAATGTGGTCATTGGTGGCTGCAGTAGCCGTCGCCCTGTTGATCGGCCTGCTGTTCGGGGTGCTGCCGGCAAGACGCGCAGCCCGCCTGGACCCGGTGCAGGCGCTCACCGGACGCTAGGAGAACGGATGCTGCCGAACGACCAAATCCGCCTCACTGCCGGCGCCATCGTTGCTCACCGCACACGCAGCCTGCTCACTGGCCTGGGGATTGCTGTAGGTATTGCCGCCGTGATCCTGCTGACCGCGATCGGTGAGGGCGTACAGCGTTTTGTCATGCAGGAGTTCACCCAGTTCGGCACCAACCTGTTGGCCATATCGCCCGGCAAGACCGAGACCTTTGGCATGTCGGGCGCGCTGATCAGCAATGTTCGCCCGCTCAGCCTGGAAGATGCGCAATCGTTGCAACAATTACCGCAGGTAGAGGCTGTCGTGCCTTTCATCCAGGGCAACGCACAGGTGGAGGCAGCCGGACGTACACGCCGAACCATGGTATTCGGCACTGGGCCGGAGGTGCCGGCCGTATGGTCCATCAAGCCGGTGCTCGGGCGCTTTCTGCCAGACGATGACTGGCGACGTGCCCGCCCCTTTGCAGTGCTCGGCGCCAAGTTGCGTGAAGAGCTGTACGGCACGCGCTCACCCCTGGGCGAGCGCATCCGTATCGGCAGCGAAACCTACCGCATCATCGGCAGCATGCAGCCCAAGGGACAGATGCTCGGTTTCGACCTCGACGACACCGTGTACATCCCGGTCGCCCGTGCCATGGCCATGTTCAATCGGGAAAGCCTGATGGAAGTGGACGTGTTGTACGCGGCTGATGCCGATGCCGAAGCGATTGCCGAACAGGTCAGACGCCGGCTGACCCAGAGACACGGGAGTGAGGACTTCACGATCATAACCCAGGACCAGATGCTCGAGGTCCTCGGCTCGGTGTTGGAAATACTGACTCTGGCGGTGGGCGCCCTGGGCGCGATCTCCCTGCTGGTCGGCGGCATCGGCATCCTCACCATCATGACGATTTCGGTCCGCGAGCGCAGTGCCGAGGTCGGCCTGTTGCGCGCCCTGGGTGCCAGCCGCACGCAGATACTCTGGCTGTTTCTGGGCGAGGCCATGGTGTTGGGCGTAGCAGGCGGCCTTGGCGGATTGTCGCTGGGCGTTTGCAGTGCCTGGTTGCTCGGCCACCTCTTGCCAGGGCTCCCGGTGCAGATCGCATGGGACTATGCACTGTTGGCGCTGTTGACCGCCCTCGGAATCGGCCTGCTGGCCGGGGTTATGCCCGCCTTGCATGCGGCAAATCTCGACCCGGTCGAGGCCTTACATAATGAGTGATAATGTTATTGGGAGTGCAACCATGGGGCCTCCCAAACGCGCCGGAGAAAAACAGCATGATCAAAATCAAGCATCTTGAAACAGGCGAAGTTCTGGAACGTGTCGAGGCCGACACCCTGCAGGGCGCCGATATGCAGGAGTTTCGACTCTCTGGGGCAGACCTCGCCGGACAGGACCTGCGACATGCAAACCTGCAACACGCAGACCTGCGCAACGCCGACCTGCGCGACGCCAGGCTGGACCACGCGAATTTGCGTGGCGCACAACTGCTCTCTGCGGATCTCCGCGGCGCCAGCATGATGGGGGCAAGACTCGGTACCGACCACCGCCGCGATGCTGCCGATCTGCACCAAGGCAGGCTCGATGGCGCAGACCTGTCGCATGCCGACCTACGCCGCGTGCGCCTGTGCCAGAGCAGTCTGCGCAACGCAAACCTGGCGCATGCTGACCTGCAGGCTGCTGACCTCTCGGATAGCGATATCAGCAGCGCCAGCCTGCGCGGAGGCCGCCTTGTGGATGCCGACATACGCCGCGCGCGCCTGCAGGGCGCCGACTTGCGCGATGTACACATGAACGGTGCCAACCTTTTTGAGGTCGACCTTAGCGATGCCGATCTAACCACAGAGCAGCCTGAAGGCTTCGCGGTTATCAATCTCGCGAAACTGCGTTATGCCAATCTTCGCGGTGCAAAGATGAGAAATATCTGGGCTTCGGATGCCGACTTTTCAGAGGCCGACCTGAGTGGCGCAGACCTATCGCACGCGGTTATGGGCGGCAGTAACATGCGGCATGCGATCCTGAACGACACCAACTTCGAGGGGGTGGAACTGGTGACGGTCAACCTGGCTTTCGCCAATATTTCAGCCGCCAAAAATGCCGACGTAAGAAGCATAAAACAGAATGTGCGCTGAGGAATCTGTGACTGTCAATGAAACGAGCCGGCCAACAATCTAACCCCCCGAATCAGGGGAATGCCAAGCGCCTCACTTGGCTGATCTTGCTGCTATTCTTCGCTCCCGCGCACACAGCGCTTGCTGCATGGAGTGGTCAACTGGAGGACGGGCGCGGCATCGTTTTCGACCCCGCCACCAACCGCGCCACCATCACTTCAGGTCAAGGTAGCGGCCGCCCGCTCTGGGATGGCGTACACCGGCTCAGGGACGGTTCCACGGTCACCATACGTTCCGGTGTGATGGTTCCGACAGAACAGTCCCTGAGTCCTGCAACCAGACCACCGATGCCGCAACAAGCTACACCAGGGGAGCCACGCTTTTCCCTCGCACCCCACAGCACCGTGTGTGACGAACTGGTACTCAAATGCTGCGGCCTGTATCAGGAATGCGAACAACGCGACGCATGCTGCCTGGCCAAGCAACTGCGAATGCTGCAAAGGAAGGCAGCTTCGTCAGATCCGGCCGAGCACCGCTGGGCCATCGCCCAATGCAAGCGGGCGATGCAGGACAAGCAAAACTTCGGTTCCTGTGAATATTCCGCCGAGGTACTGGCAGCGCCCTGCTACCATCTTTCACAACGGGTATGCGGAGCCAGCAACCGCTGTGCCTCATCCGCTTCCTGCCAAATGGCACGCCAACTGCTGGAATTCCAGTATCAACAGGCTGCCGAACAACTCCCCTACGACCAGGGTCCTCACAAGCAGTGCCTGCAAATGCTGCTTGAGCATTCATCCTTCCCTCCCTGCCGTTGAGCCAAGTTGAACGGCGCATTCGCCCTTTAATGATCGATAGAGGGAGATCAAATACCCGCCAGTTACATCATATTAGTATGTAGTAAGCAGGTTAGACCTACCGCACCACCTCCCAACACCTCAGCAGGAGCAGGTGTATCGAATGAGCAAAGAACGACGTTACCGCGTTCGGCGCTTCGGGATGGTCTCGAGGATTCTTTGCTTCTTCGTCGACTCCCCGTTGACGCCCTTGTTCGTTGGTGCTGCCATTCTGCTCGGCGTGCTGGCGGTGGCCCTGTTGCCGCGCGAGGAAGAACCACAGATCGTGGTTCCGGTCATCGACGTGTATGTACAGATGCCTGGCGCCACCGCCAGGGAGATCGAACAACGCGTCACCAAGCCACTGGAAAAGCTGGCCTGGGAAATCCCGGGTGTTGAATACGTCTACTCGACCTCAAGCCCCGGAGGATCACTGACCATCGTGCGCTTCCTGGTCGGCTGGGATGAAGAGGAGGCAATCATTCAGCTGTATCAGAAGCTGTACGCCAACCTCGACAAAATCCCCGACGGCGCCTCCAAGCCCTTGCTCAAGCCGATACGCATCGACGATGTACCGGTCTTGGCACTGACTTTCCACGGCGAAGGCTACGACCATTTCAAACTGCGCCGTATCGCCGCGGCGGTCAACGATGCCGTCAAGGAGGTGGATAACGTCTCGGAAACCACCGTCATCGGTGGACAGCGGCGCCAGATCCGGGTCGAACTCGATGCCAGCCGCCTGAGCGCATACCAAATAGACCCCGGCCATGTGTTGCGCTCGCTACAGGCTGCCAACCGTCAGCAGACGGCTGGCAGCTTTCCGCACGGGATTCAGGAAACATTAGTGGAAACCGGAGGGTTTCTACACAACAGGGATGATGTTGCCGCGGTAGTCATCGGCGTTCACGGCGGCCAACTGGTGTACCTGCGTGACGTGGCCAAAGTGGTTGATGGCCCGGAAGAGCCTGACAACTACGTATTGTTTGGCCACGGCGACCAACAAACCGATGCAGCCGATTTGGAGCGCCCCGCCGTCACCCTCGCGATTGCCAAGCGCAAGGGGACCAATGCGGTGGAACTGGTGCAGGAGGTAATGCGCAAGGTCGATTTGCTGAAAGGCGGGGTGATTCCGGAAGGTGTTGAAATCACCATCACCAGGGACTATGGCGCGACAGCGCGTGAGAAATCCAACGAATTGCTGTTCCACATGGGAATCGCCGTAGTCGGAGTCAGCCTGCTGATCATGTTCATTCTTGGTTGGCGCGAGGCCGGCGTCGTGGCCATCGCCATCCCTGTCACCCTGGCTTTGACCCTCGCGACCTTCTACCTGATGGATTTCACGCTTAACCGGGTCACCCTTTTTGCCCTGATCTTCTCCATCGGCATCTTGGTAGACGACCCGATCGTGGACGTGGAAAACGTGGTTCGTCATTTCCGCCTCCCTAAGAACAAAGGGCGGCCGCTGAAAGAGGTGACGGTCGAAGCCGTAGCAGAAGTACAGAGCCCTTTGATCCTCGCAACTCTTACGGTGATCGCTGCAATCGTGCCACTTGCCTTTGTGCAAGGCCTGATGGGGCCATACATGCGGCCAATCCCAGTGGGCGCCAGCGCTGCCATGCTTTTCTCCATGGCTGTGGCTTTCATCGTCACCCCCTGGGCCGCCTACAAGGCTTTGCGCTGGCACGCCAAGAACAAGCAGGCGCCGAAGGATCGAGAGGATTGGTTCACGCGCCTGTACCGCAAGGTTATGGGGCCGATGATACAGCGCCCCTCACTCGGCATTACTTTTCTGCTGTCAATCACACTGGCGCTCTTACTGGCCATCGCCCTCGTCATGAGCGGACAGGTCAAGGTGAAGATGCTGCCTTACGACAACAAGAGTGAAGTCCAGGTAATCGTCGACATGGATGAGGGCACCCCTTTGGAATGCACCACCAATGTCACCCGCTCACTCGCCAAACAGTTGGCACGCGAACCGGAAGTCCTGAACTACCAGGTCTATTCAGGCACATCCGCACCTTACAATTTCAACGGCCTGGTGCGGCATTATTTTCTCCGCAAAGAACACAGCATGGCGGACATTCAGGTCAACCTGGTACCCAAGGACGAACGCAATCTCCAGAGCCATGACATCGCCAAGCGTATTCGCGAAAACATCCGCAAACTTTCCGAGGAATGTGGGGCTCGCGTCAAGGTTGCCGAAGTCCCCCCGGGACCGCCCGTCCTGCAGACGGTGGTCGCAGAAATCTACGGGCCCGACTACAAAGAGCAGGTCAGGATTGCCAGCCAGGTCCGACGCATGTTCGAAGAGACACCCGGCGTGGTCGATGTCGACTGGTATGTCGAGGCTGATCAGCCACGTTTGATCTTCCGTTTCGACCAGGAGAAAGCGGCATTGCATGGCGTCAGTGCACAACACGTCGCGCAGGTCGTCAGCATCGCCCAGGCTGGCGCCAGCGCTGGCTTGCTGCATACCCCGGAAGAATTGGAAGACGTCACTATCCTGGTGCGCCTGCCGGAAAACCAGCGTTCACAAGTCGGGGACCTCCTGCCACTGCCTCTGTGTACTGATAACCACTGTGTACCACTGGGCGAAGTGATCAAGCTGGAAGAGACCGTGCGTGAGAAAAACATCTATCGCAAGAACCGCATGCGGGTCGTGTACGTCACCGGGGATGTGGCTGGAGAAGAGGAAAGCCCCATCTACGCGCTGATGAAACTGAACGAACGTATCGAACAATATGTGCCGGAGGGCCGCGATGCCCCGATGGAAATCTGGAACGTGCAACAACCCTTCTCCAACGTCCTTCCCTCATTGAAGTGGGACGGTGAGTGGCATATCACTTACGAGGTATTCCGTGATCTTGGTGCCGCCTTTGCCGTGGTGCTGGTACTGATCTACGCACTGGTGGTCGGCTGGTTCCGCTCGTTCAAAACGCCTTTCATCATCATGGCGGCGATTCCCTTCTCGCTGGTCGGCATCCTGCCTGCACACTGGGCAATGGGTGCCTTCTTCACCGCCACCTCGATGATTGGTTTCATTGCCGGCGCGGGCATCGTGGTCCGCAACTCCATCATCCTCGTGGATTTCATCAAACTGAGAGTCAAGGAAGGCATGCCATTGCAGGAAGCGGTAGTCGATGCCGGTGCGGTCAGGTTCCGTCCCATGCTGTTGACTGCCATGGCGGTTGTCGTTGGTGGCAGCGTGATCCTGTTTGATCCCATCTTCCAGGGGCTGGCGATATCCCTGATGGCCGGTGAGATCGCCTCATTGCTGCTGTCGCGCATGGCGGTACCGGTCATCTATTATCTGGCGATGCGAAAAAGTTATCGCCCAGTCGACCTCGTGGAACACTGAGCCAGGGATTCCCTTTCAAAAGTATCGGGACGGCCTGTATTGCCGTTCGCCTCGGCCAGCTCCTGCAAAGCACGATGCAGCTGGTCATGGCCTCATTGTCATTTCTCAGGGTCGGGGCCTTTGCGCTGATGCACATGGTTTTTTCCACGATGACCTTGGGCCTTGTGCAACAGATCGAAACCCCTCTCCTGCAGGCCGGAGTATTCCTGCTTGCACACATCGTGATAGTGACATTGGAAAGTCTGATCGTATTGATCCAGACAACCCGCTTGATCGCCCTGGAGTTCTTCTCTCGCTTCCTGCGTTTCGAGGGGCGAGTTTACACCCCGCTGCATTTGTCCGATTAGCTGTCAGGCGCGCGGCTGGCAAGCAACTCACGCACCAGCACGACAGCAACCCAAACGAATTCGCAGGCTTCTTCGAAGTCTTCTTCATCAACACCGACTTCAGAGGGGTCAAATTCGGCTATACGGGCAATATCCGACAGCGCATGGCGAGCCTTGATAGACAGGTCGTGACCACCATCCACCCCGCCGATGGCCAGGCCACGCAGGAATCCGCGCGCCCAATCCACCAGCGCCTGGCAACGCTCGAAACGGCTTCCCTCATCGGGCAGAAACATGGAAAAACCCAGCCCGATGCCGTCCAGTGCCTCCCAGGTTTCCTGATAAAGGCGCTCTACGGCATCATGCAAAATCGCGCTGTCACCTACCCGCAGGGTTTCGTCGCAGGCGAGTTTTTCCAGAACATCCCGCGTACTGCCATGGTCTACGCAGATCATGCCCAGCATTCGCCCGTGCATTTCGGCACTGCTTTGCTGAAGTCCGGCCTGTGCCGCTATGTCCTGTAACTGCTGGTAACCAATGGAGTAGTTGATCACGTTACGCGTCCCCCTCGAATTTAGTCTAGACGACGAGGCGCCGCTCGCCTTCTCATTCCTGCATGGATTGCGGCTCGAGTTGATCTGGCTCCGAAAAACGTTCCCGATACAAGTCCTGCAGACAGCTGGCGCGTGCCTGCTCGCCAGCCTGACGCAAGTCGCGGATGCGACGAAGCCACTCCAGAGGTCCTGCATCTGAGGGCGGAATATCGCCGGCGCATACCCGGGCCGGGCTTGCTGCAGGTTGCCGCTTGGCGCGCTCAAACATCCTTTGCTCCATGCTTTCGCGGACACTTTTTGTCGTAGCCTGCGGTGCCGCATCCTGCAGAGCGGGTTGCACCGGGCGCCGGTCAAAAACCCTTTCATCCGGCTCAGCCCCGGATGAACCCGGCACCGATGCAGTGGATAGCGCCTCTTCCTGCTCTTCTGGTACTTTCAGCTCAACCACGGTCTGCTCTGGCGGTGCAATCTCGAAAACACGCAATGCCACACCCACGCCGAGCAACAGGCTCAATGCGACGGCAAGTCTTGGCAGCGCGAACCAGCGACGTCTGCGTGCCACTCTTCGGGCCTGTTCGCGGATCGCACTGTCCACCTCAGGGGGCGGTCGCTCGTCAGCCCCCCGTCTGTATAGGGCCGACAACAGCAGGTCCTCGACCTCGTCCGGTTCAGATTTACGCGGGTCAGTCATCACACCCCTCCAGGCCGTTACGCAGGCGCTTGAGCGCATAGCGCAGGCGACTCTTGACCGTCTCACGTTCGGTACCGGTGACCTCAGCAATCTCTGCCAGACTGAGACCTCCCTCCTCCTTCAACAGAAACGCATCGCGTTGCACTGCCGGCAGATGTCCCAGCAGCTCTTTCAGGCGGGCCACGCAGTCGCGCAGGTGGGCAAGCACCTCCTGCAGCGGCGAGCCATCCGGTGCATCCTGATCGTCCATGTCTTCATGAAGCTGGCCGCGGGCACGCCAGTGGTCAACAACACGATTGTGGGCAATACGGTAGAGCCAGGGACGGAATGGGCGCGAGGTTTTCCACTGGCCGCGCGCCCGCACCACCCGCAGCCAGACGTCCTGGTACAACTCGTCGGCCTCCGGGCACCCGGCGCATTGGCGTAAAACATAACGATACAGTGGCGCACGATAACGAGCGTAAAGCCTGTCGAAAGCATCCGCATCACCATCGCGATACCACTGCATCAGCTGTTCATCAGAGATGCTCAATCGCCCGTTCCTGCCAGGTCCCGGGGCTGCAGGTTTTGCGCCAGAGCGGCGATGCGCAGGAAGTCACTTCGATAACCCCGAGTATCGGGTCCGCGGCTTTCGCGGGCCAACTCGACGATCTGCGCATAATTGAAACCTTCCAGATACTTCCCGCCACGCAGACGCTGGGCGAAAGCCGCCACTGCCGCTGAAAATCGATAGTCATCCGTTGTGCG
>JAAUXZ010104535.1_pt1 | contig 15229 bp, 7 predicted proteins | sample 7278131 | NCBI WGS metagenome assembly JAAUXZ01 (sample SAMN14350119, study PRJNA611818) | marine sediment metagenome | isolation source: surface marine sediment (3m) | place: French Polynesia: Moorea | collected 2018-08
ATTGGCAGGCACCCTGTACCTGGATGAGATCAATTTCATCACTGTTACTGGCGGTGGCACACCAGATCCACTGGGTATTTACTCAGAGACCAACACGAGTGTAACGGTCGCTAACAGTAATATCATCTCGGTCGGTAATACGGTAGGTATTGATGGTATGAGCACGGCGGTGACTCCGTTTGATGGTGCGGAGTCGTTGCAGCTGAACTACTCAGACAACACTGAAGGAAATGGTTTTGGTGGCGCAGTCATCACATTTGACAGTGTGGATGCTTCTGCCTATGACACCCTGAAGTTCAGTATTGATACCTCTGCGTTCACTAATTTCGCCAACCTGACGGTTCAGTTTGAACCGCCACCAGGTGGTACGACAGGTGGCAACGTGGCACTGGCTGGTTATACCCCGGTCGCGACTACAGGCAACTGGGAGACTTATGAAATTCCGTTCGCTGATTTTACTGCGGTCAATCCAGCCGACATCAATGCACTGGGCTTCTTCAATGCGCGTGATGGTAGCGATGTGTTGCTGGCAGGCACCCTGTACCTGGATGATATCCACCTCACCACAGCCAGTGGCGGTGGCGGCGGAGGCGGTGGCGGCTCTAACCTGGTAGCGAACGGTGATTTTGAGACGGATACCACCGGATGGAATCTGATTCCTAATGGAGGCTTTATCGATAGGGATGATACCGAGGGATACGATGGAAGCTCCAGCTCATTGAATTTTATTGGTGGATCTGTAGCTGCGGTACCCCCAGAGGGCCCAATTATTGCTCAACATTTGAATCAGGGTCAGGGGACAATTATGACTGGTGATACAGTAAAGGTTGCCTTCTACCTGAAGGGTACAATTGATACGACCTGTGCTTTTATTACAGAACTCATAGCCGAGGGTAGTGGTCAGATTTCTATTGATACTACCACTGCTCAAGTATTAGCAGATTGGACGTTGTTTGAGTTCACTAGCAATCAGATAACTGGCAATGTAGATGGTGGTGTGACAATTCAATTCAATCTTAATTGTGGGGGCGCAGCAGATAGCAGCGATATAAATCTCGATGGCTTATCGCTGACAGTGCTCTAAATGGATAATAGATTTCTTACTGAGGCTGAAGTGCATACCACCTATACCAATCCTTAAACTTTATGTGGGTCAGCGCATCGTGAAATTCGATGTGTTGGCCCGCGAATCAACATAAGGTTTTAAGGTAAATAGCTGATGCACCCGATAATCTAATAAATAAGCGGGGCCTGATATGACAGCAGAGTCGGCCACCGACAATTCAAGTGTTTCCATGTCCCGGTCGATGAAACCTGACGACCTGGCGGCAAAAAAACAACACGAGACCAAGCCTGAAGATCGCATTTCCCTGGTTCATAAGATCATTTATGGTCTGGGAGCCTTCGTTAATAACCTGCTCGCGGCCGCCATCGGGGGTATGGCGATTGTGTTGAACCTGGGGCTGGGCATGAATCCTGCCCTGGTGGGTTTGCTGGGTGCTTTGCCCCGTCTAACGGATGCCATCACCGACCCGTTAATGGGTTACATCTCGGATAATACACACTCTCGTTGGGGTCGCCGTCGCCCCTATATCTTCGTCGGTGCTATTTTATCGGGCATCATCTTTGCCCTGCTGTGGCAACTACCACATGGAATGTCAGAGACTTATTATTTCTGGTATTTCCTCATCGGTTCCTTCATTTTCTACCTCGGTTATACCATTTTCGCCACGCCCTGGGTGGCGCTGGGTTACGAACTCACCCCTGATTATCATGAACGTACCCGCTTGATGGGTGTGCAGAATTTCATGGGACAAATGGCCTATATCGTCGCCCCCTGGTTTTTATTGATCATGCAGGCCTCCATGTTTACCGATATGGTGGAAGGCGCTTCTTACCTGGCGATTGCCATTGGTGTTCTGGCGATCGGTGTGGGTATATTGCCTGCGATTTTCTTAAAGGAACGGTTTTCTCACCCAGAGCCGACCGAGGAAGAATTAGCTGCCAAGGCACAAAAGGTTTCCTTGTGGGAAATCGTCAAGAAAAACATGCTCGAGTTTTTCAATGGTTTTTTATTAACGCTCAAAGTCAGCCCCTTTCTCAAGCTTTGTGCCGCCACGTTCCTGGTGTTTAATGGCTTCATGTTGATTTCTTCATTCCAGTTTTACGTCATTATTTATTATGTATTTAGTGGTGATACCGAGCTGGGTGCTGAATATGCGGGCTGGTCGGGCACTGTGGGTGCGGTCTCAGCCTTCATAGTCATTGGTATTGTTACCTGGATGTCGACCAACTTTGGTAAGCGCAAGGCTTTCTTTATTGCGATGGCCGTCTCCATTGTTGGTTACGCGTTGAAGTGGGTTTGTTACAACCCGAATTATCCCTGGTTATTACTGGTGCCCGCACCATTGATGGCTTTTGGTTTGGGTGGCCTGTTCACCCTGATGGGTTCCATGATCGCGGATGTGTGTGACTATGATGAATTGAATACCGGTGCCCGACGCGAAGGTATGTTCGGGTCTATCTATTGGTGGGTGGTTAAGTTAGGTATGGCTCTGGCCCTGGCTGCCGGTGGTTTTCTGCTCAATGCCACCGGTTTTGATGTTGAGCTCAAAGGCGATCAAACCGAAAATACAATATTCATGATGCGTTTCTTTGATGTCGTGGTGCCGATACTGACGACTGGATTGGCGATGTGGGCGGTACATACCTTTCCTATTACTGAGGACCGGGCGCTTGAGATACGGCAAGAGCTCGAGGCTCGGCGTGGTGTCGCTGAAGCAGAGTAATTCCATTCATCCTTTTTTACTGGCTACTATTTTCATTGTCTCCATGAGTGAAGTGAACGCTGATCAAATTCTAATCGATTATGGCCTGGTTTCATCTGACGAGGTTTTACTGACTTCGGAATCAGGCGACAAGCTTGCCCAAAAGGATAACATCACGTTTATCAAGGGTTCACCCGACTCAACCAAGAGTGTTATTAAGGTCAATCCCGAGATCATTAAACAAACACTCATGGGTATCGGTTCATCCTTCACCGAATCCTCGGCATTTGTGTTGGCCCATCTGAATGAAGCCGATCGCGCAGAGGTTATGAACAATATTTTCAGTGAAAGTGGTGCTAATTTTTCCTTTGCGCGTACCCCGATTGGCGCCACGGATTTTTCGGTAACAGGGAGATACTCCTATGCGGATATACCGGATGATACAAAGCTGGAGCATTTCAGTATTGATGTCGATAAGGATGGCTTTAGTGCTTCGAGTTATCCGGGTATCAAAGATCAACAGTTTGATGTGATGCCGATGATTCAGCAGGCACTTGCCATCAAGCAGGCACAAGCAGATTCGGAATTGAATATTATTGCTTCGGCGTGGACTGCGCCTGCCTGGATGAAAGATATCAATGACTGGTATGTTCCGGGCAATGCAGAGAACCACTATCACGGAACCGGTGGAACCCTCAAGCCGGAATACAGTGACGTGTTTGCGGACTATATCATCCGTTACCTGGATGCTTACCAAAAATCCGGCATCAACCTATGGGGGCTAACGCCCGTGAATGAACCCCTGGGTAACAGTGGGCAGTGGGAAAGTATGCACTTCACGGCTGAATCCCAGAACGCATTCATCAGGGATCATCTAGGCCCTAAATTACACGCCAAAGGTTATGCCGATATCGCTTTGTTAATGCTGGATCACAGTCGTGCACATCTGCCGCACTGGGCGGATGTGATCTACAACGATCCAGAAACATCACGCTATGTATCCGGTGCTGCGGTGCACTGGTACGAAAGTACCTACAAGGTTTATGAAGAGATTTTTGATGCGGTTCATGACCAGTATCCACAGTTTTCCATTATTCATACCGAGGGCACCATTGATGACCTGGGTAAAGATGCGCCAGCGGGTGTACTGGATCCGGAAGGCTTTAAGGAATCGGGTTGGTTTGATAATGATGCATTCTGGTGGAATAAAAATGCCACGGATTGGGCTTACACCGTGACTTGGGAAGGCGTGAATGCCGAGGATCATCCTATGTACACGCCAGTACACCGTTATGCACGCAATATTATCGTCAGCTTGAATCACTGGGTCACGGGTTGGATTGACTGGAACGTTGTTCTGGATCAGCAGGGTGGCCCCAATCATGTCGGTAATTTCTGTGGCGCGCCGATCATGATCGATGTGAAATCCGGACAGATTTATTACACGCCGATTTTTTACGTGCTTGCTCAGTTCAGTCGTACCATCAGGCCGGGTGATAAAGCCGTATACACAGACGAAGTTCTTGTGGGGCTGGATCAGGATGCTTTGCATGCCAGTGCATCCATCAATAATGAGGGTGTGTTGGCTATCCAGGTGCTCAATACCACCAAGGCGCCACTCAATTACCAGTTACAGGTAGGAGCGCACATGGCGGAGGTGCTGATACCGGCCAATGCATTGCAAACCATCCGGGTGAAATTAAGGCCCGAAATTTGAGCCTGATTGGATGCGATCATGCTTCTGGTTGCGGATGTTGGGCGCGAATCTGTTGCTATAGAGCGTTAACGGGTGAAAAACCAATAAGACCGGTAAGCTAAAAGTTGTTTATTTTAGGTGTTTTTTATAAAACACTAAAAAAACTCATGTATTTATATGGTTGACATTAGCGGAGTGTTTGTGCAAACTGCTATATAGCATAAATATCTCCGATGATATTTGCCACAGAGAACATAACAAAGTGAGGTGGAACTATGGCGATTTTGAATGATGTCGCTTCTGTCAAAAAAGTCAGTGGCATTTTTGTAGCCATGTGTTTGTTATTTCTGACTTTGCCCGGGCAAGCTCAGCAAGTTGATAAGGTCACAACCTATCAGGACTCAAATGGCTGGAAACTTCAGGTCAATGGTGAAGACTTTTATGTGAAAGGCGTTGTTTGGGGTTATGCGCCTCCAGGTACCAATTATTCGTACAGTATCTGGAACCAGTCAGAAGATTTAATTAAAACCGTCGTCGATCGAGAGTTCAGCTTGATGAAGGCGGCTAATATCAATGCTATTCGTACCTTCGCCATGATTCCGCCCAAGTGGGTGACTTACATATACGAAGAGTACGGCATCATGTCGGTCATCAATCCCTTGATGGGTCGTTATGGTGCGAGTATTGATGGGGTATGGGTGCCTCTCACCGATTATTCCGATCCTCGAACTCGTGAAGTGCTTAAGGCAGAAGTCCTGGCTGAGGTAGAAAAGTACAAGGATACCAAAGGGGTGCTGATGTTTGCCCTGGGTAATGAGAGTAACTACGGCTTATCCTGGTCGGCCAGTTTCGAAATTGAAAATCTACCCGTCGGTGAATCACAACGTGAAAAAGCCAAGTTTCTATACAGCCTCTTTGATGAAGTCATTGATGCCAGTCGTGAGATAGCGCCTGATCACCTTTATACCATTGTCAACGGGGATATTCAGTATCTCGACTTGATTGTTGAGTATGGTAAAGATTGGGACATGCTGGGTATTAACTCCTATCGGGGGATCAGCTTTACTGATTTATGGGCCAGAGTGGATAAAGACCTGGATCTGCCCGTCATTTATTTCGAATTTGGCAGTGATGCCTACAATGCCCGCGATCTGAGAGAAGACCAGGCTGCACAAGCGAATTATCTCCGGGGTCAATGGCAAGAGATCTACAATAAAAGTTATGGCAACGGCGAGGAAGGCAATGCCATTGGTGGTTTTGTATTTGAATGGCGGGACGAATGGTGGAAATACAAACAAACCGAAAACCTGGATATCCAAGACAATACGGCATCCTGGGGTAATGGGGGTTACAAGTTCGACTTTGTAGAAGGTCAGAACAACATGAACGAAGAGTGGTTTGGTATTACCAAAATCGGTTCAGTTGATAGTGACGGTTACTACGAATCTGTTCCGAGAATTGCTTACGATGTGCTTAAGTCGATCTGGGCCATAGATCCTTACCAGCGTAATAAAGAGGAAGTCAATGAGCAAATCCGTGATATGAACATGGATTATTACGTGTTAAAAAGTGAAGTGCGGTCACTCAAGGCGGATCAGCAAAGAGATAATAAATTCCGTCTGGTGGGTGGTAGTGTAAAGGGCGAAATTCTGGTCAAGGGTAAAGAAAACGACATTGATGAAGATGGTGAAGATGGCCTGAGATTCTCGGATGGCCTGATGGGATTCCTGGATTTTGAATTCGAACATGGCAAGCTCAAGGGCGATTTTTCATTGAATCTCCTCGCGAATGTCGCTGAGAGTGATTTTGAGTTTCGCTATGGAGACCGCGGATTACCGATAACGGTAGAGGTAGTAGAAACCACTGAGGTATCACCCGATAGTACGGGCACGGTTGCAGTGTCCCGCAGTGAAGCCGATATCACTGATAATGAGCGTATTGAAATCTATGATTTCCAGGCCACGTACTCGGATGAAAATTATGACCTGAATGCGTTTTACCATGTACCCCGCTATCACTGGATGTATGAGGGTGATTTCTTTGGTCTGCTCAGGGAAACCACCGACCTGACCGGTTCTAATGGCCAGGACATCTGGAATGCCAAGGCACCTTATGGTTTTGAGTATGTGGGTAAAAAATCAACCGATGGTCTTAAGGTGGTGGTGGGCCCCGAGGTTTATTGGGGGGCTAATCCCAAGGCCATCATTAAGTATGAATTTGCCAAAGGTGATATCGATTTCGCGGTGATGCATGCAGAAGATATTGCACAACGGGAGACGTCTGCATCGGCAACCGAAGCGACGGAGAGGCAAACCCGGCAAACCACGGTATATGCTGAAACTATGCTGAGTGATACCGTGACCATGGAATTGGGCGGTATTATCGCCAGTACTGAAAAGGTGGGTGATACCTTCGATCGTCTTGAGGGTGATAATATTGTTGTCGATGAGATTGATGATGAAGATACCCTGGGTATCAAGGGTAAGTTTACCTTCGATGTCTCAACCACCACGGAAGCTTATCTCGGCTTTAACTATGCCGGTCTGGTGGCTGACGGCGGTGCAACATTGAAGGAGTGGGGGACTCAGTTACCTTATTCTGAACTGGGTAACAAGAAGGAGATCGATGGTGGTATTCGTATGGCCTTCGGGGACTATACCGTGTATCCCCGTTTCCTGGTACGAGAGAATATTGTGGATGCAAATCCAGTCATCGATCCGGTGACTTTGGGAACCACCATTATTCCAGGACTTGCCCCGCGTAATCGTGATAGTGATCCCTTTGCGGTATTGGACAATCGCGAGGCAGAATCCTTTGAAGTCTTCTTTACCTATGATCCCACTCCAGCGAGCTGGTTCTATAACTGGGACGTAGACATGAAAGAAGATGCCGCTTTTGCCTACAACGTGGGCATCATCGCGACTAACTATGACACGGCTACTGATGCCAACTTGTTCTTCTTCGAAGAGGGCGGTACCAACGCTTCTTTTGGTGAAGGCTTACCTGCAGAAGAGGTTTGGTTACTGAAAAGTAAAATGATCTTTAATCCACGCAGTGGTTTACGCCATGTGTTGAATCTTACCGCCGGTAAGCAACAATCCACAGGTGCTGTTAGAGATGCGGATGGTGAATTTTTTGAGACGGTAGAATTTTTTGCAGTGGATGGAAAAACCATTATCGATAACACGCATATCTGGTCGGGCTACATCAAGGTTGATGACTTTGGCCCCTATGATTTTCAACGTCAGTTTAATCAAACGTTTCCATTACAGCTCAAGCTGGAATACACCAGGTTACTTGATCAGTTCAAGGATGAGGATATTTCCAGCAAGTGGGGCGTCAAGGGCTTGTATCGAGAATTGGATGAGTTATCTGGAGAAGATTACGAAGATGGCGAAAATGATTCCATATTCGAAGTACAAACGTACTACGAAGTTACATTCTAGAGATTGGGCATAATATTCGAGGTGACGATAATGAAATATCAATTAAAAAAACATGCTCATATGGCAACGGCTAAAAACTGGCAGATCATACTGATTGCTTCATTGATGTTAGTGTTAACCGGTTGTGGTGAAGTGGACAAAGATGATGGTTTGGTGGTAGAGGAATTAACTTTGCCTACTGACAGTTCGCTCAAGCTTTTCTGTCCAGATGCCGGTATAGGCAATGAGCCCTGCATCCTGGATGATCCGGACAATCCCTATTCGATAACGCCGATCACGGATGACAATAAGTTTAAATTGGATTTTGCAACACCTTCTGCCAAGGCCCGTTTTTACCTGTGGGGTACCGCCCAGGCAATCAGTCCACGGGGTGAAAATCAATATTACCTGGCCCGGGCATTGCAGGAGATGTATACCGAGAGTGGCAGTGAGCTGGCCAAAAACCACGCCATCCGGGCCTATCGTTCGGTGTTGGATAATTACTTTGAAGAAGTCACTTTCTTTCAGTTTCCTAATCCACCAGTCGATGGAGAAATTTTTTATCCTGTCAAAGTGAGATTGCTGAGTGTGCCTAATTTATGGGCTCCTGATCCCGGCTTAAATCTTGATCCTTTGTATGATAACAACCTTTTGGCATGGGAAGCACTAGGAGAATGGGGTTTTACCTACGATCCCGTAACCCTTGATGTTTATCAGAATTTTTAATATCGGTTCTGATTTAGGTTTGATCAACAAAAGAAATTATTGTCTTCTTGAATTCAATAAAATCTGTCATGGATATGAATGTTGAAAACTATAGTTCTGTATCTGGCGGTTTTATCACGATCAACGGAGAGCGCTATTACAAGATAGGTAATATTCAGGACCTACAGCCTTTTTTTATCAGCCTCATCTCGGCCGATGATCACTGGCTATTCGCTTCATCCACAGGCGGTTTAACGGCAGGACGTGTCTCACCAGAGACCGCGCTTTTCCCCTACGTCACCGTCGATAAAATCCATAATTCATCGGGTCATACCGGAAGCAAGACTTTACTGCGCGTCAATGACAATGGTAATAGTCAGGAATGGGAGCCGTTCAATATAGAACACGATGGTTTGTATGATATTGAGCGTAACCTGTATAAAAATGGGCTCAGTAACAAGCTGTGTTTCGAGGAGATTAATCATGATCTCCAGTTGATATTCCGTTATACCTGGATGACCAGTGATACCTATGGCTTTATCCGCCAAAGTGAACTTGAGAACCTGGGTAATAAAAGTATCAATGTCGATTTAATCGATGGCCTGCAGAATATATTACCCGCAGGTACGCCCCGTTTTATTCAGTCCAATTCGAGCAACCTGGTCGATGCTTATAAATGGACCGAGTTGGACAAGGATACTGGGCTGGCCATGTACACGTTGTATTCAGGTATAACAGACCGTGCGGAACCTTGTGAGTCACTCATGGCCAACACGATATTCTGCCTCGGGCTTGAAGGCAGTAATATTCTGCTGTCATCGAATCAGCTCGAATCCTTCCGCCTGAGTAAGCCGCTGGAATCAGAAAATTATAATCGTGGGGTTCGTGGTGCCTACCTGGTCCATCGTAATCTGGAACTCGTACCCAAGGCCAGGATCAGCTGGCAACTGGTTGCCAACATCGAACAGACCCAGGCAGAGGTTGTGGCACTCCGGCAACAGTTGAAGAATAGAAATGCACTGGCACAATCCATTGCGCAATCCATCGATCAAGGCTCCGATAAATTAGCGCGGATTATGGCCTCGAGCGATGGCTTTCAATTGACCGCGCAGGAGAACGTCGCGACGCATCACTATGCCAATGTCGTGTTCAATGTTTTACGGGGTGGAATTTTCAACGACCAGTACACGATTGATAAACGGGATTTCAGTACCACGATTCAACATTTTAATCGTGAAGTTTATCAGGTGAATCAACGCTTTTTTGATGATTTACCGGAGTCTTTAAGCTTATTTGAATTGACCCAGCAGGTTCAAGAGTTAGAAGATTTTTCGCTTGAACGTCTCTGTTATGAATACTTACCCATCACCTTTGGACGACGTCATGGTGATCCGAGTCGACCCTGGAATCAGTTTGCCATCCAGCTTAAAGATGATGAGGGTAATCCCTTATTAACCTATCAGGGCAACTGGCGCGATATCTTCCAGAACTGGGAAGCGCTTTGTTTGAGTTATCCTGAATTTATCGAAAGTATCATCGCCAAGTTCGTGAATGCATCAACAATGGACGGCTATAACCCTTATCGTATTACCAAGGAAGGCATTGATTGGGAGATAGAGGATCCTGAAGATCCTTGGAGTTATATCGGTTACTGGGGCGATCACCAGATTATCTATCTGCTCAAGTTACTGGAATTGTCTCAACGTTTCCACCCCGGGAAACTGGCCCAATTATTACGCCATCCCATATTCAGTTATGCCAATGTACCTTATCGCATCAAGCCTTTCGAATCCTTGCTGGACGATGCCAAGAATACCGTGTTATTTGATGAAGCCTTAGCCGAGGTTATCGAACAACGTGTTGCGGATTTAGGCGCTGATGGCAAGTTAGTGCTGGACAGTAATGGTAAGGTTTACCAGGTTAATCTGCTGGAAAAACTCATGGTACCCATGCTCAGTAAACTGGGTAACCTGGTGCTGGCGGGGGGTATCTGGATGAATACCCAGAGACCCGAATGGAATGATGCCAATAATGCCCTGGTGGGACAGGGTTTATCGATGGTCACGCTTTATTACCTGCGCCGTTATATTCGTTTCATGGAAGATTTGTTGGAGCCGGAAAATGATGGTGTCATCATGACCCGTGAAGTGACTGTATGGATTTCCGAGACTGCTTCTGCCCTTACCGAGGCAGTTAATTTATTGGGGGATCAGTCTGACTCGGATAAAGTGCGATATCGGGTATTAATGGCATTGGGGCAGGCGGCCAGTCGCTACCGCATGACCGCTTACAGTCAGCAGAACAGAACCACGGTGGTGGTGTATCCGTTAACACAGATCAAAAAACTGCTTGAGGAGGCGTTGGCGCTGGTGGATTACAGTATCGGGCTGAATCAGCGTAAGGATGGCCTCTATCACGCTTACAATTTGCTGGATTATCAACAACACAATGCAGCCCTACAACATTTATATCCTATGTTGGAAGGCCAGGTGGCCGTGTTGAGTTCCGGAACCCTGAGTCCTGAACAGTCGGTCTCGGTGATTCAGTCATTATTTGAAAGTGAAGTCTATCGTGCTGATCAACACAGTTTTATGCTCTATCCGGACCGCGACTTACCGGGGTTTCTGCAGAAAAATGTGATACCTGCTGAGAGCATTGAAGCTCAGCCGCTGCTTCAGCAAATGCTGGATGAAGGTGATGATTCGATTCTGGTTAAAGATGAAGAAGGGACGTATCGTTTTAATGCTAACCTGACCAGTGCTTCCGTATTGTCGGAGCAGTTGGATAAGCTAAAAAAACGTTATGGAAATACCCTTCAAGATGCTCGTGCACCTTTATTGAAGCTCTATGAATCCGTGTTTAATCATCAGGCTTTTACCGGGCGTTCTGGAGGTATGTTCGGTTTTGAAGGCCTAGGTTGTATCTATTGGCATATGGTTTCCAAGTTGTTGCTGGCGGCGCAGGAAAGTTATTTTAACGCGCTTGATCAACAAGCTGATGCTACTACCCTTCAATCCTTGGGTGATTATTATTACCGCATCCGCCAGGGTATCGGTTTTAACAAAACGCCTGCTGAATATGGGGCGTTTCCTACAGACCCTTATTCGCATACGCCCAAACATGCCGGGGCCCAGCAGCCGGGTATGACCGGGCAGGTTAAAGAAGAAATCATCACCCGTTTTGGAGAGTTGGGTATCCGTGTTAACAACGGTGAGATCGGTTTTGAACCCACTTTGTTACGTGCTGTCGAATTCATCGATGAGCCGCTGCCCTTTCGTTACCTAAATGTTGATGGCGACTGGCAATCCATCACATTGCCCTCAAAATCTCTGGCATTTACCTGGTGCCAGGTGCCTTTTATCTATCAGCTAACAGACACCATGGAGACGGGATTGACGGTTAACTGGAAGGACAAAGAGCCCCAAAAGTTTGATCAAATGAATTTATCGGCTGCAATTGGTGCCGAGTTATTCCAGCGTACCGGCGAGATTCAACAGGTTACCGTGATGTTGAATCCAAAGGCTTTATTTGTTGAAACCCATCACGCAAGGCATTGATTATGATTCGAATGATAAACTTCACCACCCTGTTATTGATTGTTGTAACACTTGGTGCCGGATGTTCGCTCAAGCAGAGTGACACTATGTCGTCCAGCCTCTCTGAGAAACGGATTTTTAATCCCATGCTCAATGGCGAGTGGATTGGTAATGGTATTTCATATAGCGCCTATCGTGATGGAGAGGGGCCCGGTAAAGGATTAACTTCCAGGGAACATATTCTGGAAGATCTGCAAATTATTGCTAAACGATGGAATTTAATTCGGGTCTATGGCTCTGACCCGCAGACCCAGAATATTCTCGAGGTAATCGAGGAAAATGACCTGCCGATCCGTGTGCTATTGGGCATTTGGCTGGATGGACATAAGAGCGATGCTGTCAATAATGAACAGGTAAGACTCGGCATTGAGCTCGCGAATCGGTTTCCCGAGATCGTGGTCGCAGTCAATGTGGGTAACGAGATATTCGTATTCTGGTCTTGGCACAAGATAGATGATATGGATAAGGTGATTGGGAAAATCAGGCAGGTTCGCGAAAATATTAAACAACCCGTCACCGTCAGTGATGACTACAATTTTTGGAATAAGCCGGAGGCACAAAAAGTTGCCGATGAAATCGATTTTATCTGTCTGCATGGCTATGCGATCTGGAATAAACAACTACTCAAGGATGGGATGGCCTGGACAGAAGCAACCTATCGGGATATTCAGAAACGCCACCCTGATCATCGTATTGCTTTTTGTGAGACGGGATGGCCCACCAGCAAGGTATCCACAGGTGATAGCGATGAGGCCAGGTTAGTTAAAGGCAAGGTTGGTGAAACCGAGCAAGAAATCTTCTTTGATCAGTATGATCAATGGGTTGATCGCAATCAGGTGATCTCTTTTTACTTTTCATCTTTTGATGAAGAGTGGAAAGGAGGTTTTGATGGCGTAAACCCGATGGCAAAGATGGAAAAACACTGGGGCCTCTATAAATCGGACAGAACTCCGAAAAAGGCGCTGCAGTAAAGTTCAAATGAAAAGTGACTACTCAAGAGGTTAATGATGATGATTCAAGATAAATTTAAATTGGGTGCGATGCGCATTCTGATGCTCTCACTAGGTACTGTATTGGTAGTCGGTTGTGGTAGTGACTCTACCGAGGATCCATTTAAAACGATCGTTACTGAGTCACCTAAAAAAACTTATAACCTGGTATGGAGTGATGAGTTTGATGGTACGACTTTAAATGCAGCCAACTGGGTACATGAAACCGGAGCAGGGGGTTGGGGTAATAATGAACTGCAATTTTATCAGGCAGACAATACTACCGTAGCAGGGGGTGTTTTAACCATTGAAGCGCGTGAGGAGTCAACAGGTAGTCCCGGGCCTTACACATCCTCTCGAATTATATCGGATGGTTTGCAGTCTTTTCAGTTTGGTAAAGTAGATATACGTGCCAAGTTACCCGAAGGAAAAGGAATCTGGCCGGCATTATGGATGCTGGGTCAGACCATTACGGATTACCCTCAACGGGGAGAAATCGACATCATGGAAATGAAGGGTTCCGAAAATGATAAGATCTTTGCCACCATACACTGGGATGATTCCGATGATGATTCCGGATTACGCGTATTCAGTGGGAGTAGCAAAACGCTGAAATCGGGCACTTTCTCTGATAAGTTCTACGTGTTCAGCATCGAGTGGGATGCAGAGCAAATCAGGTGGTATGTCGATGGTGAGGTATTCTATGGAGAAGATATTACCGACCCTAAAAAGTCTGAACTCACGCTGCCTTTCTTTTTCTTGATCAATTTAGCCGTTGGTGGTGATTTTGATGGTGATCCGGATGGATCCACTACTTTCCCCCAACAGCTGGTGGTTGATTACATCCGTGTTTATGAAGAAGTCGTCCCATAATGTTGGCTGCAGGGTATTTTGGATGAAATTGTGAGGGTTGACGGTTTTCGCTGATTGCATAATCTATGTCATGGTGTTGTGGTAATGTCGAGATAAAATAATTCGGCATTAAGATGAAAAAAGTCTTCTGATTTGAACAGAAAGAGATATGCTTAAAGCCAGCTGGCTGTTATTACTCTCTCTGTAAGTCCAAGGCGCTTGATTAACATGACTGAAGAAACCCAGAACATTCTAGATACTATTAACCTGAATACGGCGCTTTCCAATACCCTGGCCCTCGTACTTGCGGGTGGTCGAGGGTCTCGTTTAAAGCAGCTCACCGACTTACGTTCCAAACCCGCGGTTCCTATCGCGGGTAAGTTCAAGATTATTGATTTTCCGCTTTCCAACTGTATCAATTCGGGCATTCGCCGCATTGCGGTGGTGACGCAATATCGTTCGCATACCCTGAACCAGCATGTACAAAGGGGTTGGAATTTTCTTCAATCCGATTTTAATGAATTTGTAGAGCTGTGGCCGGCGCAACAACAGACGGAGAATGAGTCCTGGTACCAGGGAACAGCCGATGCGGTTTTTCAAAACCTGACCCTGATTGAATCCATAAATCCGGACTTCATCCTGGTGCTCGCGGGTGATCATGTTTACAAGCAAAATTACAGCTTGATGTTACGGGATCATATCAACAAGGGTGCGGATATCTCGGTAGCCTGTATCGAGGTGCCTGTCGAGGAAGCGTCTGAATTCGGGGTGCTCGGTATCGATGATGAAGAAAACATCATTTCATTCGTGGAAAAACCCAAGGACCCACCTACCATACCAGGACGACCGGACCGGTCACTGGCCAGTATGGGTATCTATATATTCAATGCGAGAATGCTATCCGATGACCTGGCCAAGGATGCCTTTAACAAGGACTCCACGCATGATTTTGGCAAGGATATTATCCCCGCGTCCATAGGAAAGCATAGAATCGTCGCACACCCGTTTGCCAAGAGCGCTATCAAGAACCCTAATTATGATGAGCCTTACTGGCGTGATGTGGGTACCTTGACCGCCTATTGGGAAGCCAATATTGATTTAACCAAGCTGTTACCACGGCTGGATTTATATGATGATAATTGGCCCATACGTACGGTGCACTATCAGCGCCCTGCCGCCAAGTTTAATTATAATTTCA
>JAAUXZ010014215.1_pt1 | contig 15197 bp, 13 predicted proteins | sample 7278131 | NCBI WGS metagenome assembly JAAUXZ01 (sample SAMN14350119, study PRJNA611818) | marine sediment metagenome | isolation source: surface marine sediment (3m) | place: French Polynesia: Moorea | collected 2018-08
ATTTTTTTCTATTTGGATTAACCGCGCCTGAGGTAAAACAGCGCGTTCTTGATGGTTATCGTCCCGGGGATTATTATCAGCGTTGTGTAGAGCTCAAATCTGCGATTGATTTACTGGACAGCGGCTACTTTTCTCGTGGCGACAAGGATCTATTTCGACCATTGATCGATAGTCTCCTGCAGGAAGACACCTATATGTTGTGCGCCGATTTCGAGTCTTACAAAGACACTCAGGTTGAGGTTTCAAATGCCTACCTTGATATTAAGCGTTGGAGCAGAATGTCGGTACTGAATGTCTCACGGATTGGCAAGTTTTCTTCCGACCGTGCGATTCGTGAATATTGTGCTGATATCTGGCATATCGAGCCGTGTCGGGTAGGTATAGACGGGTGTTGAGACAATCTGTGGATCTATCCTGTCTGTTGCCGATCCCGATGAAACCGAGATCCATAGCACGCAGAGATGGGGTAGGAGCGAATGGCAGGACTGACAACAATAATAAATTCGAGCTTACATCACGGTTATATCTACTATTGCAGGCAGTGACGATGTCCCTCACGAGGGAGTCAAGGGGATTGGATGTATATAGAGTTTGAGTCAGTCGAAGCATTAGTCAGTCTACTATCAGCTGAACCCCTGGATGCCAGCGAGTACTGGCTGATTCTCCTTGCGGCATCGCATAGTGAACAGGTACCACAACTGATTGAACAGTTGAATCTGCTGGATAGTCGCTATTTCGGTGCCTTGTTTCCCGGATTGATAAATGGAGCAGAACACCACACTACCGGAGCCGTTTGTAAACGGGTACACTGCCTTTATCCTCCAGCCACTATTTCTCTACAGTCGTTTAGTTCGAATTCCTTGCAAGATCTACCAGACTTGGAAGCATTGGGAGGGCATGACGTCACTTTACTGTGTTTTCCAGATTGTCATGCACCCAATATCAGTGTATTCCTCACTGAAATATTCAATAACTATGGCAATGAGATCAACTACTTCGGTTCAGGCACCGGATACAGTGACTTCCGGATGGCTCCGACCCTGTTCACCGCGGATGGTTTTGTGCAACAGGCGGTGCTTCTGGCATTTTGCAGCATGCGTACCAGTGTTTCAGCAAAGCATGGTTGGGATCGGATACAGGGTCCCTTCGTGGCAACACGGACCAAGGACAACATCATACAGGAGATCAACTGGGAACCGGCCGAGACCGTCTATCGGTCGGTAATCGGTCCTGAATTGGCGGATGTTCCAGGTAAGGAGTTTTTCACCAAGGTTTCCCCTCATTATCCATTATGCATTGAAAAGAGCGGTGCTGAAGATGTGGTGCGTGATCCCATGGGAGTGACCAATGAAGGCGGCATTGTCTGCCTCTCGGATGTTGAAGAGGGAGCGGTCATGCATCTGATGCATGGAGCGGCGGAGCAGCTTAAGAAAGCGGCACTCGAGGCTGTGAATGAGAGCATGAATTATGAAGGGTTTCAAGATGTTCTCGTTTGCGATTGTTATTCAAGAGTCTTACTTCTGGGTGATCGCTTCAAGGAGGAGCTGCAAGCTGTGTCGGAGGAAGTGAAGCGGTATAATCCCAACAATAGTCCACAGGGCGTGATCGCCTTGGGCGAGATAGCCAGTGACGGTAATCATGCTGTGGAGTTATATAACAAGACATTTGGAATTTGTCTCATCGATGGATAAACCCAGGGATATCAGTTCTGACCTGCAATTGCTCTACGAATTATCTCTCGCAGTGGGGCGCAGTTTGGAGCCCACCCAGGTCTGTGCGCAATTCTTAAAGACCCTACTGAGGCGTAAGGATTTTTCTTACGGGGCATTCTGGGTCGATGAAAAGCAGATGATAACGCAGGCTACTGAGCAATATCGATTACTGTATGCCATGCCGCGTGTGCGTGCCCTAATGAATAGCATGCGACACGATCACCCTAGCTTTTCGATGCCGAGCGGTTATGCCTACAAATACGTACCCGGTAATGATGCTTCCTTCAAAAGTATGGTTGCGGAACGTGGTATCGAAAACGGTGCATACGCGCTCTACCGTTTGGCAGATTTTGGTTTTCTCAAGCTATATCGAGATAGTGACAGAATCGAGGGGATGGAGCTAAGGCAGCTCAGGCAGGTTGTCGACAAACTGGCTGTCGCGTTAAAAGGCGCTCTTGCCCACTCCCAGACAATCAAGACGCAACAAAGTCTAGTACGGGAGACTGCTCTTTTACGTGGTTTGATCGATTCCGTACCAGATCTGATTACATTTAAAAATGAGAGAAGCGAGTTTCTTGGTTGTAACAAGGCGTTTGCGAAGTATGTCAATCTGAAAGAAGAGGACCTGATTGGTAAAACAGATCTTGATCTCTTTCCAGGAGAGGTTGCTGAGTTTTATCAAGCCAAAGACAAAGCCATGCTCGATGCAGGCGAAGCCAAACGCAATGAGGAATGGATTCACTATGCGGACGGCCGGCGTGTCCTGCTTGATACTTTGAAGACACCCTTTTTCTCATCGAAGGGAGAGGTATTGGGTCTCATTGGCATCAGCCGGGATATCACAGAACGCAAGGAGGCGGAAGCTAAAATCCTAAACCAGCAAATGTTCCTGGAGACAGTCATCGATGCCGTAGCCGATCCGGTATTGGTCATTGATGCGGAGTATCAGATTAAAATCAGTAACGAGAGCGCCAAGCAGGTTTTTAACTTGAAGCAGGGGCAGTCCCAGATATTGGCCGATCTAAAGTCATGCTTTGATGCATTGCTGAAAAATGAAGCTGGTTGCGATGAATATCAGCCGTCAGAGGAAAACATCTTTCTCTCGGTCAATCAGCCTAGACGGCAGATTAAGGACCTGCGCACCAATGACGGTGTGCGAACCTTCGAGCTGACCGCCAGCCCATATCTTGGGGATGCATCCCGTGCTGATGGTATCGTCATGGTTGCACGTGATATCACTGAGAAGCAACGTGCCGAAGAAAGGATTCAGTTCATGGCTCATCATGATGCTCTGACGGGCCTCCCCAACAGAATACTGTTGCGTGACCGTTTCGACCAGGCCGTCAATGCGGCGATTCGGGATCAGGAGAAGGTGGCCTTGCTGTTCCTCGATCTGGATGACTTCAAGAGTGTGAATGACTCGCTCGGTCATCAGGTGGGTGATCTGTTACTGCAGGCAGTTGTCGAACATCTACATACGCGGGTTCGTGAGGCCGATACCATTAGTCGGCAGGGGGGTGACGAGTTTCTGATCATGCTGCGCGAACTACGTGATGCGACCCACGCTGAAATCATCTGTGAGGATCTGTTATCCTGCTTCAGAGAGCCATTCGAAATCCTCGATTATCGCCTCCATACCTCATTCAGTATCGGTATCAGTATCTATCCGGATGATGGCAATGATTTCGATACACTACTGCAAAAAGCGGATACTGCGATGTATTCTGCCAAGGAAGCCGGGCGAAACACGTTTAGATTCTTCACGGACGAGATGAATCAGGTCGCCTTTGAACGCCTGCAACTACAGACTCGACTGCGTAAGGCCTTCGAAGAGGGTGAATTGAGTCTGGCATATCAGCCGCAATTCGATATTACCAGTGGCAGGATAGTCGGAGTTGAGGTCCTCCTACGCTGGATTACCGAGGAATTCGGTACCGTGCCGCCAGACCGGTTCATCAGTATTGCAGAAGAGAGCGGACTGATCATTCAGATAGGTGCATGGGTATTGAAGGAGGCTTGCCGACAAGCGGTGAAATGGCACGCGATCTATGATGGGAAATTTACCATTTCGGTCAATCTCTCAGCGTTTCAGTTGAGACGGGAAGGTTTACAGGAAACCATCACTGAGGCGTTGCGGGATTCGGGATTACCCCCGGATCGGCTGGAACTGGAGTTGACTGAGTCCATGTTGATCAAAGATACCCACAATGTGTTGGCCACTGTCACAGAGTTAAAACAGGCTGGCGTCAAGCTTGCGATAGACGATTTCGGCACAGGCTATTCATCACTGAGTTATCTGAAAAAACTCAAGGTCGACAGACTGAAGATAGATCGTTCTTTCATTCGAGACATCCTGGATGATCCTGAGGACGAGGCTATCGCACGGGCCATCGTACAGATGGCGCATAGTTTGAAACTCGAGGTCGTGGCGGAGGGCGTCGAGAAAATGGAACAGGCACAGTGGCTGCTGGACGAAGGGTGTGAGTTGGCGCAGGGAGAGTTCTTCTCCAAGCCGATCAATGCGGAAAAATTCAGCAGAGTGTTGGAAGAACATGCCAGTGCCGTCAATGTGATCGGCTATCCACGGTTGACTGCCGTTCGATCAACCGAAAGAGGCTGAATCGTCAGTCACTGAGAATCATCGATCTCATGCCGGATCCAGTCAAAAGAGCAATGGATACTCTTGTATTCAATTCAACGTGTGCTGCGTTGTAATCAATACAAAGATCAGGCTGATAGTCGTTTTCAATGAATATGCACCGCTAACCAGATACACAAGGGGTTGCTGCTGGTCTCCATCACCCGATGAGGAGTTCCTTTTGGAATAAACAAGGTTTCTCCCCTCGCCAGCGAGGTAATCCTGCTCTCCATCTCTATCTTCGCTTCGCCCTGCAACAGACAGATCCACTCGTCCTGTTGTTGGACATACCGCTCCGACCGGGTGTTTGCCGGGCTATGGATGCGTTCTATCTTGACATTCCTGCACTTCAGCAAGGTTTCGAAGGATTCCGCCTGCTCCTTCAGGGGCTGCGTATTGAATAGATTATATGAAGACATGCAAAATTAACCTGAGTGATATTGATTGCTGACTGCTTGTTTGGAAGTCCGGTTAGTATAGCGTCGGATCAAGTGGGGAGGTAAAACAAACAGATCAACGGTTTGAAGCCTGATGACACCTTATCATGTCGCATATTCTACTGACTGGAGTGAATTTACCGCACCGGTATCTTCTCTCAGGTATGTGGGCAGACATATCTGCTTGAGGGTGTTTTCAGCAAGTGATACCGATATGTTTGGAATACAGTTGCTGCGTCACAGTCAGCGCTCTTCAACGGTGCTTCTTACCTACATGCTCCATGTGGCGCAGCCAGCTGTTGAAAATCATACCAACTGAGCCACTGCCGGCGCGTCGGCCCTTAAAGGTGCTGAAACAACCTTCATCCTCTTCGGCGAGGCGGGTGGAGCCGATATTCAGAAAAAAGAAGATGAAAAAGACATCCAGGAATAAAAAACTGCCTCGTCAGAAAAATTCGTGGGCTACCTTTGGAACAGGCAAGGCTCCAAGTGCATGATACAAAGCAACTTCAGCCGCATGATAGGTCTTGAACCCATAGGCTTTTCTGGTAGTCAGTTTCGCTTTGTTGTTAAAGCCTTCGACGATGCCGCTGGAAAACTGTCCTCTAGCCCGAAACCAGTTCAGCAACAGGGGTCGGTGCTTCCTCAAACTGCGGGCGATTTCCTTCATCGGTTCAATCCTCGAACGCATCGTTTTTGTACACCATTTATCGAGAAACTGGCCCGCCCAATACGGCGATTTATACGACCAGAAGAGTTGGAACTCCTCTTTCAGAAGATAGCTCCTAATCGACTTCAAATTATACTGCAGAAGATCCGCCAGCTTGGTCTCCTGTTTGTCGGTCAGGTTTTCCGGGCGTTTCAGCAGCAGCCAGCGACTCTTCGTCAGCACCGGTTCATACCCCTTCTCTTTGAGTTCTTTCGCCTCCTGAGCGCGCACCTTGTCGATCGCCTTGCTCACCTTCGCCATGATATGGAAGCGGTCCAGAATATGGGTCGCATGCCCTGCCTTTTTGGCAATCACCCTCAAGTACGGCTTCCACATGTCACTGCAGATATAATCCAGCTCCTTGGTTCTTTCCTTGCCAAACCAGCGAAAGAATCCCAGCAGGGTCTTGACCTTCCGCTTTTTGCCAATCCACAGCAAACGCCGGCAGCCTGCATCGATCTGATAAACCAGCGTCAGGTATTTATGGCCCCGCTGCCATTGGATCTCGTCAATACCAATGGCTTCAATACCTGTCAGGTCTCTGTGTGCCCGACCCCAGGTGACCGCCATCTCCACCGAGCAGAAAACGTGGTCCCAGGTCGTGCGAAAGGCCTCGGCCACCTCTTTCCAGCTCAGGCGTCTGGCCCAGCTTGCCAGAAACCAGGCGTAGGTCTCGGTCAAACGATGTTTCCCTGCCGACCAGGGCATCCGTTCCACTCGGATACCGCAGGTTGGGCAATCAACCCGGCGTGGCGCATAGAGGAAATACACCTTGATACCCCACATCGGGATAAATTCAAACCTTCGGGTTGGCAGCCTGTCATACCCAGAGCGTTTGCGGCCACATACAGCGCAAGTCGGCCTGCTATTGGATCGTGGACGCAGCTCAGCCTCGATTGTCGGTTCTTTCGCATCTTCGACCCAGCGGATGGCGCCATACACAAAAGATTTGAATTTCTGGATCCGATTAAGGATAGTTTTGAGTTGCATCCTCGCTCCTTTGCTCTGGGGAATGGTTGCTCGCACTTCCATTTTCTCAGAACTGGGGCGCAGGATGCGCTATCCCTGAATCAAACTGTTTACTCGTATCCCAAGAGAGTTACTTCTCCTCGTTTTTACCCACAAATTTTCCAGAAGACCCAAAAAACTCAAGGCGATAGGGATGTAGAGAAGGTAATCCTGTGCGATCCACGCCATGGATTGTTCATGATAGGTGAAGCCCAGATAGATCGAACCGAAAAACAGAACCGCCGCCATGAGTGAAAAAAAATCTGCCAGCCTCTCGTGACGTCGGGTGTAGTTTTTGATGTTTTTACACACAGACATGACTCGCCTCCGATTGAAATCATTGTATAGTTTTTTTGTCAACAATCGCCTCGCCACGTTTTCATCATTTTCAGATAAAGTCAAGTGTGGTTTATTCCTTGCGATCGAGAGTCTGTTGCCTGTGGTGTATAGTTGGCGTCTTGGTGAATGATAAGGGTTGAAGGGGAAAATCGAGTGGAGTTCATTACTGAATTGATCGAAGCACTGAACAGTCTGGTCTGGGGGCCGGTCATGCTGGTATTGATCCTGGGCACCGGCTTTTATCTTATGTCCGGTTTGAAGCTGATGCCGCTGGCCAAGCTGGGTTATGGTTTCCGCATGTTGTGGCAGGGCCGCAAGGGTTTGGGTGAAGGCGAGATCAGTCCTTTCAACGCCCTGATGACCTCACTCTCCGCCACCATCGGCACTGGCAATATCGCAGGGGTTGGTACGGCCATCGCTCTCGGTGGACCCGGTGCGCTGTTCTGGATGTGGTGCACCGCACTGGTCGGCATGGCCACCAAATATGCCGAGGCGGTGTTGGCGGTACGCTACCGGGAGGTGGATGAGGATGGCAACCACGTGGGTGGTCCCATGTACTACATCAAGAATGGCCTGGGTCAGGGTTGGGTCTGGTTGGGCACCCTATTCGCCGTTTTCGGTGCCCTGGCCGGCTTTGGTATCGGCAATACGGTGCAGGCGAACTCAGTGGCGGACGTGTTGCAGACCAACCTGTCGATCGATCCGGCCTATACCGGCTTGGTGATGGCGGTTCTGGCTTTTCTGGTGTTGCTTGGCGGCATCAGGCGCATTGCCGATGTGGCGGGCAAGCTGGTTCCCTTCATGGCTATCGCCTATATCCTTGGCGGATTACTGATTCTGGTGTTCAATTTTTCTGCGATTCCTGCCGCGGTCGTGGAGATCGTGCATCGCGCCTTCACACCGACCGCAGCAACCGGGGGCTTTGCCGGGGCGGCGGTCTGGGCGGCGATCCGTTTCGGCGTGGCGCGGGGTATCTTCTCCAATGAGGCGGGCCTGGGCAGTGCCCCTATCGCCCATGCCGCTGCCACGACGGACAATCCGGTTCGCCAGGGCAGTATCGCCATGCTCGGTACCTTCATCGATACCTTGATCGTCTGCACCATCACCGGCCTGGCGATCGTAGTGACCGGCGCCTGGAAGACGGGTGAGACCGGTGCATCACTGTCCGCCATGGCCTTCGAGCAGGCCCTGCCGGGGGTGGGAGGTTATGTAGTGACCTTCGGTCTAGGGGTCTTTGCCTTCACCACGCTACTGGGCTGGAGCTTCTACAGTGAGAAATGCACCGAATATCTATTTGGCGTGAGGGCGATCAGACCGTTCCGCATCCTCTGGGTGCTGATGATTCCGGTCGGCGCTATGGCCCAGGAACAGCTCAATTTCGTCTGGCTGGTGGCGGATACTCTGAATGCTCTGATGGCGGTGCCCAACCTGGTGGCCCTGTTGTTGCTTAGTCCGGTGGTCTTCAAATTGACCCGGGATTACTTCAAACCCTGATCCGGTCTATATCGGGGATTTTTGTCGTTTTAAAAAAATACTTTCCATGCAGCCTGCGATAGATATCCTCAGGAGCATCTTCGGCTACGAGTCTTTTCGCCACAATCAGGCAGAGATCATCGCCGAGCTGTTGGCAGGGCGGGATGCGCTGGCGCTGATGCCCACTGGCGGCGGCAAGTCGCTTTGCTATCAGATCCCGGCGCTGATACGGCCCGGGGTCGGGGTGGTGATCTCGCCGCTGATCGCGTTGATGCAGGATCAGGTGGACGCCTTGGTCCAGCTTGGTATCCGCGCCGTATTTCTCAACTCCACACTGGATCCGGAATCGCAGCGTGTCGTCGAACAGGCCCTGCAGGCTGGGGAACTGGATCTATTGTATATCGCTCCGGAACGGCTGCTCACCGAGCGTAGCCTGAGTCTGCTGGAACAGATTCCCATTGCTTTGTTCGCTATCGACGAGGCTCACTGCGTTTCCCAGTGGGGCCACGACTTCCGCAAGGACTACCAGCGTCTAACCCTGCTGCATGAGCGCTATCCAAGCGTACCCCGTATCGCTTTGACCGCTACGGCCGATGAACGCACCCGTCAGGAGATCATCCAGCAGTTGGGTCTGAGTCAGGCGCAGGTCTTCATCAACAGCTTCGACCGACCGAATATTCGCTATGCCCTGGCCGAGGGACAGAATGCCCGGGATGAGTTGTGGCGCTTCCTGCAGCGGGAGCATCCCCAGGATGCAGGTATCGTCTATTGTCTGTCGCGCAAAAAGGTCGAACAGGTCGCTGCCTGGTTGAACGGCAAGGGGCGCATCGCACTGCCCTACCACGCGGGCATGCCGGACGAACTGCGCCGCTTGCATCAGATCCGCTTTCTACGTGAGGAGGGTGTGATCATCGTCGCCACCATCGCCTTCGGCATGGGCATCGACAAGCCGGACGTGCGTTTCGTCGCCCATCTCAATCTACCCAAGAGCGTGGAGGCCTACTACCAGGAGACTGGCCGCGCCGGACGGGACGGCCTGCCTGCCGACGCCTGGATGGCCTATGGCCTGCAGGATGTGATCACCCTGCGCCAATTCACCCTGGATTCGGACGCGGATGAGCAATTCAAACGGATCGCCCACTACAAACTGGAAGCGATGCTGGGGCTGTGCGAACTCACCGGTTGCCGTCGTCAGGCCCTGCTCGCCTATTTCGGTGAACGGTTGGAGGAACCTTGTGGCAATTGTGATAACTGCCTTAGTCCGCCGGAGACATTGGATGGCCAGGAACTGGCCCAGAAAGCCCTGTCATGCGTTTATCGCACCGGTCAACGCTTCGGTGTGAACTATGTGGTGGATGTTTTGCGCGGAAAGGACGATGCGCGCATCCAGCGCTTTGGTCACGACCGGCTCTCCACCTTTGGTTTAGGCAAGGAATTGTCGACGGCGGAATGGCGCAGCCTGTTCCGCCAGCTTATCGCCCAGGGTTATCTGGCGATCGATCTGGGGGGGCATGGCGCCGTGCGTCTGACCGAGAAGAGTCGACCTTTGCTCAGGGGAGAGCAGGGGCTGACCATACGCCGACCGCGCAAGCCGGAGAAAGAGAGACCGAAGTCCCGGCGGGATGGCAAGGCGTTGGAGCTGCGAACCTGTGATCTTGACCTGTTCGAGTCCCTGCGCGCGTTGCGTCTGCAACTGGCAGAGGAGCAGGGGGTGCCGCCCTATGTAATCTTTCATGATACCACCCTGACTGAGATGGTCCGCAGGCGTCCGGATACATTGCCGGCCATGGCAAGTATTAGCGGGGTGGGGGAGAGCAAATTGGTCCGGTATGGTCAGCGGTTTTTACAGTGTATTTCAGATCACCCGCTGTCCGGGCTTATGCAGAACAATCTTGGCGATACAGTCAACGAGACCCTCTGGCTGTTTCAAGGTGGTTTGGATGCAGAGGCCATTGCCCTCCAGCGAGAACTCAAGCTTGGCACCATCTATGCCCATTTCGCCGAGGCAGTGGAGGTGGGATTACTGGAACCCCGTCAGTTTCTGCCCATGGATGAATCGGAGTACACCGAGATACTGACTTTAATGGAACAGCTCGATATCTGTGAGGAGGGGCGTCTCAAACCCCTGTTCGACGCCCTGGATGGAGTCTGGGACTATGGTATCCTGCGTTGCCTGGTGGCGGCGGAATGTGGTTGATCAGCCAAACCGTTGTTGCAAATAGTGGATGATCTCCGCCGACTCGTAGAGCCACCGCGGTTCGTGCCCCGATCGCTCGATTCTTAGACAGGGGGTCTGCAGTTTGCCCCCCTGAGTCATCAATTCATATCTGCGCTGTGTGTTATGGGAGGCGTCGCGTAACTCAATATCCAGCGCCAGTCGCCGGATGGCCCGCCGTACCTTGAAACAGTATGGACAGGCGGTGAACTGATAAAGGCTGAGCGAGCCGGTTGCGGCGTCGACCTGCTGCTGCTCCTCCGCCGAACGTTGTCTACCTGGACGACTCTCGAGCAGGCAGAGCAGTCTGTCGAGCAGGCCCATCAAGCCTGTTTGGAACCACCCAGGCACTCCGGCGATTCCCGGACGGTGCCGCCATGATTGAACCAGTCTTCCGGTGTCATGGTATGCATGGTCAGGGCATGAACATCCCTCTGCAGCTCCTCTGCCAGCACCTTGTTGACCTGACGATGGCGCGCCAGCAGGGACTCACCCTCGAAGGCACGGCTCACCAGCACCAGTTTGAAGTGGGATTCAGAGCCCTTGGGCACATTGTGATTGTCGCTCTCATTGATCACCTCCATGTGCATGGGGGTGAAAGCAGCCTGGAGTTTCTGTTGAATGGTCTCTTGTATGGTCATGATCTGTTCCCGGTTAGTCTAGGAAAATTATACCTCCAAGCAGGCCCGGGTGGATCTATTCATTCCCGGTTGCAGGGTTTTGTATGACTGCCGACAGAGTATGGATGTGCAGATAGCTCAAAGGTCACAGAAATGGTGTCCATCCGTTTGGCCTGAGGATAGGTGGCAGTCTGGTTGCTTGAGTCATCAACGGCCGCTACGTCTCAGGTTGACTCAGCATACCCTGGTGTAGGATGAAGTCGACGATCTGCTGCAGACCCTTGACTTCTCGCAGATTGGTGAAGACGAAGGGGCGCTCGCCGCGCATCCGCCTGGCGTCCTGTTCCATCACCTCCAGAGAGGCACCTACATAGGGGGCCAGGTCGATCTTGTTAATCACCAGCAGGTCGGAGCGGGTGATGCCGGGCCCACCCTTGCGCGGGATCTTCTCCCCCTCCGCCACGTCGATCACGTAGATGGTGAGGTCGGCAAGCTCAGGGCTGAAGGTGGCGGAGAGATTGTCGCCGCCACTCTCGATGAATACCAAGTCCAGTTCGGGAAAGCACAGCTGCAGGTCCTCCACCGCCGCCAGGTTCATGGAGGCGTCCTCGCGGATTGCGGTGTGCGGGCAGCCACCAGTCTCCACCCCGATGATGCGCTCCGCCGCCAGGGCCTGACTGTGGATCAGGAACTGGGCGTCCTCCTGGGTGTAGATGTCGTTGGTCACCACCGCCAGTTGGTATTCGTCACGCAGGGCCTTGCACAGGGCATCCAGCAGAGCAGTCTTTCCGGAACCCACCGGGCCACCGACCCCGACTCGCAGGGGATTCTGTTTTTCCGTCATCATTCCGTTTTCTCATTAGGTCGTAGCCCGAGTGAATCCCGGGTTGATAATGCCCCTGTCCCCCGATTTGCGTTGTACTCCATCCGGGCTAGGATCGGAATAGTCGAGTGTATTGGGTTTCGTGTAGGCTGCTGGCGATGGCCAGAGCCGGATTGGAGGCACCGATCTCATCGTCATTCAACTGCTCGGTCACCGGCAGCAGCTCTGGAATAATGGGGCTCAGACGCTGCAAAACCTGCTGTCCCTGAGTCTGGCCCAAGGGGATGATCTTGACGGCCGCCAACACCAGGTTCTCCAGCCAGCCCCATGTGTAACCCAGGAGTGTCTGTTCGAGTGGAATCTGCCAGCGATTGGCGGCAAAGGCGAAGCTAGCCAGTTGTGTCTCGGCAAGGGTCGGTTTCCATTGCGCACTTTCAGGCAGCTCCAGTTTCATCAGTAGATCCGCCAGGGCCCGGCCTCGGTTGGTCTCCTCCAGACGCAGTTCGGCGGTTTCGCGGCAGGCCAGTAAGAAGGTGTTCCAGATATGCATGGCGGATTGATCATCATGCTCCACCGCCTCTGATAACCTTAATAGCACAGGTAGATCTAAACGGGCTACGTTGTTCTCGAGCTGGTCCGCCAGCCAGTTCTCCAGGTCGGTATCCGTCTGGATCCAACCGCACTCAACCGCCCACTCGATGCCCTGGGAATAGGTAAAGCCGCCCACCGGTAGGGAGGGGCTGACCAACTGCAGCAGGCGCAGCAGCGCCAGATGCGGCTCAGTGGGCATGAGTATGTCCGCCGTATGCGCCAGGCTCGGGTTCGAAGGGGGCTTGGTTTATGTCCACCGGCAGGCCGAGACCGTGCAACATCTCATCCAAGACATGGTCGTGATGATAACGTAATAGCCCCGGCTTGATTTGTAGTGGCACATGGCGGTTACCCAGATGATAGCAGGCGCGGGCCAACTGCAGGGGATCGTTGCAACGGACCTCGGAGACCGTCTCGGCCGCCGCCCGCACCCGCACCGCGGTGCCATCTTCCGTCAGCAGGCAATCACCATCCCGCAGGCTGCTACCCCGGGGCAGGAATAGACCCGCCTCGCGACCGTCATCCAGAGTGACCCGCAGGCGGCTCTTGATACGGCTCTCCAGGGGCAGGGTCAGGGTGGTGATGGTATTCACCGGTTCGGTGGCGATGCGGACGAACTGGAGCATAATCCTAGAATCCGCGGTTGGACGGATTGAAGGGTGCGCCCACAGAGGTACAGAGCAAGGCGTAACGACGCGGAATAGTCATTCTATTCCAAGGAGTTACAACGCAGGTATGTGCCTCTGTGGGTGTGCTATTCAGCCCGTAACGTGATTTTTCCAATGAGTGAGGATCTATCTTGGTGCGAAGAGACATTGAATCAACCTCTTACATACAGAATGGAGTGGTCAACTGCGGTTTCTAGGATAATCAAAACAGGTAAAAACGCTGGGCCATGGGTAGATCGCTGGCCGGCTCGCAGGTCAGCAGTTCGCCGTCCGCCCGCACCTCGTAGGTCTGGGGATCGACGCTGATCTCTGGCCGATAGTCGTTGAGGCGCATGTCGGCCTTGCCGATATCGCGGCACGCTTTAACCGTCCCGATCAGATTCTTCAGCCCCAACTGCTCATGTACCCCTGCGGCTTCCCCGGCAGTGGAGAGAAAGGTCATGGTGGTGGCGGAGCGGGCTCCGCCCAGGGAGCCGAACATGTTGCGGTAATGCACCGGTTGGGGTGTGGGGATGGAGGCGTTGGGGTCCCCCATGGGCGCGGCGGAGATCATGCCGCCCTTGATGATCAGGCTGGGTTTGACGCCGAAGAAGGCGGGTTTCCACAGCACCAGGTCCGCCAGCTTGCCCACCTCCACCGAGCCCACCTCGTGGCCGATGCCGTGGGTGATGGCCGGGTTGATGGTGTACTTGGCGATGTAGCGCTTGACCCGCCCGTTGTCGTGGTCCGCCGGATCGCCCGCCAGGCTGCCCCGCTGCACCTTCATCTTGTGGGCGGTCTGCCAGGTGCGGCAGATCACCTCGCCGACCCGGCCCATGGCCTGGGAGTCGGAGGCGATCATGGAGAAGGCCCCCAGGTCGTGCAGGATGTCCTCGGCGGCGATGGTCTCGCGGCGGATGCGGGATTCGGCGAAGGCCACGTCCTCGGCGATGGCCGGTGACAGGTGGTGGCAGACCATCAGCATGTCCAGGTGCTCGTCCACCGTGTTGACCGTGTAGGGACGGGTCGGGTTGGTGGAGGAGGGCAGCACGTTGGCCTGGCCGCAGGCCTTGATGATGTCCGGCGCATGGCCGCCGCCGGCCCCTTCGGTGTGGTAGGTGTGGATGGTGCGCCCCTGCATGGCCGCCAGGGTCTGCTCCACGAAGCCTGATTCGTTCAGCGTGTCGGTGTGGATCGCCACCTGTACGTCCATGGCATCGGCCACCGACAGACAGTTGTCGATGGCGGCGGGGGTTGTGCCCCAGTCCTCGTGCAATTTCAGGCCGATGGCGCCGGCGGCGATCTGCTCCTCGAGGGGCTTGACTAGGCTGGCGTTGCCCTTGCCGAGAAAGCCCAGGTTCATGGGCAGGTCGTCGGCGGACTGCAGCATGCGGTGGATGTTCCAGGGACCCGGGGTGCAGGTGGTGGCGTTGGTGCCGGTGGCGGGGCCGGTGCCGCCACCCAGCATGGTGGTGACACCGGACATCAGGGCCTCTTCCACCTGCTGGGGGCAGATGAAGTGGATATGCGAGTCGATGCCGCCGGCGGTGAGGATCTGACCCTCACCGGCTATGGCTTCAGTACCCGGTCCCACCAGGATGTTCACCCCAGGCTGCACGTCCGGGTTACCGGCCTTGCCGATGCCGGCGATGCGCCCGTCCTTGATCCCCACATCGGCCTTGATCACACCCCAGTGATCCAGGATCAGGGCGTTGGTGATGACGATGTCCACCACCTGGTTGGATTCCAGCTGGCATTGGCCCATGCCGTCGCGGATCACCTTACCGCCGCCGAACTTGACCTCGTCGCCGTAGACGGTGTGGTCTCTCTCCACCTCGATCCACAACTCGGTGTCGCCCAGCCGCACCCGGTCACCGGTGGTGGGCCCGTACATTTCCGCATAGGCGCGGCGCTCGATTCGTCTCATGTTCTGCTCCTTTAGACCGCTCCCATGATGTCGCCGCGAAAGCCGTAGATTTCCCGGC
>JAAUXZ010028242.1_pt1 | contig 15165 bp, 12 predicted proteins | sample 7278131 | NCBI WGS metagenome assembly JAAUXZ01 (sample SAMN14350119, study PRJNA611818) | marine sediment metagenome | isolation source: surface marine sediment (3m) | place: French Polynesia: Moorea | collected 2018-08
ACGGCATTATAGATGCTAACAGGCTATTTAGCAGTGTTTTCAGTCACCTGAACCGCCAGGCCAGGCTCTAAAACCCTCAAAAACATATGTCATATAACGCACATTAGAGATATATCACACACTAAATCATAAATTCATACAAACAGCTTAATTTTTGTTGATAAACAGCTGGTTGAATAACCTTACTTTTGATGTTAGTTTCCTCCGGTCACCACCTGAACTATTACTAAATAACATACAGGGACCGGTTTATGTTAAGAACGCATCTAATCAGCTTCACACTTCTACTTTCCTTCATCAGCTTTCCTGCCTACGCGGAAAACGACAACTTCACCACCTCCCATTTCTCCGGCTCAGGCAACTGTACCCAGTGCCACGATAACCTGACTGATACTGCCGGACATGATGTATCGATCGTGAAGGACTGGGGCACATCGATGATGGCCAACGCAGCCAAGGACCCGTTCTGGAAGGCTAAGGTCGCCACAGAGCTGGAACGCAATCCCCACCTGTCGGAAGTGATCGGTGACAAGTGCACCAAGTGTCACGCACCGGCTGCCAACTATGAGATCACCAAGGTACAGGGCGGCGCGGTCGAGATACTTGGCCCCAATGGCATCCTGAACAATAGCCATGCCATGAACGACGCAGCACTCAATGGCGTGACCTGTACCGTGTGTCACCAGATAACTGATGATGCAACCCTGGGTACCCTGGAAGGTTTCTCGGGTCATTACAACATCAATAACAACAAGACCATCTATGGTCAGTATGCCGATATCTTTGGCAATCCCATGCGTAATGCCACTGGTTACACACCGGCCTACAGCGCACACATCTCGACCTCAGAGTTATGCGCCACCTGTCATGAACTCTCCACCCCTTATGTCGACGCCCAGGGTAACGTCCTCACGACTACCCCAGACACCGAGTTCCCTGAGCAGACACCCTATACCGAGTGGGAAAACTCCATCTTTGCGGATAGCGGTAGCAATCCCCAGTCCTGCCAGGATTGCCACATGCCGAAGACCACGGCCGTGGTTTCTAACCGTCCTCGCTGGCTGGGCACGAAAGATGGATTTGCCAAGCACCACCTGGTGGGTGCCAACACCACCATGCTGACCCTGCTGCGCGACAATGCCGCGGAACTGGGCGTTACCAGTAACAATATGGACCTGGGCATAGAACGCGCGCGCGCCATGCTGCAAAGCTCTGTCGACATGCAGATTGTGTCGGCCAGCGTGAACAACGGCATCCTGGAAACGAAGGTTCAGCTGAGTAATAACTCAGGTCATAAGACGCCGACCTCATATCCCTCACGCCGTATGTGGCTGAACTTTAAAGTCACCGACAGCAACAACAATGTCGTATTCGAATCAGGCCGGATGAACAGTGACGGATCCATCGCCGGTGCTGACAACGACACAGATCAGTCCCAGATTGAACCGCATTACGATGTCATCACCACGGCTGACCAGGTACAGATCTATGAGACCATCATGGGTAACTCTGATGGCGGCACCACCTACACACTGCTGCGTGCTGCGCAGTATCTCAAGGACAACCGCCTGACGCCTCAGGGCTTTGACAAGATGTCTGCCCCTGCCAAGGTTGCGGTCTATAGCAGCGAGGCCATGAACGATGCCAATTTCAACAACGGTAGCGACGAAGTCACCTATCGCATACCGATTGCCGTTGCGGGCGATCTCAGCATTGAGGTGTCTCTGAACTACCAGACCATCATGCATGGCTTCGTTCAGGATCTGTACAGGGACGATCACCTGCCAGAAGTACAGGCGTTCAAGACCATGTATGCAGCGCAGGGCCTCAAACATGAACAGATCACCAGTGCCCAGACCACGGTTACCAGTGATGGCGGTGGCACCCCACCTCCACCAGTACCGACCGCCAGTATTGGCGCCACACCATCAACCATCGATGAGGGTCAGTCTGCAACCCTGAACTGGTCATCCACAGACGCCACTAACTGTTCAGCCTCTGGTGCCTGGTCTGGCAACAGGGCCGGCAGTGGTTCCGAGACAGTTAGCCCAACAGTAACCTCGAACTACACCATTACCTGTAATGGTGATGGCGGTAGCGTTACCCGAAGCACCACGGTTACCGTAAACACCGCGCAGATGCCTGCCCCGGTAACCACGATTAGTGCTTCGGCCACCACTATCGATCTGGGCCAGTCGACGACCCTGAACTGGAGCGCCACGGATGCCAACAGCTGTACTGCATCAGGTGACTGGTCTGGCAGCAGGGCCGTGAGCGGTTCAGAGCTTGTATCACCAACGGCCACCAGCAGCTATACGCTGACCTGTGATGGCGATGGCGGCAGTCATGCTGACTCGGTTACCGTCACCGTGAACCAACCGCCTGCAGTTGCCGAGCCGACGGTAGCACTGAATGCCGGCCCGACCTCGGTACGTTCTGGCGGCACCATCACGCTGTCGTGGTCGTCGACCGATGCTAATAGCTGTAACGCCTCAGGTAGCTGGTCTGGCGACAAGGCCACCACTGGCAGCCAGTCACTGACCATAAACAGCAACAGCACGTACACCATCACCTGTATTGGCGATGGTGGCAGCGCCAGCTCTTCGGTTAGCTATAACCGACGGGGTCGCTGGTATCGTCTACAGTAAGCAGTCGCCCTACCAGACAAAGGCCCGCTTTTCAGCGGGCCTTTTTTTGTCCTAAAGTACTAACCTCCGTCAGAGATCAGAGTAATTTATGTTAACCAGTTCACAAAACTGCGACTGTTTAAAGTTCCTGTTTGACCGTCCTGCTGATATCACCTACTTTCCATAGTGTTAAAAGGCAAACCACCCGAAAGGGTGAGGACGCAAAGTCACCGGTCTAAGGGAAAAATCCTATGATAGCGGGACCGCCAGATCATAAGAGCATTCGCTCGTCTGCGGTTTCCCCCCTTCACAGCATTTTCCATGGATCAGGAAAACTTAAAACTCCAAGTCTGTAATTGCCTGTTTTCGAAAAACTCTGCAAAAGGATGAACAGAATGAAAACATCAAAAATTACTCGATCACTAATCTTAGCCACCGGACTGATACTCATTCAGGGAACCGCTTTCTCTTCAGAGCTCTATGAAGGGGTTAAGGCCTATAACAGTGGCCAGTATGAAAAGGCCCACTCACTCTGGGAGCCACTAGCCAGGAACGGCAATCATCACGCACAGCTCAATATGGCCATGCTGTATAGCGGTGGTAAGGGCGTACCCCAGAACGATGTTGAAGCTGCCAGATGGTACAAAAAAGCAGCTGAGCAGGGTAATGAACACGCTGCGCTATACCTGAAATAGATTCGTATTACACCAGGAACACTCCACCCCAATGGGGCGGAATATTTGAAGGATTATGGCCATGAATACATTAGTCAGAATACTACTTGCATTGTCTGTTTTTTTTATCACTTCGGTAAGTTTCGCCAATGCCGACGATTTTCCAAACAGAGCGCTCTTCCCCGAGACCAAACCTATTAACCTTGAAAAACTTAAGGCCACCAAGGGGGAAGTACAGATCGTGGATGTACGATCTGCTTATGAGTTTGAAACATTACACATCAATGGCGCCATTAACATTCCCCTCAACTCTGGCGGCTTTGTAGAAGATGTGCGCGAGCTAAGGCAGGAGTCTAACAAACCGATTGTGTTTTACTGCAACGGTAAGACCTGTAAAAAATCATACAAGGCTGCACGCAGAGCCATGAAGCATAAAATCCCATCAATATATGTCTTTGATGCAGGCATTTTTGACTGGGCAAAGGCCTACCCCGAGGAAAGCGTTCTTCTTCAGAAACCCCTTCAGAGCCCAGATCAGCTGATCTCATCTGATTACCTTAAGACTCATATGCTGGAACATAAGGCATTTATCAAGAAAGCTGGTTCTGACAAAAGTGCCATTATCCTGGATATACGCGACCCGGTTCAGCGTGAAGGCCTATTGATCTTTGCACACAGGGAAGACTTTGTCCCCCTGGACAATAATAAATTACAGAAGTACGTAGACATGGCGAAGAGCGAGGGTAAGACACTGATGATCTATGACGCTGTTGGCAAACAGGTGCGCTGGCTACAGTATTACCTGGAACAACAGGGCGTATCTGACTACTACTTCATGAAAGGTGGCGCAAAGTCGCATTTCGATTCATTTGTTGCCAAGTACAAGAAGGGTCTTTGAGGCCTTAACTAAAGCTCACTAGCTGCATAGGCACAAGGAGGTGCCACCCTTTTCCTGTTTTTTAAACCCGATTTCGCACGCCTCCACCAGAGGCGAATGCAACCTGCTTCTTTACCAATAGCGAAGAAGAACCGTGAATCATTATTCACAAATTTAATAACATCCAACAATACTGACTGTTAAAGGAAATATTATGAACAAAACACTTCTTGGCGTTATCACGTCTGCCGCTCTGATTATTTCATCTACAGCGCATGCTTATGACAACATTTATCCTTCTGATGCTTATGTAGCAGCCACCTCTGATCCTTACACCTATATCCTTGACGTCAGAACTAATTCTGAATGGATATGGGTAGGCCATCCTGGCACTGATAAGCAAGGCAATGGAGCAGGCCTGACCGGTAAGGTCGTTAATATCTCCTGGATGATAAGCGACGATAGGGAATGGTTTAAAAATCCCGACTTTCTTGACGATGTCGCTGACATGTTCAAAGACAATAAAGACATCACCCTGATTACCATGTGTCGCAGCGGTTCACGTAGTGCTGCCGCTGCAGCCTACCTCGAAGCCAATGGGTTCAAAGTGAAAAATATGATCGAAGGTTTCGAGGGAGGAAAAGACATGTACGGTTACCGTACGATCAACGGCTGGAAAAACGGCTACGCTGCTGAAGGGTATCCACTACCTTACAAGACCAGCAGCCCTACGGATCCTGAAGCATACGAGGATTAATCCTCCTAAGCTGTTCATCAGAATTACCTCCTCTGAACTACTGCCCCACCAGATGGTGGGGCTTTTTTATCAGGGCCGTATTTGAAACAAGGCAATACTCCTGACGCCAGTACAGACAATTAAGGAGCTTACCTTCTGATGCAGGAATTCTTTTCCAGGCGACAATCAGACAGATGAGGGTCTGCGCCTAAATTTCCAGAAGCATACGAGCAGGATCTTCCAGCATCTGCTTGATCGCGACCAGGAAACTCACCGCATCCTTACCATCGACGATGCGATGATCATAGGAGACTGCCAGGTACATCACCGGGCGTATGACTACCTCTCCATCCTCAGCAATCGGGCGATCGACAATATTGTGCATGCCGAGGATTGCACTTTGTGGTGGATTGATGATTGGTGTAGAGAGCATGGAGCCGAAGACACCGCCATTGGTAATCGAGAAAGTGCCACCGGTTAACTCATCCATTTCCAGCTTGCCTTCACGAGCCCTGCCGGCAAAATCCCTGATCTTGAGCTCGATCTCGGCCAGGCTCATATCATCTGCATCACGGAGTATCGGCACCACCAGCCCGCGGGGTGTGGAGACTGCGACACCGATATCAAAATACTCGTGATAAACGATATCGTTTTCATCAACAGAGGCATTAATGATCGGATAGCGCTTGAGGGCCTCGGCCGCCGCACGCACGAACAGGGACATAAAGCCAAGGCGCACACCATGTGTCTTTTCAAAGGCATCCTTGTAGCGACTGCGCAGGTCCATGACCGGCTTCATATTCACCTCGTTAAAGGTGGTGAGGATGGCCGCTGTCTGCTGAACATCGAGGAGACGCTCTGCGATGCGTGCACGCAGGCGCGTCATGGGTACGCGTTTATCAACCCGCTCCTCGACCTGATTCGAAGGAGCTCGAAACAGACTGGGCGTTTCAACTGCTGCTGGCGGCTCTGGCCTGCGCTCAGCGACCACCGGCTCAGGGGCAGGCGCTGGTTCGGGTGATGCGGCCGGTTCTGGTTTGGATTTATTTTCTGCTGCCTGCAGTTGCTCGATATGCTTCGTGACATCTTCCTTAAGCAGTCGCCCGTTCTTACCTGTGGCGGGTATCTCAGCAGCATTCAGACCATGCTCATGCAGCAGCTTACGCACCGCGGGACTGATCGCCGGCTCCTTATCCGGGGCCTTAGCAGGTTCAGGCTCTGGCTCTGACTCGATGACATGGATCGACGCCTCACCATCTGTGATTCGTGCAATCAACTGCCCAGCCGTTACCGTTGTGCCTTCAGGTTCAACAATGGCCTCCAGCACACCGGCCTCTGGTGCTGGCACCTCGAGCACGACCTTATCGGTCTCAATATCAACCAGGTTCTCATCCTGCTCGACCGTGTCACCCGGCTTCTTGTGCCAGGCAGAGATCAGGGCATCGCTAACAGATTCAGGTAAAGGCGGTATCTTGACCTCAACACTCATGGGTATCCCCTTTCATCATGTGGCATGTGGTAGACCCAGGGCCCGGGCAACCAGTTCGGCCTGTTGTTCCTGGTGCTTGGAGAAATAACCAACTGCTGGCGCGGCAGCATCCGGTCGTGTCACGTGCTGCAGGTAATGCCGGTCTTCCAGCAGGGCGCGAATACGATGCTGGATGTTGTACCAGGCACCCTGGTTAAGCGGCTCTTCCTGGCACCAGATCACGTGATCTGCAGCATCATACTTCTCTAGCTGGGCATCGACCTCGTCACTGGGGAAGGGATAGAGCTGTTCAAGCCGAATAATGGCAACGTTCTCGAGTTCCTTTTCCCTGCGCGTCTCCAGCAGATCGTAGTAAACCTTGCCGCTGCACAGGATCAGGCGCTCTACACGCGCCGGATCGATCTCATCGATCTCGGGTAACACCGGGGCGAACTGTCCGCTCACCATCGCCTCCAGATTCGACACCGCCAGCTTGTGACGAAGCAGGCTCTTGGGCGTCATCACGATCAGCGGCTTGCGATACAGGCGACGCATCTGGCGGCGCAGCATGTGGAAGGTCTGGGCTGGCGTGGTCGGGGAACAGACCTGGATATTATGTTGTGCACATAACTGGAGGTAGCGCTCAAGCCTGGCTGAAGAATGCTCGGGCCCCTGCCCCTCGAAGCCATGCGGCAGGAACATGGTCAGGCCGGAAAGCCGGCCCCATTTCTGCTCACCGGAGGCGATAAACTGATCGATGACCACCTGGGCATTATTGGCAAAGTCACCGAACTGCGCCTCCCAGATCACCAGGGTATCCGGATCACTGGCGGAGTAGCCATACTCAAACGCCAGCACCGCCTCCTCTGACAGCAGAGAGTCAATGACGAGGAAACGGGGATTATCTGGATTCAACTGGCGCAGCGGAATAAAGCTGCTGCCATCGGCCTGGTTATGCAGCACGGCATGGCGATGGAAAAAGGTGCCGCGCCCACTATCCTGGCCGGACAGTCGCACCTTGTAACCATCATGTACCAGGGTGGCGTAGGCCATGATCTCTGCAAAGCCCCAGTCCACCGGCTGCTCACCTGCAACCATCCGACGCCGGTCCTCGACGATCCTGGAAACCCTGGGGTGAAGCTCAAAATCCTCGGGTATGACGTCCAGTCGTTTCGCAAGGACCTCCAGCGTCTCCCTTGAGACCGCTGTGTCCACCTTATGATCCCAGTCATGCCCCCAGTAACGACTCCAGTCCACGCGGTAGGGGCTATCGATCTCATGCCTATCAAGCAGATGCGGCACCATATTGTGCCCCTCTTCGAGGTTCCTGCGTATCTGACTGACCAGTTGCTTAGGCTCATCGGCCTCCAGCACGCCTTCATTCACAAGCCGCTTGGCATAGATCTCCCGCGTCGTCGGCAGGGCACGTATCTGCTGATACATACGTGGCTGGGTGACTGCCGGTTCATCGGCCTCATTATGGCCCTGGCGCCGATAACAGATCAGGTCGATAACCACATCTTTATGAAAGGTCATGCGGTAATCCAGGGCGATCTGGGTCACCAGCATCACGGCCTCGGGATCATCTGCATTGACGTGGAATATCGGGGTATTAACCATCTTCGCCACGTCAGTACAGTAGAAGGTCGAACGGGCATCCTGGTGGAAACTGGTCGTGAAGCCGATCTGGTTATTGACGACGATGTGCACGGTACCCTTGGTGGAAAAACCCCGGGTCTGGGACATGTTCAGGGTTTCCATGACCACACCCTGACCAGCAAATGCGGCATCACCATGTACCACTACCGGAAGGGCTTCGATGCCTTCCCGGTCACCGCGATTATCCTGACGGGCCCTGGTCGAACCCTCGACCACAGGTCCGATGATTTCGAGATGGGAGGGATTAAACGCCATGGCCAGATGGACCGGCCCACCCGGTGTGCGTATCTCGGAGGAAAAGCCCTGATGATACTTAACATCGCCGGTACGCCCGGTATCATCATGCTTGCCCTCAAACTCTGAAAACAATTTCGCCGGGGATTTACCCAGCACATTGATGAGGACATTCAGGCGCCCCCGGTGGGCCATACCCAGGATGACTTCCTGGATACCCTGCCTGCCGGCACGCTGTATCAGCTCATCGAGCAGGGGAATCAGGCTCTCTCCCCCTTCCAGAGAGAAACGCTTCTGTCCGACATAACGGGTATGCAGATAGCGCTCAAGACCCTCCGCTGCACTAAGCCGTTCAATGATGAAGTGACGGAACTTGGGAGAATAGGTTGGCGAGGAGACAACGCTTTCCAGTCGATGCTGAATCCACTCACGCTCTTCGGTGTTGAGTACATGCATATACTCGGCACCGATACTGCGCGTATAGGTGCGCTTGAGGATATCGACGATATTATAGAGCGTGGCGACATCGGGACCTGCCAGTGTGCGGCAGTCATAAAAGGTATCCAGGTCCTGTTCGGAAAGCCCGTGAAAATCCAGCGAGAGTTCAGGCTGATCGGGTAGTTCTCGGTTCAGCGGATTGACCCTGGCAACCAGGTGACCCTGGGCGCGGTAGGCCTGAATCAGGTTAAGGACACGAACCTGTTTACGCTCATGTTCGAAGTCGACCGCACCCTCATTGGCCGGGGCAGCTGTAGTTACGACATGCTGAGGATGCAGGGCATGATCACGCACTTCTTCACGTACCCTGGAATGACGCACATCCTGTTCATGGCCATCAACGCGAGGCAACTGATCAAAGTACTCTCGCCAGTGCGCCTCCACCAAACCAGGATTTTCCAGGTAGGCCTCGTAGACTGTCTCCAGGTAAGCAGCATTAGTGCCGCCGAGCAGGGTATTACGACTAAGCCTGTCCATATTCTTGTTTTGCTTATCTTGCATTGCTACCTGGTCTGTCGGCATCTTCCAGTTTGTTACATTATTTTTAAACCATAATCGAAACTTTCACAGAGAAAATGCACAAATAATTGTTTATTTCTGCCATTTTTCCTTCCACTCGAGCAATTTCTTTTCCATTCTGTGTACATGGCCACCATTCCAGTAGAGACGCTCGCAACTGGGACAGTACCTCAACGGCTCTTCTGGCTGTAAACGCACCGTTAACCCTGCACGCTGCTCCACCGTACCTTCGATCAGTTCCTCATTGCACATCATGCATCTTGAGAAAGGACTCAACAGCCAGTCGACACCCAGCTGCTCTGAAAGCAGCTTTGCCTGCTCATCTATGGTCTGAACCTCCATGAACAGCACGTATTCCTCTGCATCACGAAAGCACAGGAACTGGCGGTCTCTTGTTAATACCAGCCGGGACTCATCTCTTGCCAGCTGCATAATTTCTCGGTCATGACTGCCATCGGGTAGCACAGCACAGTCATAACCAGCAGCCCTCAGCCAACGAGAAAGACGAATCAGCATCTCATCGCAGATCAGACGTAACGGCCTGTGGCCTGTAATACTGTTTAACTGGCGCATCATTCTCTTATAGCAGCAATTCAGCCGGCATTGTGTACTGTGGTTGGAAAGGACATGTTGTATAGTCTGTGCAGACCTTCGGCAGGGGAGTACCGGACATGAAATACCAGGATAGAGTGCGCAGAGAATTTCTCAGGCGTCTACTGGGCGCTGGCTTTTTTGCCATGACACCACTGGCCGCCATGCGATCTGTCAATGCTATGAGCCGCCTCCCCGATGAACTGCCATCAGGTAAATCAATCTTCGAACTCAAGGGCAGGGTCCTCGTTAATGGCAAGCCGGCTGACATCAATACCCCGATCTCTCCTAATGATGTCATTGAAACGGGCCCTAAAAGTCATATCATCTTCATCGTCAACAGGGATGCCTTTATTCTTAGAGACAAGAGCCGGCTCAGGCTTGAAGCAGATGGTGACGGTGTCCTGATCGAGAGCCTGCGCCTGCTGACCGGCAAGCTCCTTTCAGTCATGGCCAAGCGCGGTAAGGAGCGTAAACTTAAGTTCTTTTCCACGACCGCCACCATTGGCATACGCGGCACCGGTATTTATATAGAATCAGAGGAAGATAAGTCCTATGTATGTACCTGTTATGGCGAGGCCGAACTGATTGCCAATGCAGATAATTCAGCCACTGAAGAGATAACCACCAGGCACCACGACGCACCCCGTTTCATTTACAGCAAAGGTGATACCGATAGCCTGATCACCAAGGCCCCGGTCTTCAACCATACCGATGCGGAGCTGCAGCTAATCGAGGCACTGGTTGGACGCGAAGTACCTTTTAACCCGTCAGATTACGATTACGAGTATTAATGACAACAACAGATGAATCACGGTCTCATGATCAGCCTACAGAGACTATCCAGATTGGAAAAACCAGGGTTACCCTGCTGGGTACCGCACATGTATCTCGTTCCAGTGCGGATGCTGTCGAGCTAGAACTCAGCAGCGGCGAATATGATGCCGCCGCCATCGAATTATGTCCCAGCCGCTACAATGCCCTGATCGATCCGGATAGCCTGTCACGCATGAACCTCATGCAGGTCCTGCGTGAGGGTAAGGTGTTAATGGTTAGCGCAAGCCTGGCCCTGGGTGCCTTCCAGCAGCGCATGGCTGAGCAACATGGCATAAGGCCGGGCGAAGAGATGCAGCGCGCCATTGAATGCAGCAAGCAGCATGACCTGGATGTACTTCTGATAGATCGCGAGATCGGCATCACCCTCAAACGTGTCTATCGAAACATCCCATGGTGGCAACGCCTGTACGTAGTTTCCGGCCTGTTAAGCAGTGTACTCAGCCGCGAAGAGGTCTCTGAGGAAGAGATTGAACGTCTCAAGGAGGGGGACGTACTGGAGAGCACCTTTGCACAATTCGCCGAGACCGATCGTCACCTCTATGAGCCGCTGATTAGCGAGCGCGATGAATACATGGCCCTGCGCATTCTGGAAGAGATCGAAGATGGCGAGCACAGACACATGCTGGCCGTGATTGGCGCCGGCCATATGAAGGGCATAAGTAAATACCTAAACGAGATTGCGGCCTCAGATCAGCACGCAGATCCTCAGCCTGAGATTACGCGACTTGAGCAGACTCCACCCAAAGGGAAATTCTGGAAATACTTTTCCTGGATCATTGTTGCCGTCATCATCAGCGGATTCATTATTGGCTTTTCCAGGAGCCCCGAACTTGGCTGGTCCCTGGTGGCCGACTGGGTACTGATCAATGGCAGCATGTCAGCGTTTGGGGCGCTGATCGCTGGCGGGCATATTGTGACCATCCTGACGGCATTTGTTGCCGCACCAATTACTTCCCTGAATCCCACCATCGGTGCCGGCATGGTCGCAGGCGCCGCCGAGCTGCTTATGCGCAAACCTACCGTTGGTGATTTCGACAAGTTGCGCACGGACACCAGCAGCATGAAGGGCTGGTGGCGTAACCGCGTGGCCCGCCTGTTCCTGGTCTTTATTCTCACTTCACTGGGCTCTGCTGCCGCGACCTACATTGCTGGATTCAGGATCTTTGACCGGTTAATTGGCGCTTAATGAAACACCCTGATCGTGGATCAGTTGACCAGCTTGAGGCCTTGCCCAATATAGGGCAATCCATTGCGGACCATCTCAGGCTGATCGATATCCATCATCCGAGACAACTCATTGGCCAGGACGCACTGTCTTTACACGGCAAGCTGAGTCGAATAAAAGGCTATCCCGCCGACCCATGTCTTATCGATGTATTCATGTCCGCCATCGACTTCATGGAAGGGGCAGAACCTCGCCCATGGTGGACATACACGCCTCAAAGAAAACAACTACTGTCTGATCGTTAGCTAATCTGAATTTAATTCATCAACAGCCGCAAGCATGAAATCGACGGCAGAGCGAATCTGGGCATCGGATAGTGCGGGATTCCCACCCCTGGGTGGCATAGTCCAGGCATTGTCCTTGCGAATGCCTTCCAGTGCACTTGCATAAAGCGCCTCTTCCCCTTTGCTCAGGCGTGGCACCCAGGCTGCATGGTCAGTGATCGCAGGCGCCCCGGCAATCCCCATCAGATGACAGTTACGACAGACATTCATCCATACTGCCCTGCCCTCTACCAGCCCCGGCTCACTGAATTCGGGTACGACCGGTGAACGGGACTGATTGCTGTCACTACAGGCAACCAGGAGCACACTTAAAACAAGTAACATGGGAAGCTGGTAATTCACGATATCTCTCCGTGGTATTTCATGACATGTAAGGCTGACATTAATGATAAGCATTATCCTGCAAAGTTCCTGACACGAAGCCAGATAATTCCCTCGATACTCACAGGAGATTAGCCACCATGATTTAAAGCCTGTACTAATATCTGAGCATCTCTACCTGGAGTCTGTCAGCGATGGCACGTATCAAGTTTGAATTCCCCAACGGGCAGGGCCAGATTCTTTCCGGCCTCCTTGAAACACCCCCTACCGAAGTACCCATCACCCGCTACGCCATCTTTGCGCATTGTTTCACCTGCAGTAAGGACATTGCTGCCGCATCACGTATAAGCCGCGCGGTTGCCAGCCAGGGGATTGCTGTCCTGCGTTTTGACTTTACCGGCCTGGGTAACAGTGATGGTGATTTTTCCAACACCAACTTTTCATCTAACGTTCAGGATCTGCTCGCTGCCGCTGAAGCCCTGCAAGATAATTATCAGGCCCCCGCCCTGCTCGTCGGACATAGCCTTGGCGGAGCTGCAGTACTGGCTGCCGCTCCACAGATCGATTCAGTCGAGGCGGTGGTCACCATCGGTGCACCCGCAACAGCCAATCATGTTCGACACCTGATTAGTTCTGCAGAAGAAGAGCTAATGAATACCGGTAGTGCCGAAGTCACTATTGGCAACAGGAGTTTCCAGATTAAGCAGCAGTTACTCGATGATCTTGATCGCTACGGCGATGAAGAGCACATCAATCACCTTGGTGCCGCACTACTGGTCTTTCATTCTCCTGTAGACCAGGTTGTATCCATTAATGAAGCCGCACGAATTTATCAGGCGGCAAGACACCCAAAGAGTTTTATCTCGCTTGATAAGGCCGACCATCTCCTAAGCAATCGTGATGATGCAGAGTATGTGGCACAGACCCTGGTTGCATGGGTTAGCCGTTACCTGGGATTATCCCGGCACACGTTAGAACCTAACTACGGTACCGCTCCCGTGGTAGAAGGCAGTGATGTGCTTATTACCGAGCTGGATAAAAAATTTCTGCGCGGCGCATTCTCAGCCAACCATCAGCTAATGAGCGATGAACCCAGACAAATGGGTGGCCAGGACCTGGGTCCATCTCCTTACGATTTATTACTGATGGCGCTTGGTAGTTGCACCTCGATGACGCTGCGCATGTATGCAAACCACAAGAAACTGGACCTGCAGGACATACAGGTAATACTGAGTCACGATCGCATTCATGAAGAAGACTGTGAACACAGTATTGACCAGGACTGCAGGCTTGAACGGATACAAAGGTCAATCGTAGTAACCGGCAACCTCAGTGAGGCGCAGAAAAAACGCCTGCTTGAGATCGCGGATCGCTGCCCTGTTCACCGGACCCTGGAGAGCAGACCAGAAATCAGTACACAGCTGACGCTGCATCCCGGGCAGAAATAACGGTTATTACAGCTGACTCTCTGGCAATATTCTGGACATGAAGGCCTTAAATCTTCGCCAGGTGCCTGCCTGCGGCTCACTGCTTTCGATGACTTTCCTGCCATCAATGATTCCATGCCAGCGCAGGCGACCATATTCATCTTCAACAATGCGATAGGTTTCTAAAGGCAGCTTTTCCAGAAACGGCTCGACCAGTTGTCCGGACATGGTTTCTGAATCAATGAGTACGCCCACCTCTGTATTGATATCGATAGAGCGAGGGTCCAGGTTGAGGGAACCCACAAACAAATACCGCCTGTCCACCATGATTGCCTTGGTATGCAGGGTCACGGATTCATAGGCGTCGACATCATTACCCTCTGGCACATCCACTGCATCAACACGCATCTCGTATAGCTCTACCCCTGCATCAATCAAGCGATGCCGATAACGTGCATACGCTGCATGTACCGGTATGTGATTATTCGAGGCCAGTGAATTTGTAAGCATGAGGACACGAACATCTTCATCGGTAACAGACTCCCAGAATGCTATGCCTTCCTTACCAGGTATCAGGTAGGGTGTCACCACAATCACTTCTGATTCAGCATAGGCGACCACCTCCGCCATACGCGTGATGAGCAGCTGCTGTTCGGGGGAGACTTTATTGATTAGCTTGTCAGGATCGTCAGTGATGACCTCTGCATCAGCCGGGAACAAAGCAATGCGGTCATTCAGAAGATCCTGTACAAGAGGCGACCCTGTGGCGCGCTGATAAACCGATTCAGCCTTCTGGCTAAGCGCTGCATCGAACTCTGCACGTACGGCCTCAAGATCGCGGATTTTTTTACCTCCGTTAAATGCCTCTACAGGGACAGAGAGCTCATGATTCCAGAAACGATCAAAGGTCTTTGAGACTGCGGCGGCCACCGGCCCAAGCGCCAGTACGTCAAGATCACGAAATTCACTGTCATTCTTGAGTTCGAAATATTCCTCAGCGATATTACGCCCACCAACAATCGTGACCTGGTTATCGACCGTAAATGATTTGTTGTGCATGCGCCGATTGGCCCGGTCGAAGTCGGCCAGGAAATTCAGCAGCGATGAACCACCGCGGCCTACCGGATTAAACAGGCGTAGTTCGATATTGGGGTGCTGATTAATCAGCAGGAAGGCCTCGTCGTTCAC
>JAAUXZ010131523.1_pt1 | contig 15155 bp, 10 predicted proteins | sample 7278131 | NCBI WGS metagenome assembly JAAUXZ01 (sample SAMN14350119, study PRJNA611818) | marine sediment metagenome | isolation source: surface marine sediment (3m) | place: French Polynesia: Moorea | collected 2018-08
GACCGTTGGAAAGCTCTCCGGCGAGCAGCCAGATAATACGCACCCAACGCACAACAAAGGCTTTCCATAGCGGCATTGCTTGCGGATCATACTGCCAGACAGCTTGACGGATGTTTTTCAATATAACGGCGGAGGCTTTCATCTCACTCAGGATAGCAGTAAAAATTCTCTACCGAACTTTTTCGTTGCGTCGATAGTTTCATTGAGTATTCTCTGGTTCTGGGTCAAGTCAAGATTCTGTTTGCTCATGGCCTGCAAGGCGGGTTGTAGCTGCGCTGCCTCACCTGCTGCCGCAAATTCAACAGCCTTCACTTGCCACTGGGAGGACAGCTCCAGCTGTTCTAGAGCCTGAGAATAGGTTGTCCGTATCTGGCCGAGGGTGGCCTCGCTCAATCCCTGATCCTGTTTTGCCTGGTTGGCGAGTTTGTGGATCTGCTCGGTGTCAACGATCTGCTGCTGTTTACCCAAGACAGGAGCAGGCTCGGATTCCGCTGGTGCGATGGCCGGTAACCAGTTAAACAGAAAAAAGAGCAGCCAGATTTCAATCGGGAATACCTTGACATGGGGTGACATGAAAGCTCCTGATGAAGATTGAATGCGTGTCAATGCCAAAGGCTACCACGATATGTCTTTTGTGACATACAATCAGCTCCAACAATATAGTCCTGTTGGGGGCATTCTCGTGATCGCAGTGTAGACGGTCGTTGATATTGAACGAATCAGAAATAGAGGGAGTATTTTCGTGCATTCATCTACCAATTTTTCCATTCTCTCTCCATTCCTGCCAATCCATTTGACTAGTGCTGTGAAAATAAATTTTCAGTATTCACTTCACTGCAGCGAAGGTGCGTGAGGTGATCGACGTAATCTTTGTTAAGTCTTTTACCCTCAGAATAGTTGATTCATGCCAGTGGAATGATACAGTCTGGATCGTCGTTTCTAGGATTGTTCACCTGTTTGCCGACCCGATAGGTTTCGATATCAGTATCCGGACATGGCCTCAAGAGTGGTTTTATGATCTCAGGATCTTGGATGTCAGGATCGAGCCAAACATCATAATCAACAGGGTTCAGGATCACTGGCATTCGGTCATGGATAGACATTACCGATCTATTGGCCTCTGTGACGATGATCGTACATGAAGCAATGAGCCTGCCGGCTTCACTCTCCCAATGTTCGTATAATCCGGCAAAAGCAATCAAAGGCGACTTCTTAGGATGAATGCAGTAGGGTTGTTTGCCACCGTTCTCTGCCTTCCACTCGAAGAATCCCGATGCGGGAATCAGACAACGGCGATATTTGAAAGCGGCTCGAAAGGCGGGCTTTTTGTCGACTGTTTCCGCTCGCGCATTGATCGTTCGATAGCCGATCTTTTCATCCTTTGACCAGAATGGAATCAGGCCCCAGCGGAACATCTTTACTTGCCGTTCCTGCTTGCTGATCATGACGGCGGCTATTGCTTGAGAAGGGGCAATATTGTAGCGGGGGATGAGATCAGGGCTTGTCGCTAAGTTAAAATGGCTTTTCAGCTCGTCCTGCTGTATGTCAAGGTAGAAGCGGCCACACATAGTACTTTTGGTGCAGATATCCAGAGGTAAAAAGATACGCTGTAGAATTAACGATCAGGGATTATTAGTTTAATTCGGTATGGTGCCTTGTTTACGCTGAAGTAAATTCACCAGTTGGTTTGAGCCTCCAGTGAGCAGCAATCCAGCCGCAACCAACCCCATGGCTATCGCTGAATCTTTATTAACCGCCAATAGATACATGGCATAGAGAATAAAACCTATTGCTGGTAAACCACTGATTAGAGTAATAACCCAACGCCCTATTTGTATATGTTGTTCATGTTCATCAAGCCATGCAAACAAATAGATATTTATGGTCGACAATAATAAAGCTGACGAAAGTGCAACAACTATTATATTTTTCATTCAAGTGATCAATCTTTTCGCTGAATTTTGTTCTGAATGCGTTAGCACTAAGTACACAGAAATGCCTTTTGTATGGGAGGTCATGCAATCGGGTTAAGCTACGCCATCAAAGAACTTGTCTGCCTCCATTCCGATAAAATCGGTGTCAGAGGCTGTATTGTTCAGAACATACTGAGACACAAGCTTGAAACCAATCCAGTATCCCGCATATTTTGGATACTCTTCTGGATGAGAACCAAGAAAGAGCTTTTCAAATGAGTGATCTTTTTCACTTAATAAGGGTGATATATTGGAAAGAGACATTTGCCAGTCGTAATCCTGAAGCTCCTTGAATAAGGTAGGTTGCCTGCCACCACTAATTGTTTGCTCAAAGTGGCAAGCTAGGCCTTCCATAATATGCTGTTGAGCTAATGTTTCAAGATGATGACCTAGCCCTAGTCTCATACTGTGATGTATTTCGTGAGATAAGACTGCTAACAACTGTGTGTCGATAACTTCTTTGACATCACCGCGTTCACAATCAATGAGTAATTCTTCTCTGTGCGGGCTTAGTGCGTATCCGCCTAAGCCAGCTGGGCATTCTTCACCGGTGTGAAAAGGGGTAACGGTAATATCAAGATCGGCAAGCAGAAAATAATCGCTAACTTTTTTTAGAGAGTTCTCTATCTCTCTTTCCAGAATTTCCACATGATTATCCAACTTCCCTGTGGCATTCAGAAAGACAATATTGATAGTCAAATAAAACTCCTTTTTAACTGATTACTGAATCAATCGCATAAAAACCGTACGGACTGGTCACTCAACAAGCTGAAATCGAAATGAACCATGCCGGGTTTGCTGGAAACCATCAACGAAGCAGGAGGACTCAAAATGAACGCTGATTGTGAACCTTCCGCCTCCCATCGTATCGAATAGCACAATCTTTGCAAGCCGGTATTTTTCGCTGTTCTGACCAATTGTGATAAAACATTGGGTACGATCAGGACATACTTTCTGTGGCTGCTGTGCATTGATATCGGTCTGATAAGTACCTCTAGATCAGGCCATCGCTGGACATCCGCATAGTGATAACAGACCGATAGGATACTATGATTTTCACGACTTCACCGGTGAGTTTTATCCGTCGCTGACATACCTCTCGGATCTCGAAAGTACCGGGTACGTCATCATGTAGTCCAATTCGTCTTCTGAGGATAGTCGGTTAGGCTTTGATGACTGTTCTGAAATCAAAGGTCCAGATTGAACCGTCTACCGCCTTCTAGCGTGGAAAAAGAAAAGTTCATGTCCAGTCATCGTATAGCTCAGTCTTCATCCTTGAACCAGGTGAGGGTCAGCTGGACAGAGAGCTCATCCTCATATTCAGGATGTATAGGTAATCCGCACCTTATCGCATCCATACAGATGACGATAGCAACCCCTCAGGTGTGATTGATCTAGCTCTATCCCCCCAGATCTACCCCTACCAGCTGTTCAACCTCAAGGGCCTGGATCCCAGCCCCACATTGGCTACAGCGAAGCCGATAAAGGCTGTGAATAACTTCGATACCCACTCTCAACTCAGCTATGTGGCCGCAACGGCGACAGTAGGCACGGATCGGATATTTGGCCTGGGGTAGGCCTATCAAGGGAAGTTGACTCTCCATGCCGTGATTATCGCAGGGAAGAGACTCAGGAGATGAGTCGGTGCATGGATTATTTGGTGGCTAGTTGAGATTGAGAGAAGGGGCCGGGTGCCGTCCAAAAATTCAAAAAAAGATTCACATCACATGATGTAACCCCTTGATATATGGCTCCCCTTCGCGGAGGTATATCGAGCTCTGTGCATTGCATCAGACCGTAATCTGCGAACTTCCTTCGAGCACGTTGCGTCTGTGTTCGGAGCACCGTATAGGACGGATCCGGTTTCAACGCCTAGCTGACGTCAGCTTCTGGGATTGACTGCATGCTATTCTTAAGCAATGAGGGCATTTCTCTGCTCAATCATGCAGCAAGTTCTGGACGATCTGTACCGTAGGCAGGCGAACGCGGGTATGCCGGGCTGAGATGGTCAACCCGCACCAATGTAAGATCACTATAACCTGGCACAGGTCGAATGCCAGGTTCCAATGGCTTGGATTTGGGTGTAGATGGATCCAAGTGTAAGCAGGTAACGCGACGGGCGCAGGTGTCGATGGCGTAGGAATCTGGCAAGTGTGCACTCAGACTAGGTGCAAGTGGGCTGCCCCTTGGAGGCAAAAGGATTAGCGCCCACCAGAATCTTTTAATAACCCAATTCAATTGCTGGACTACATCGATCAGTTGTATATGATTGTCTTTAGCAACCTCGAACACCGTCCTACAGTATTATGAAGCCCAAAAGGCTGTTTCTAGCCAATGTTCCCCTGACCATCGTCATCGTTGTCGGTATTGCTTTGTCGTTGCTGGCCCATGTTGCCATTAAGCAACATTACCGTGATCAAACCAATTTAGAGTTCAGCGGCCATGCCACCGGATACGCCAATCTGATTGTCGACGGTTTTGCGCAGGTGATCTTTGCAATCGAGTCTGTCGGTGCCTATTACAGCGCGTCGCGGTCGGTGACAACTGCGCAGTGTGCGAAATTCGTCGCACCCATGCTGCAACGTTTTCCGACGATAAAGGCTCTCGGCTGGGTGCCCAGGATCACTCAGCCGATTCGTAGTGAATTCGAGCAGGCGGCACAGGCAGACCATCCAGGTTTCCGCATCACCGAGGTTGGGTCGGACAAAGACTTGGTACCCGCGGGCGTAAGGCCCGCTTATTTCCCGGTCCGGCTGATCCGCCCTATTAGCGGAAACGAAGCAGCGGTAGGGTTCGATATCTACTCCAATCCAATCCGGCGGGCAGCCATTGATGCGGCGATCAAGCGTGGCCGAACTACCAGTACGGCAAGAATTCGGCTTGTCCAGGAAACCGGACAGCAGTTTAGTGTTCTGATAATCAATCCCGTATTCGGGCCAGAAGACCCGGAAACTGGGGATAACGAGGTCAGGGGTGTCGCTTCGGCGGTCTATCGCATCGGTGACGGCGTCGAAAGGGCCCTGGCGCAAGTCGGAGTCGTCCGAGCCAATGTATGGTTATATGACCGGTCGGATGATGCTGCAGGTGAGTTTCTGTATTTCTATGGCGCTCCCCAACATACAAGCGGACAGGAACAGGGCGCGTTCGAGCCGCCGATTACCGGTGTCCGATATGTACAAGATTTCCGGCTGGGAGAACGCGATTTCAGATTGGTGATGGTTCCGGCAGGGGGCGATATCGAAAGGCGTGGCAGCTATCTCGCCTGGATTGCCCTCGGCGTTGGATTGCTATTCACGGGCCTGTTGGCAGCTTATATCATACTCACGCTTCGGCGCTCACACGAATTATTGATCGGTCAACAGGCGCTGGAACATCAGGTCAGCGAACGCGAGCGTGTTGAAGAAGAGTTACGGGAGGCCAATCAGGAACTGCAGGTGTTGTCGCGCGAGGACCCGGTCATGGGGATTTCCAACCGACGCTATTTTGATGAATATTTCGCTCAGGAATGGAAGCGGGCAGCACGCCATAAGACCTCTTTGTCACTGCTGCTCGGAGATATCGATCACTTCAAGAAGTACAACGACACTTTCGGCCACGTTGCAGGTGACAAATGCCTGCGACGCATCGCTCAGGTCTTGCGTGAGGCCTTGGAAAGGCCGGGAGACCTCGTGGCCCGCTATGGCGGTGAGGAGATTGCATTGGTTCTACCGTCCACGCCGGAGGTTGGTGCACGGGATCTTGCGGAGAAGCTTCGGATTCTGGTGTCATCCCTGTCTCACGCCGATGACAATACGCCATCGATCACGATAAGTATTGGTTACGGCACAATCGTGCCACAGCGGAATAGCGCCATGGAAGACTTTATCCGGGCAGTAGACGGTGCGCTATACCGCGCCAAGCAGCAGGGTAGAAATCGTACAGTTGCTATCGATTCGAGCGATTGAAATTGTGCCAAGCCAGGCGCGGCGTGGCCCTGACACCAGGTTGATGATGCGCTCGGTCAGTTGATCATTCATCCACAGTGTATGCAGACGCGTCGACTGTTTACCAGCCACTATTACTTTTATCCTCGCCTCGAGCAGCATCCCGGTGCACGTCGAGAGAGGGTGCCTGGGAGGTGTATCATCACGGGTTTGTGTACGGGGTTGTTCGCGCAAAGTAACTCACTGCGAGATAGTCGGGAGTAGCCGTTAACAGCTTACTAACTCCACGATAAACGAAGAACAACCGCACCACCGGGCAGCAGACCTGGCCGAACGACCTGCCTGACTTAAGGCCCGCTTTGCTGAAGAGCCGGGGGAAAATTACGGGAGACCTTGCTTCCGCTTGGCCAAGAACGCCCCAAGCTGAACGAAGAAGGCCGCCAAGATGGGCGGCCTTCCTGTTTGTGACATGCGTGATCTCGCAGTTGTACAACAGATGGTGCTGCGGACACGCAACTTGCAAGTGGCTGATCGGTTCGAATCCTGCGAGGGTGTGGTGCTCAGGACTCGTGAAATCAACAACTTAGAATGGCTCCCCGGGACAGGCTCGAACTGCCGACCTAGTGATTAACAGTCACCCGCTCTACCGACTGAGCTACCGGGGAAAAGTTGAGAGCCGGCATCTTAATGAGACTGAGGCTTAGCGTCAATAGGTAAAAGGAAAATCGTTCACTCTGTGGCAGTATTGAGTGGTTGGGCCTGGTCGGGAGCAACCCCCCGACGCTATGACCACACCAAATCAGCCCGTCAGCACCTTTTCCAGTCTGTCCAGGGCATTTTGCAGATTATCCATGCTCGTGGCGATGGAAAGTCGCACATGCCCGCCCAGGCCGAAGGCCGTGCCGGGCACCAGCGCCACCCCGGCGTTTTCGATCAGATACTCCGACAGTTCCAGATCGTTGTTCACGCCGTCAATCTTCTCCAGCGCCCCTTCGATATTGGGGAAGCAATAAAAGGTACCGTCCGTGGAGATGCATTCCACCCCGGCCATCTGGTTCAGGCGTTCCACCACATAGTCGTGGCGCTGCTTGAAATGCACCAGCATGTCACCAATGCATTGCTGCGGACCCTCCAGGGCCGCTTGGGCAGCTACCTGGGAGATGGAAGTGGGATTGGACGTGCTCTGTGACTGGATCTTCTTCATCGCCTTGATGATGTCGGCCGGTCCGCCCGCATAGCCGATACGCCAGCCGGTCATGGAGTAGGCCTTAGACACGCCGTTCAGCACCAGGGTTCGCTCCACCAGGTCCGGGCAGGTATTGAGGATATTGACGAAGCGGTTGCCCGGCCAGATGATATGCTCGTACATATCGTCGGTGGCGATCAACACTCGGGGATGCTCTCTCAGCACTTCGCCCAAAGCGGCCAGCTCCTCTTCGCTGTAGGCCATGCCGGTGGGGTTGGAAGGACTGTTGATAACGAACAGCTTGGTCTTGTCGGTAATTGCCGCGGAGAGTTGCTGGGCGGTGATCTTGAAATCCTGGCTGGCGCCGGCTTGGATGAAGACCGGTTCACCGCCTGCCAGGATCGTCATATCGGGGTAGGAGACCCAATAGGGTGCCGGGATGATCACCTCGTCACCCGGATCCAATATCGCCTGAGCCAGATTGTAGAAGCTCTGTTTCCCGCCACATGAAACCAGAATCTGCTCCGGGGCATACTCGAAGCCGTTATCCCGCTTGAACTTTTCGATGATGGCCTTTTTCAGGCCGGGAGTTCCATCCACCGGGGTATATTTGGTGAAACCCTGGTTGATGGCCTCGATGGCTGCGGCCTTGATATGGTCTGGTGTATCGAAGTCCGGTTCACCGGCACCCAGGCCGATGACATCCTTACCGGCGGCTCGCATCTCGGCGGCACGGGCGGTAATGGCAAGTGTGGGTGAGGGTTTGACGGCCTGAACCCGGGAGGAGAGATGTGAATTCATGATTTGTTATCCGCTGATTTATGTTGACCCCGGAAATCGGAGTCTGATCTGTTTCTTCCGCGTGTAATAATATCCAATTCCAGAATGATGAAAAATCCCCAATGGCAAAAGAATTTCAATTGGAATCCAAATTCCAGCCGGCCGGCGATCAACCGCAAGCGATTCAGCATCTGTTGCAGGGTATCCAGGATGGTGAAGCCGGCATGACCCTGTTGGGTGTGACCGGCTCAGGCAAGACCTTCACCATCGCCAATGTGATCGAGCGGATTCAACGGCCGACCCTCATCATGGCCCACAACAAGACCCTGGCCGCCCAGCTCTATGGGGAATTCAAGGAATTCTTCCCTCACAATGCGGTGGAGTATTTCGTCTCCTACTACGATTACTACCAACCGGAGGCCTATGTGCCGGCCTCCGACACCTTCATCGAGAAGGATGCCTCGATCAACGAGCATATCGAACAGATGCGTCTCTCCGCCACCAAGGCCTTGTTGGAGCGGAACGACGCGATCATCGTCGCCACCGTCTCATCGATCTACGGCCTGGGCGACCCGCGCGCCTACCTGGGCATGATGCTGCACATCACGCGGGGCGACATCATCGATCAGCGCACCATCCTCAAGCGCCTGGCGGAGCTGCAGTACAAGCGCAACGAGGTCGAACTGCACCGCGCCACCTTCCGGGTGCGGGGCGAGGTGATCGATATCTATCCGGCGGAATCGGATGCCGAGGCCCTGCGTATCGAGTTGTTCGATGACGAGGTGGAACAGCTCTCAGTGTTCGATCCGCTCACCGGCGAGGTGCTGCGCAAGGTGCCGCGCTACTCGATCTTCCCCAAGAGCCATTACGTGACCCCGAGAGAAACCCTGCTGGATGCGGTGGAGCAGATCAAGGCAGAATTGAAGATTCGCTTGGAGCAACTCGAATCGGCCCACAAGCTGGTGGAGGCACAGCGCCTCGATCAACGCACCCGGTTCGATATCGAGATGATCATGGAATTGGGTTACTGCTCGGGCATCGAGAACTATTCCCGCTATCTCTCCGGCCGCGCCGCCGGTGAGCCGCCGCCCACCCTGTTCGACTATCTACCCGATGATGCCCTGCTGGTGGTGGACGAGAGCCATGTCACCATCCCACAGATCGGCGGCATGTACCGGGGGGATCGCTCCCGCAAGGAGACCCTGGTGGAATACGGCTTCCGCCTGCCCTCTGCGTTGGACAACCGGCCCCTGCGTTTTGAAGAGTTCGAGCGGCGTGCTCCACAGGTCATCTATGTCAGCGCCACACCCCGCCAGTACGAACTGGATCATTCCGGGGCCATCATCGAACAGGTGGTGCGTCCCACCGGCCTGGTCGATCCCGAGGTGGATGTGCGGCCGGCCGACAGTCAGGTGGACGACCTGCTTTCCGAGATCCACCAGCGGGCCGAGCAGAGTGAGCGGGTGCTGGTCACCACCCTGACCAAGCGCATGGCGGAGGATCTCACCGACTATCTGAATGATCACAATGTGCGGGTACGCTACCTGCATTCGGACATCGACACCGTGGAGCGGGTGGAAATCATCCGCGACCTGCGCCTGGGTGAATTCGACGTCCTGGTGGGCATCAACCTGCTGCGCGAGGGCCTGGACATGCCCGAGGTCTCCCTGGTGGCGATCCTGGATGCGGACAAGGAGGGTTTCCTGCGCTCTGAGGGTTCATTGATCCAGACCATCGGCCGCGCGGCGCGCAACGCCAATGGCAAGGCGCTGCTCTATGCCGACCAGATCACCGGTTCCATGCGCCGCGCCATCGACGAGACCGAACGGCGTCGGGCCAAGCAGATCGCCTACAACCAGGCGCATGGCATCACCCCCCAGACCATCCAGAAATCCATCGCCGATATCATGGAGGGGGCCTATCCGGGCGCCCCGGTGGCTGCCAAGACCTATGCCAAGGTGGCGGAGGAAACTGCGGAGTACGCCAATCTTTCACCCAAGCAGATGGCCAAGCGTATCCGTCAGTTGGAAGAGCAGATGTACCGGCACGCCCAGGACCTGGAATTCGAGGAGGCCGCCCGTGTTCGCGATAAGATCCGTGAGCTGCAGGGTCAGGGGCTGGTCGCCTGAACTTTCATTCGCTTGTGGAAGGGACTGACCAGAAAAAAATAAGTCGGATACGTTAAGCGTAATTCGACAAACTAGTCGTTACTGGCCCGTTGCTAGCGTTTCGGTTTTCCCGAAACGGCTTTGTGCCCCTGAGTAGCCCGTCCCTGTCTTTTGCCTTTCGGTTGATCATCCCGTGGCCGTGCGGGATGTCGTTTAGACCCACCCTTGTCCAACTGAATCTTCAGTGGCCGGCCGCACACATAGACCTTGCGCAGGTGCTGATAGATCTCCTTGGGCATGCCCTCCGGCAGGTCCACCAGGCTGAAGTCCTCATGGATGTCGATAGCGCCGATGTAATGGCCTTCCAGCCCCGCCTCGTTGGCGATAGCCCCGACGATTTCCCGGGGCGACACTTGGTGCTTGTGGCCCACCTCGATGCGATAGCGCTGGCGCCGGATAGCATCGTCCTGATCCTTTGCACGGCGTTCCCGTTTCGGTTTGCGCGCTTTCAGTTCTCGCTTGTCGGCACGCTGTGACCTGCCACTCTTCAGCTCCTCGACGATAAACGGACGCTCGCGTTGTTCCAGATAGGTCAGCGCCGCCGCGATGTCGGTGCTGCTCATCTCCTGTTCCTGTTCGATGCGGCTGATCAGTCGATAGTAATAGTCCAGGTCCTGATCCGCCAGGGTCTCCCGCAACAGGGCCATGAAGCGGTCGATGCGGTGTTCGCTGAGATCGTCTGCACTCGGCAGTTCCATGGGTGGAATGGGCTGGCGGGTGGTGCGTTCGATGACTTTGAGCAGGTTGCGCTCCCGGGGCTGCACCAACAATAGCGCCTTGCCCTCCCGTCCGGCACGCCCGGTGCGGCCGATGCGGTGCACATAGGACTCCGGATCATTGGGGATGTCGTAGTTGACCACATGGCTGATGCGTTCCACGTCGAGTCCGCGGGCCGCCACATCGGTGGCCACGACGATGTCCAGCTTGCCAGATTTGAGACGGCCGATGGTGCGCTCGCGCATCGCCTGATTCATGTCCCCGTTCAGCGCCTCTGCAGCGAAACCGTGGGCCTGCAGCTTGTCCGCCACCTCGGCGGTGGCGGTCTTGGTGCGCACGAAGATGATCATGCCGTCGAAGGCTTCCACCTCGAGCAGACGGGTCAGGGCATCCATCTTGTGGTGGCGGGTTACCACACAGTGACGTTGTTCGATGGTGGAGACCGTCTCGGTCTTGACCTTGACCTTGATCTCCACCGGGTCGGTCAAGTGCTTGCGCGCCACCCGACGGATCGGCTCCGGCATGGTCGCGGAGAACAAAGCTACCTGGCGCGGTTGCGGAGCCTGCTCGAAGATCCATTCGATGTCGTCAATGAAACCCATCTTCAGCATCTCGTCCGCTTCGTCTAACACCAAGGCACCGAGATCCTGCAAGCTGAGAGTCTTGCGCCGTAGATGGTCCATGACCCGACCGGGGGTACCGACGATGACCTGGGCACCGCGCTTCAACTGACGCAACTGCACTGTCATGCTCTGCCCGCCGTACAGGGGCAGTACATGGAAGTTCTGCAGGTGGTGCGCATAGCTCTGAAAGGCCTCGGCCACCTGCAATGCCAGCTCCCGGGTCGGTGCCAACACCAATACCTGAGGTTTGTTCAGCGAGACATCTATGCGGCTGAGTAGAGGCAGGGCAAAAGCGGCGGTCTTGCCGGTGCCGGTCTGGGCCTGCCCCAGCAGATCGCGACCCTCTAACAGATGGGGGATGCACTCCGCCTGAATGGGGGTAGGGGCTTCATAACCCAGTTCCTGGGTGGCACTCAATACATTGGCGGAGAGTTGCAAGCTCGCGAAACTGGGAGCGGAAGAGTCGGAAGACATGTGGGGGAGAACCTCGAGCAGATGGGAAAACCATCGAGCGGGCCCAATGGAGTGCCAGAAAATCCATTATTATAACGTGAAACTATGATCAACTCGAATCTCTCAAGGATTCTTAAACACTTTGTCGGCCCGATGAGCCTAGCCTTATCAGGCCATTCCACTTTGCATGAGCCCTCAGTCGATGAAATACTCCGTTCCATGGACCTGGCTCTGATCTGAAATTGGAAATTACCTCATGACCGACGCACAGAACCTTCAGGAAAGTTTCGAACTTCGCATAACCCTGGCCGACAATTATCTCAATGAGCACCTGGAGGGTCAGGAAGCCTGGTACAACAACAAGGCAACCCGCTATAAGCTTTGGAGTAAATGGCTGGGCTTGTTGATCATCGCGGCGGGTGCCGCCACCACCATGCTGCAGATATGGACACCTGAGCCCGTTGAGTCCGCAGTGAGCTGGACGGCGATCGCCACCGCCGCCCTGGGTGTTATGATCATTCTTGCCAAGGGCATTGAACGGCTCTGGTCGTTCGATGAGAACTGGCTCAACTACCGTCAGGCCAGTGAAGCGATCAAGCGCGAGAAACGTTACTACATCAACGGCGCGGGACCCTACCGGGACGAAGCCGACGAGACTGCCGCCTACCGGTTGTTCGTCGAACGGGTGGAGGATGTGATCATGGCGGAACAGCACACTTTCTGGCAAAACAGCGGCCAAGCCAAAGGTCAAGATCAATAGATCCTCTATTTAATAGCTAATCTTATGATATTCAACCAGCAGTCCTTGATGCGAGGTGAGATCGCCTTACAGGGTTGGTGATCAGGTAGAAGGCTAACAGTATCCCGATCAACCAGACAAAACGATCTCCAATCACTGCGTAAAAGCTGTAGGGAGCGGGTACTGCGATGCGCTGTGAATGTGCGGCAGGAAGGCCTGCGGGGAGTTGTGTGTCGGTGACGATGCGTCCACCGGTATCTATCATGGCGCTGATGCCACTATTGGTGACGCGAACCAGAGGGACGCGAAACTCAACGCTGCGGAAGAGTGCCAGCGCCAAATGAATCTGCAGACCGTGACTGCCCTGGAACCAGGCATCGTTGACGGTGTTGATCAACAGGTTTCCTCCCATCTCGACTGCGGTTCGGGTTAAATCAGGAAAGACTGCTTCGTAACAGATCATCGGAATGATTGAAATTCCGGATTTAATCGAAAACAGTCTGCTTCCGTTACCCGGCACATAGTTCAAGGCGGAGGGGAACAGCTTGCGCAAGTAGGGAAAGGTATCCTCACCGGGGATATATTCACCAAATGGCAGGAGTTGCTGCTTCAAATAGATATCAGTATGTCCTTCGGTTGACACCAATTCCATGCTGTTGAAGTATTTTTTCGGTTTGTTGCTCTCAGTGACAGAAGTACTGTCGATAAAATCCGTCAGCAGTAGCGGGCTTTGGATATCTTGGATCAATCTATCGATGCGTAACTTATCTTGCGTGTAACCGCTATAGGAAAAAGGGGTTGGAATCTCGGGCCAAACGATCAACTCTGTGTCAGGGTGCCGATGCTTCAGTTGCCGGCTCATCGCTTCCAGCCTGGGTGCTGCTGACAACCAATCCTCGCGTTCCCGACCGGTGACCGGCAGATTCGGTTGCATGATGCCGATGCTAAGCTGCGGGGTGGACGGATCCTTGAGCAGGGTATCGATCTGTGCCAGCCGCCAGCCTCCGTAGCAGCAAACAGCTAGCAGGATGATCGTGGCCGAGGCCAAGGGGAACAACCAGACTCGTGTCCGGCTCTTACGTTGCACCCAGGCAGCAACCAGCAGCCAGTTGACCCAATGCATCAGAAACAGCAAGAGTGGCACACCCGCTAAATCGACGACCTGGATGGCCAACGGGTAGGTGTATTGAGTGTGTGCCAGATTGCCGGGTAACAGATGTGGGACAGAGTATGGAATCACGGTCCAGGCGAGCGCAGCCTTGAACGCGCCCTGGTGTGATCCCATCCAGGCATTTCGGACAGACAACCAAGCGGCTATGGCGTAGGGCAGGGCATAAAAGAGGCAAAAGAGCAGCGCGAAGGGAATGGTCACGGTGACAGGTGAACGGGCGGCGAGACTCAAACCGGGGACAACCCACCAGGTGGATACCAGCCATCCGAAGAAGGCGCAGAGAAAAGTCAGCAACATTGCCTGGCGTGGTTGCAAGCGACTGATTGCGATCCCCAGTGGAGCCATGGCCATCCAGCCCAGCCAGGGAGCTGGCCCACCGGGAAAGGCAAGATAGAAGCACAGCACAGTCAATGTGGCTTGCAGTAGCGCCAGCCCCTGATTCAGCCTGATCGCGGGCAGAGTGATGCTTTCAACCGCTGCTTCATGCCCTGGCATGGTCATTCCAGCTTAGCCGGCAACAACGCTTCAGCGAGATCGCCAGTGCGAGCGCATGGCAGTGAGGCCACAGACGGCGGCAATGAACATGGGGTGAAGGCTGGTCAGCGGTACGCTGGTGGTTGGGCCACCGCCGCCACCTCCACCGCCGCCCCCACCGCCGCCTCCACCTAAGGCGAATACAACACCATCCAAGACACCCCACAAGACCAGGACAGAAGCAAATTTGAACCAGCCAGGCAGGTTTCTATCCCGAGTTTTACCCGGGTCTGGCGGAGTGGGTCGTCGAGTGCCATCCAGGGTTGGGGAATCTGGATAGCACATGGGCGCCGCAGTGATCAGGATGGTGATGGCTATGCTCAGCATGAGGAATTGCCATACCACCAGATGGAAGAAACTAAAGCTGACCTGGTAGTTGTGGAATATCACGATCAAATGCACGATCCGCAGGATATTCACCAGCTGGAGCACTGCCGCGGCAGCCAAGGTTATAAGGAGCTTGCGCTTGAAAGGTCCCGGCATGACCAGGATCGCTCCTGACAACATAAAGGTTAGTACGATCCCGGTACAGGTCTCATCAACCGAGACAGGCAGATGTTCTGGAGTCAAAACCAAAATCTGCCCCACATGCAGGGTTTGGATACCCGCAAAATCCAGGATTGTACCGGCCAAACCTGCCTGGTATTCAGCGATTTGGTTGTGCAACTGACCTCCAAGCTCACTGGTCAGTAAAAGCATGGTAACGCTGGCCCATACGAGAAACCCGAGTAGGAAATGAATCGCTCGCAGGTCTCGCATAGACAGAGCATTCTTAGTGAGCACACCAGACCAAATCGGAAATCGCATCGTTTTCACCCGTTTGTTGCTAGGGCTTCGTCAGGCTCAATCATCATCAGCAGCCCTGTGATTGGAGCTCTCTGGCCTCTC
>JAAUXZ010107492.1_pt1 | contig 15103 bp, 15 predicted proteins | sample 7278131 | NCBI WGS metagenome assembly JAAUXZ01 (sample SAMN14350119, study PRJNA611818) | marine sediment metagenome | isolation source: surface marine sediment (3m) | place: French Polynesia: Moorea | collected 2018-08
CCCAGCGTTGCGAGGACACCGATTGCGGCGATTGCGATGCCGTAGATCCCGGCGAGATCGGCATCGAACGCCATGTCCCCGCCCCAATACGCACCGGCCATGCCGAGCGCAACCACGATCACGGAGAAGGCGGACGAGCGCATGCCTTCGGCGATGCCCGACAGGGCGACGGTGGCCGGCCCGGTCTGCGACTGACGGGCAACCTCCTTGACGATCTTGAAGTGGTCCGAGGTGAACCACTCGGAGATCTTGCCGATCAGCCAGCCGACAAACAGGCCGACGACCACGGAGATCACGAGCCCGAACCAGTTGTCGACCCCGTCGACACCGCTGAACATGACCGGGGTCAGTATCAGCACACCGGCCACGGTGGTCCCCATCGCAACATACGTTCCCCGATGCAGTGCGGCAGCGAGGCTGCCCTTGCCGGGCCGCACGAAGAAGGAGCCGAGGATCGAGGCACCCATGCCGATCGTTGCGATCATGAGCGGATAGAAGAAGGCCTCCTCCCGGAAACCCTCGTTGGCGAAGGCGAAGGCAGCGAAGACGATCGGGGCGATCATCGAACCGACGTACGACTCGAAGAGGTCTGCACCCATGCCGGCGACGTCACCCACGTTGTCACCGACGTTGTCGGCGATCGTTGCCGGGTTCCGGGGGTCGTCTTCGGGAATGCCCGCTTCCACCTTGCCCACCAGGTCGGCACCAACGTCGGCTGCCTTGGTGTAGATGCCACCACCGACACGGGAGAACAGCGCGATCGACGAGCCACCGAGCCCGATTGCAGTCAGGACGTTGAAGGCCTGATTCGGCTGATCGGCGGTGTTCAGGTCGAGCACCTCGACGAACAGCAGGTAGCCGAGCGACAGCCCGAGCAGACCGAGTCCGGCGACTGTGAAGCCCATGACGGCGCCGCCGCGGAACGACAGCGGCAACGCCTTGGCGATGCCTCCTTGCCGCGCCGCCTCTGCGGTACGCGCATTCGCCGCTGTGGCGATCCGCATCCCGATGAAGCCTGCGAGCGCCGACAGGAACGCACCGAAGACGTACGCAATCCAGCCCCACGGCCAACCCCAGTCGAGCAAGACACCGATGAGGACGGCCAGAACGGCGACGAAGACCGCCACGGCGGTGTACTCCCGGCGAATGAAGGCCATTGCGCCCTCACGAATGGCGCCCATCAGCTCCTGCATACGTTCGCTGCCGGGGTTGGCGCTGTTCACCTCACGGGCGAAGTAGAAGGCCAATCCGAGCGCAGCCAACGCCAGAACAAGCGCAAGCCAGAGCCAAGTGATCGGTTCCAAGATGCCTCCCAGTCCTAAGTAGATCGCAAACCGGCGAAAGTCTACCTGGCACCCTCGCACCGCCCCATTCGGGAAGAAAGAGTCGTCAGTCCTCAGTCGTCGGTCGTCAGCCGTCAGAGTCAGGCGGCTGAGTAGCCACTACCTGCGCCACAACTCGCGCTGGAACAGCAGCATGATCGGGAAGATCTCGAGCCGCCCAACGATCATCAGGAACGACAGGAGCCACTTCCCGAGCGCGGGTACTGCCGCATAGTTGCTCGTGGGGCCGACGGCCCCGAGCCCCGGACCGACGTTGCCGATCGACGACGCCACTGCCGACGCCGAGTCCACGAATCCGATGTCCATGTTCGCCACATCGACGATCATCGAGAAGACGAACGTTCCCGTCATGAACAGGAACATGTAGAGCAGGAAGAAGCTCTGCACGGACTTGATGATCTCGTCGGGAACGATGCTCTTGCCGAACCGCACAACGAAGACACCTTTCGGGTGCACGACCTGCTGAAGGTCGGCCTTCGATGCCTTGTACAGCACGCCGAGCCGATACGGCTTGACCGAACCACCGGTCGAACCGGCCATACCGCCGACGAACATCAGCCCGAACACCATCACTTGGAGCACGAGCGGCCACGCACCGAAATCCGCCGTGCCGTAGCCGGTCGTCGTCACCAGCGACACGACGGTGAAGAGGCCGTCGCGAATCGTCTCCTCGACCGCGGGGCCCCAAGTCGCGAGGACTGCAACGGTCGAGGCGGCCACGATGATGCCGACATAGAGCCGGAACTCGGCGCTGCGCGGGTACTCGATCGGCTTGCGGAGGCCACGGAAGTGCAGCGCAAACGAGGCACCGGCGAGGAACATGAAGACGATGACCACCCACTGGGCGTACGGGCTGAACGCGTTCATCGAGCCGGCATCGGTGCTGAATCCGCCCGTCGACATCGTGGTGAACGAGTGGGCGATCGCCTCGAAGAGCGTCATGTCTCCGGCCCAGAGCAGCAGAGCTTCGGCGACGGTGAACCCAACGTAGATCAGCCAAAGACGTTTGGCCGTCTCGCGGAAGCGAGGCGTCAGGCGGTCCGGAGTGGGCCCCGGTGATTCGGCCCGGGCCAGTTCGACACCCCCAATGCCCAGCAGCGGGAGAATTGCGATCGACAGGACGATGATCCCCATCCCGCCCATCCACTGCGTGAGCGATCTCCAGAACTGCATGCCGTGCGAGAGTGCACCGGGATCGGGCACGACGGACGCGCCGGTCGTCGAGAACCCGGCGGCCGTCTCGAAGAACGCATCAGAGATCCCACCGATCTCATTCGTGAGCAGGTACGGCAACGTCCCGAAGGCCGTCATCACGATCCACGAGAGGCCGACGATGGCGAAGCCTTCGCGCGCCGTGAGGCGCTTGGGTGCGGGGAACCAGCGCCATGCCCCGGCGCCGGCACCGATCGTCAGCGCCGCCGCAAGGAGGATCCGGATGCCCTGCTCGATCTCGCCGTAGATGAACGCCACGGCGACGGCCGACAGCATTGCGAGACCTGCGGCCGCAACCACTGCGCCGATGACATGGAGCAGTCGTTTGATCTGCATCAGCCGGAAAGGCGCTCGACTTCGTGGATCGCCTTGGGCAGGGCGATCACGATCAGCCGATCCGCCACCTGGATCTTCGTGTCCCCGCGGGGCACGAACACCGTGTCCCCGCGAATGAGCCCTCCCACGATCATGTCATGCGAAAGATGCACATCGCGCAGCGACTTGCCTGCAACCCGCGAGTCGGACCCGACCTCTACCTCGAGCGCCTCGGCGTCACTGTCCTGGAACGTGACGACGGAATGGATCCGGCCGCGCCGCACGAAGCGCAGGATCTCGTTGGCGGCCGAGAGGCGCGATGACACAGCGGCGTCGATGCCGACACCGCCGAGCAATCGGACGAGGTCGAGACGGTGGAAGCGAGCAACGGCCGTTGGCACCCCCAGCGCCTTGGCGACGAGACAGCTCAGAATGTTGACCTGGTCCCAGCCGGTAAGGCCGAGGATGACGTCGGAGGTGTCGACACCCTCCATCTGGATGAGCCGGGGGTCGGTGGGATCGCCACATACACCGATGATTCGCTGGTTGTCCGCCACGATGCGACGGACACGCTCAGGGTCTTGGTCGACGAGAACGGTCTGGATACCACCGGCCGCCATCCGACGAGCGGTCAACTCGGCGAGTCGAGTGGCGCCGACCACCGTGACCTTGCGGGCGGCTTCCTCGCGCAGCCCGAGCAACCGGAACGCTTCCTCAGTCTGCTGGGTCTCGGCCATGAAGAGGACGTGATCGCCCGGCAGGATGCGAGTGTGACCGCGGGCAATCATCGTTTCGCCGTCGCGAATCACGGCAACGACGATCCACGTCCAGCCATCGACCATGTCCCGCAACTCAGCGAGGGTCCGCCCTGCGACCGGCGCATCGGAAGATATGAAGCCGCCGATGAGGTCGAGGCGGCCGTCGGCGAACTCGATCAGCTCGCTGACGCCGCGCTGGCGAACCAACAACTCCAGGTCGCGAGCAGTGGCTTCGCCCGGGTCGATGAGCAAGTCGACACCAAGGGCCTCTGCCTCCGTACGCAGCTGCGGATCCTCGACCCGGGCGATCCGTCGTGGCGCTCCGAGTCGGCCGCCGGCGTGGGTGGCGAGCACGTTGACGGCATCGGACGAACTCACGGCGATGAGGAGGTCGGCCCGGTCGACTCCGGCCTCGGAGAGCGTCTCGTCGCTGGCGCCGTTGCCGTGGATGACGAGGCAGTCGATCTCTTCCTGGACCTCGGCGGCACGCTTCGCATCCGATTCGATGACGACGACGTCCTGGCCCTCGAGCGACAATCGCTCGGCGAGATAGGAGCCGACGGCTCCGGCTCCGATCACGACGATTCGCATGGATGACCTGCCCGGGGTTCGTTCATCTGCATCGCGGAGGGTAATGCCAATGCGCCGTGGGTCGCATTCGAGCACAGCGACCGCATGTCGAGCGGCCTCCGGTACCATCGCATCGTGCCGGGAACCCTCCATTCGAGACTCGCCGTTGGCGCGCTTGCGTTGGCGCTCGTCGCCGCTGCGTGCTCCGGCGGTGAGTCCGCAACGACCACAACGACGACCACCGTGCTGACGACCCTCCCTCCTGTGGCGACGACCACGCAGCCACCGCCGCCGACGACCGTGGCGCCCACCACGATTGCGCCGGTCGCCTACGAAATCACGGGGCCGCTCAATGCAGGGATCGATGCGGCGATTGCCGACGTCTACGGCTGGATGGCGAACGATGATGATCGGGAGCAGGCGCCGGGGGTACCGGACGCACTGCTGGATCACCTCGAGTCACTCGAGGCACCGACGGCGACCGAGTTGGAGGCCACGGGTGCCGTCGGAGAGCTCCCCAACGGCGACCGGGTGGCGGTCGCCTTCGTGGGTGACGACACCTGGTTCCTGGTTCGAGACACGGGACCATGGAGGATCGTTGGCGCCGATCCGGCGGACGCGTCGCCGTGGCTGGGCGATGAGCCGCGAACGCTCCTCGTTCTTGGTTCCGATGCACGCGTGGGGCAGAACCAGCTTCGTTACCGTGCGGACAGTATTCACGTCCTCACGGTCGCCCCCACGCTCGAAGCGGGAGCGATCGTCGGGTTCCCTCGCGACTCGTGGATCGACAAGGAAACGGTGCTCGCCGGCAATGAGACGGCGCAACTGCCCGAGTCCGATCTCCCGTCGGGCGGCACCAAGTGGACGAATCTGCTCGCCAGTCGCGGTCCGGAGATCATGCTGGGGACCGCCGAGGTGGTCACCGGGCTCGATCTCGAGGGCTACGTCATCACCGGGTTCAAGGGTTTCGACGGGCTGATCAGCCACCTCGGCGGTCTCGTGATCGACCTCCCCCGGACCATGCGGACCGGGAACACCTGGGCGAACTTCTCGGCCGGCCTCCAGACGCTCAACCCCACCAGGGCTCTCCAGCTCGCTCGCATCCGCAAGGGCTTGCCGCGGGGCGACTTCGACCGGTCGTTCAATCAGGGGCTCATCATGCAGGCAGCGATGGCAATGGTGCAGGAGATGGGCATCGAGACCACGCCTGCGCTGCTCCAGGTCCTCCTCGAGAACGCATGGACGGATCTCGATACCGAGGCCTTGTTCACGTGGGCGCTCAGCGCGTTCATGATGGAGCCGGAGGCGTTGACCAACATCGTGGTGGAGGGGTCGACGGGCCGGGTCGGTGCGGCCGCAGTCGTGTTCCTGAACGAAGAGGCCGTCGCCGCGACCTCGGCGGACCTCGCCGATGACGGACTCCTCAACGACTCGGCGACCCTCGAGGCCACGACCGCGTCGCAGCCGTGAGATAGGTTGAGGCCGGGGAAAGGGACGGGTTCGGTCGGGTCGACACGGCGGCCTCGGTCCCAAGTCCCAGGTCCCAGGTCCCAAGTCCCAAGTCCCAAGTCCCACGTCCCACGTCCCAAGTCTCACGTCACAAGTCTCGAGCCGAGATCGGCGTGCTTGGATCTGAGGACGTACTGTCAGGGATAACAACCATGAGCTTGGAACGCAGCTATCAGATCACGATCGACTGTTCGGATCCGGACCGGATGGCGCGGTTCTGGGCTCCGGTGCTGGGGTACGAGCTGCAGGAGCCGCCCGCGCCCCACGCCTCTTGGAAGGACTACTGGGTCAGTGTCGGCGTGCCGGAAGACGAGGCAGAGGGATACGGGTACGACTCGATCGTCGACCCGACCGGCGCCCGGCCACGCATCTGGTTCCAGCAGGTGCCGGAGCCGAAGGAACTGAAGAATCGGCTCCACTTCGATCTCCTGGTCGGCGGTGGGCGTAGCGTGCCACTCGTCGAGCGCAAGCGTCGGGTGCAAGAGGAGGCCGATCGAGTCAGTGCCCTCGGCGCAACCGAGCTGCGGGTGATGGACAACTCCGAGCACAACCACTTTGCGATCGCGATGGTCGATCCGGAAGGCAACGAGTTCGACATCGTGTGAGGCCGAACTCGAGCCGCTCTCCCGTGGATTGGCTGCGGTGCTTCAGCGATCGAACCGAAGGAGACCCTTGATGCGGCCACTCTGGAGGTTCGTCTCGTCCTTGAGGAACATCAGACCCCTCCCGTGAGCATCCTCGAACGCGCCCTCTCCGCCGACGACGCGGAAATGGACGGCGACCTTGCTGACCCATTCGGTCGTGACGTCCCCCTTGAATCGGAAGTACCCCTCGTACGCGACATGGAGCTCGTCCTCGCCGGCGGACAGGATCATCAGGCCGCCGCCGATCTGACCCCAGGCCTTGCCTTCAGGCGGCGTCAGCCAGCGACTGCAGTGCTCGGACGCCACGGCCATGTCGCCCTTGAAGACTCGGGTCTTCACCTCCATCGTCCCGGCGCTCGAGAGGATCCATTCGAACCCCTCCGGGCACCGTTCGCCGACTGCGTCCGGATCGGGGTTGAAGCCGACCGTCACTCCTTCGTAGTTTCCCTTCAATCGGTGCCCGCCACACGCCATCGCCGGTGCTGCCGCCAGCAGCATGAAGGCCGTCAGCAGCACGGCGATCTTCCACACTGATTTCCGCATGTCGTCCTCTCCCCTTCTCGACCTTTTCCGGCCTGTTCGTTGGCTGGAGCCCGATCGTCAGCCGGGTGTCACACTCAGAATCGCCCCGACAAACACTCGATCGGTCCCGTTCGGACTCGTGTTGCACGAGACCCCGTAGCGTCCTTCGGTGAACTCGAAGGGCAACCGCATGGACGTGGCTCCGTCCTCGAGGAGGACCGACCCGTTGCGTCCGAGCCACGGGGGGATCGCTCGAGCTGGATGGGTCGCCGCCCAATCCAGGAGCTCGTCCATCCCGACATCGTCACCGACGATCGTGTGGACATACAGCACCACCGGTTCGGTACCCGGTGCCCGCTCGAACTCCATGACGCCGTTGCCCGGCAGGAGCTCAGTTGGTCCGGTATAGGTGCAGGCCTCTCCGTCGAAGAACACCTCCATGACGGCCGACTCAGCAGCCACCGGGCCCGGCCGCGTTGCGTTGTAGACCAGGGCGCCCAAGCCAATCACGCCGACCAGCAAGACCACGGATGCGGCGACCATTGCCGGCTTCCACCCCCGCTGCAACGACACGCCGCCACGCCCGTTCACCGGCCGGCGTTTCTCAGTCAGCACATCTCGTTCGACATCGTGCACGATCTCCCCCTCGGACTCGGTGGCGACGTCGAGCTGGTCGGGATCCGCAACGGGATTGGCTTCGATGAACAGCGCAAAGACGTGTTCCGGCGTGTTCATCGAGCACCTCCTGGGTTGTCCAGCCCGACCACTCTGCGCAAGGTCCGGGCGAGCGTCACGGTGTCGTACTTCTCTGCAAGCCGCCGCTTGGCGCGATGGAAACGCTGATCCACCGTCGCAACTGAGCAACCGAGGATGTCGGCAATCTGACGATGAGAGAGACCCTCCCATCCGGCAAGTCGGAGGATCTCTCGATCACGGTCGTTGAGCAGCGCGCTCGCCTCGAGCACGTGCTCCAGCTCCTCGCGCATGACGACGACCTGGCCCGGGTCCACCTGCGTTCGACCGCGTTGCGCCCGCAGTTCATTCTCGAGCCTCCGCCGTCTTCGAATCCCCCGCCAATGGTGCCCGAGCACCTTTCGTGCCACTCCGTAGAGCCACGGAAGGGTCTCGTCTCCTGAGGGGAGATCGTCGAGCTTCCGCCAGGCGATCTCCATCACCCGGTTGGCTGCCGCACGTGCGTCGGCAGGTTCGGTTCGGCGCATGCAGTACGCCAGCACGTCGCGGTAGTGACGGTCGTAGACCAGATCGAATCTGGTCGTGGGATCCGCCATCGTGCTCCCCTTCCGCCGCTGGACCTTCACCCCTGGTCATGCCCGGCTCGGGACAGATCTGACAGGCAGTTCCAAGCCCGCTCCTCTCAGTGTCTCCACATCGCTGGGCATCCACTAGGGCAACACGGGCCTCGCGTCTGCCCAGGGTCGACCGGATCCGGCAGCTTGTCGCTGGCCGTCGGTACGCTGCGCGCGTGAGTGCGATCGACGCGGTCATCGCCGCATGGCATGAGGATGAGGAGGCGATTGAGCGGATCGCCCACATCGAGCATGTCCCCGGACACGCCGGATTCTTCGCCGACCTCGACCCTCCGCCGCCGCCCCTCGTCGCCGAACGCCTGCGGTCGGCAGGGATCGAGCGGCTCTGGCGCCACCAGGAGCGCGGTATCCGGTCGGTGAGAGCGGGACACCACACCGTCGTCGTGTCGACGACCGCTTCCGGCAAGTCGCTCGTCTATCAGCTTCCCATCGCCGAGACCATCGCCGCCGATCGGCATGCGAGCGCGCTCTTGATCTTCCCTCCCAAGGCGCTCGCCCAGGACCAGTGCCGACGCCTGCACCGGTTCGGTTCCGACGCGTTGGTTGCGGCGATCTACGACGGCGACACCGAGACCGACGATCGGCGGTGGGCCCGACGCAACGCCAACGTCATCCTCACGAATCCGGACATGATGCACGTCGGCATGCTCCCGTATCACGCTCGCTGGGAGCCGTTCCTGTCGCGTCTGCAGTACGTGGTGGTCGACGAACTGCACACGCTGCGCGGTGTCTTCGGGAGTCATGTGGCCCACGTGCTGCGTCGTCTCCGGCGAGTGGCGGCCCACTACGGCGCTCGCCCCACCTTCGTCTTCACGTCGGCGACAATCGGCAACCCTGGGGAGCTGGCTGCCGCGCTCACCGGTCTCGATGTCGAGGTCGTCGAGGACGACGGGGCACCGGTCGGCGAGAAACGATATGTGCTCTGGAACCCCGAGCTCGAGGATCCCGAACGGGGAATCCGGGCCAGCCCCATGACCGCAGCCACCCGGGTGTTCAGCGACCTCGTCACGCGCGACCTCCACACGATCGTCTTCTCACGAAGCCGCAAGGCGAGCGAGTTGATCTACCGCTGGGCGCGTGATCGGGTCCCTTCCGAGGTGGCCGATCGCATCGCGTCGTACCGCGGTGGCTACACAGCCGCCGATCGGCGGCGCATCGAACAGGCCCTGTTCTCCGGAGAGCTCGTCGGCGTGACAGCGACCAATGCGCTCGAGCTCGGCATCGACGTTGGCGGCTTGGACGCTGCCGTCATCACGACCTTCCCGGGCACGATCGCGTCGTTCCGCCAACAGGCCGGGCGCTCCGGCCGCGACCGCTCCGAGTCGCTGGCCGTCCTCGTTGCCGGCCAGGACGCTCTGGATCAGTACTACGTCACCCATCCGTGGGACCTCTTCGGACGACGCCCCGAAGCGGCCGTGGTCAACCCCGCGAATCCGACCGTGATGGAAGGGCACCTCAGGTGTGCGGCCCACGAACTCCCGCTCGTTCCCGACGATCGCGACGTCTTCGGCCCGGAGATGGAGGAGATCGTTCCCGACCTCGTCGCGGCCGGTGATCTCGGCATCCGCCGGGGCCGGCTGTTCTACGGCGGCGGCGGGTCGCCGGCGCGGTCGATCGATCTGCGCACTTCCGGGCGTGGCGGGGCGTACTCGATTTGGACCGAGTCCGGTGATCTCCTCGGGTCCGTGGACGAGGACCGAGCGTTCACCCAGTGCCACGAGGGTGCGGTGTATCTCCACCAAGGGGACACGTTCGTTGTCGAAACCCTCGATACCGGCGACCGTGAGATCCGGGTGCGCCTGGGTTCGGTCGACTACTACACCCAGCCGAAGATCGACAAGGATCTCGCGGTGGTGAAGACACTGGAGCGCCGTGTCGTCGGCGACATCGTTGCCCACCACGGAATCGTCGATGTCACCAGCCATGTGCTCGGCTACCAGAAGAAGGCGATCCGTACCGCCAAGATCATCGACACGTTGCCGCTCGACCTGCCGCCCCGACAGTTCACGACCCAGGCGTTCTGGTACGTGTTCCCGGAGTGGCTCGTCGATGCTGCGGGAATCGCCGGCATCGATCTCCCAGGCACCCTCCACGCCGCCGAGCACACGGGTATCGCGATGCTTCCCCTGTTCGCGATCTGCGATCGGTGGGATGTTGGCGGCCTTTCGATCGCCCGCCACCCTCAACTCGACGAACCGGTCTTCTTCATCTACGACGGCTACCCGGGCGGCGCCGGCATCGCCCCAATCGGATTCGAAGCCGCGGAACGCCATCTGCGAGCGACCTTGACGACGCTGGACGAATGCCAATGCCGCTCGGGATGCCCGTCGTGTGTGCAGTCACCGAAGTGCGGCAACTTCAACGAACCGCTCGACAAGGCCGGTGCGGCTCGCCTCATCCGCGTCGGGCTGGGGCCGCTCGCCGACGATTGATGTCACCGCATCGATCGGCGAGAACTCGGCCGACCCGTGCGCTCGCACCTCCTGCCGACCGAGCACGACCAATTCGACCGAGTGCACGACCACCACCTCGACTCGGCGAGATCGCCAACTGGGATCGACCCGGCACCGACACGTCTCGAGTTCGACCCCGTTGGCTGCCGCAATCCGGCTCGCTGCTGCGCCCGGCGTCTGACGACTGACACGAGGGAACGTCTCCGGCGCAGCGGCCAAGGCAGCGGCATCGGCCGACGCGGCTGCGTGCAGACGAGCACCGAGGTAGTTGCCGACATCGACGATCACCACAGACGCCACCAATGTCACGCCGACGACGGCGAGCATGACGACACCCGCCGCCCCGTCGTGCCTCACAATTCGACTCGCATCACGCTCCGCGCCCGCAGCGGCACCTCGAACCCTCCGAAGATGGCACCGGCGATCCGATGCGGCACCATGATCGTGACGACGGCCTCCTCCCCGACCACGTGTGGACGTGTCACCGATACGCGCGCAGTCGAACCGACCGATCCGAGCGCGCGGCGGGTCGCTGCAGCGGCTTCGGCCGGATCAACAACCGTTGCCGCCGTCCGCGCTCCCTCCCGGGCGGCGTTGACCAACTCCATCTGGGTACGGGCGACAATCGTCAGCTCGACGGCGGCGCCGAGCGCGATCAACACGAGTGGGAGCACGAGTGCGAACTCGACGACGGCGCTGCCCCGGCTGTTGGTGAGCGACGTCATACGTACGCCCGGAGCCTTCGGACGACTGCCTCGAAGAACGTACGCAGTGTCCCTGATGTCGTCGCCCACGTGATGAGTGCAACGGCGATAGCGGCCGCTGCGATGAGGACCAAGGCGTATTCCGCCGTCGCCTGACCCCGTTCGTCGACGAGACGATTGCGCAGCCGGTGCATTCGGACCATGAGAAAGAGCATTGGTTTGTCGCTTTCCTTGTCTGTCGGCAACCGGCCGACTCCGGTGGGAAGTGGGGGTCACTGCGTCAGGCGAATGAGCCCATCGAGAACCACGGGTCCTGCAACGAGCACGACAAACCCGGGCAGGATGAGCAGCGCGAGTGGGAACAGCAGGTGCACGGCGAGGCGCCTCGCATCGGCGACGGCACGCAACCGCACCGCCTGGCGTGTCTCTTCGGTGAAGGCCGCGATCGCCGCCGTCAACGGTGCGCCCGTCGCCACTGCCCGTGCGGCCAGCCGCAGGAGGTCCTGGAGAGCACCCTCGTGCGACCCGTACGCAATGGTGGCGCCGTGTCGCTGAGCCGACCGTCTCACGGCGGCGACCTCTGCGGCCAAGGCTGGTTCGAGGTGAGGAGCCGCCGCGTCGAGGGCAGCTCCGAAGGGCAGGCCGGCGAGAAGGCCGAGCACAACGAGGTCTCCGGCGAGCACGAGTTGGCTCTCCGGATGCCGGATCCGCCGCACCATCACGATGACCACGACGAGCCCGACCAGCTCCAGGCCGGTTCCGATGCCAAGAATGAGTCGTCCCGTACTAGTTGCAGCCAGGTCGCCAATGGCGCCGGTGCCGACGAGCCACACCATCAGGACGATCGGGGCGCCAGCCACGACCATCACCGACAGACGCACCTGGGCCGTGGCAGCTGATCGTTCTCTCCGGAGGGCCGCAGCATCTGCGGCCTGTTGGCCGAGCCCCTGGAAGACGGCGACGGACGCGCCTCCAAACGTGGATGCGAGCACGAGGGCTGCAGCCGTCCTTCTCCCTGTGGCCGGGAGATGGTGCCGGAGTTGGTCGGCAAGGGCGGCCAGCGGTCGGCCGGCGACGACCCTGCGAGCCCACTCATCGAGCGCGAGTTCGGGCGCCCGTTCGGTTGCGGCAGCGAGCGCGACACGCAGCGTCGCTCCGCCTTGGAGCTCTGCAGCGATGGCTCGGAGGAACGCGCCCTCGGCGTCGTCGTGGGGATTATCGCTCGCAGCCCGGATTGCGTGGGCCGCCGTCAAACCGAGGACCGGCGCCACGAGAAGCGGTGGCGCCAACACCACTCCGGTGATGGCCCCGAGTACCGGGAGCGGACATCCCGCGCCGTACGCCACCGCGAGCATCAGTAGCTCCAGCACCACACCTCTTCGACCGCGTCATCTGGATCGGCCGGAACTGACGCAATACTCGTTGCCCGGCGCTGCCCGTCGGCTCGTTCCACCTGGACGACGAGGTCCAGGGCGGCGTGGAGCTGGCGACGCACCGTATCGACGGCCAGGGCCGGATCGCCTGCCAAGACGAGCGTCTCCAGCCGCCACAGAGCTTCTTGTGGTGTGTTGGCGTGGATCGTCGACATGGAGCCGGCATGGCCGGTGTTCATCGCCTGGACCATGTCGAGCGCTTCCGACCCACGCACTTCGCCAACGATGATGCGATCCGGCCTGAGACGGAGAGCGTGACGCACCAGTGATCGCATCTCAACAGCGCCGGCGCCTTCCGTGTTCGGCGGCCGTCCTTCCAGACGGACGACGTGGCCGGACAGCCGTAGCTCGGCGGCATCCTCGATCGTGACGATTCGCTCCCCGACAGGAATCGCCTTGGAGAGCACATTGAGGAGCGTCGTCTTGCCGGCGCCGGTTCCTCCGGACACCAGAATCGATCGCCGATCACGCACCGCACTGCCGAGCAACGCTGCGCCGCGGACATCGATGGCGCCGGCGAGGACCAGCTCGTCGAGACTCGTGACGGCTTCGGTGAACCGGCGGACCGCGACCACCGGGCCGTCGATCGAGGCCGGCGGCACGATGGCGTGCAAGCGGGACCCATCCGGCAACCGAGCGTCCACCGCGGGACTCGCCCGATCGAGGCGAAGCCCGAGCGGTGCGATCACGCGCTCGATCGAGGCGACGATGTCAGCGCCGTCGGCGAAACGCACCGATGACGCCTCGAGCCGTCCACCACGCTCCACCCAGACCGACCCGTCGCCATTGACGAGCACGTCGCTGACCGTCGAGTCTCGGAGGAGTTGCTCGAGCGGACCGAGCCCGACGAGCGAATCGACTGCCGCTTCGATGTCCCCTGGGCCCGCCAGCGGAGCGAGCTCGGGCAGCATGGCCATGCCAACGCGCATCAGCGGAGCACGCTCGAGCGGAACGTCGGCGTCGAGCAACGCCGCAGCGACCCGGTCGATCAACCCCACGGCAGCTCCCAGACGTCGGCCCAGGCGCGTATCCAGCGCGACGGACCCGGTCGGACGCCCCTGGTCAGTGCCCGAATCGTGGCCGCAGCAGGGCGAGGGAGCACGAGCCCGGGTCCCGGGGCGTCCATCCGCCACAGGCTGCGTTGGTAGACCGCCGGACCGGCCGGCCGACGGACGAATGGGCTGAGCAGAAGCACCGGGACGACGTCGACGTCCACTCCGCAGGTGCGGGCAGCGGGAAGGCGCAGTACGACCGAGGGCCATCCTTCGATCAGCGCTCCGATCACCTCGGCGGCATTTTCTGGATCGACGCCACCGTTCCCCAGCACGGCGACACCGACTCGCTGGGGACGCAGCTCGCCACCGGTCGGGCCCTCGTCGATGAGGTCGGCCAGCGTCCGGCCCGGGTAGATGGGACCTCGAGGGTCGAGGTCCACCACGAGCGCCGTGCCGGCGGCGCACGCGAGCGCCAGCGGCGCCAGGGCGCCGAGCGTCCCGTCCTCCGGTGCCCATGTCGCAAGTGCGGCCAACGCCTCACCCCTGGTCGAACCGGATCGGGGAAGCACCGGCAACGTACGACATCGCAGCGACACGGTTCAAGGGGGTCGGCTGCTGCGGGGAGCCCTAACGCAACCCGGCGTCAGGCCGACCGGTAGCAAGTCGACCGCGAGGTGACGTGAGCAATGACCGTCATTGATCGAGCCCAACGACTGTTCCTCCGCCACGGGTGGCGAACGCCATCTGGGGGCGCTCGTTCGGAATCCGACGAGGTAGCCGTCCGGGTTTCGACGACCGAGCTCTCCGACGCGATCCACGCGGCGATCGAGTCATTCGATGCCGCCACCGAAGTCGGCGACCGGACCTTGCATGCTTCGGTGCAGCCGATTCGCGTCGATGCCGACCCTCTGCGGCTCCTCGAGATCCTCTGCACCCTCGTGGGCAACGCCGTCCGCCATGGCGGCGACTCCATCACGGTGCGCACGTTCGCCTCGTCGGGCTTCGCCAAGGTCGAGGTGTCCGACAACGGTCGAGGCCTCGACGCTGAGGAATCGGATGCGATCTTCACGTCGTGCGGCGGGGTCGAACCCACTGACCTGCCGGCCGGGTCGGTAGGCCTCGGTCTTGCCGTCTCCCAACGGTGGGCGCAACGCATGGGCGGGGATCTCGTGGCCTTTCGCGAGGATGGTCTGACGACGTTCCGGCTGTGCGTGCCCCTGTCCGAACCCCCGACGTCGGAGCCGGTCGTCGGCGATTGACTCCGGAGCGGCGGACCGCTCCGCTCAAGGTCCCTCCGGACCGTCCGTAGAATCCACA
>JAAUXZ010054259.1_pt1 | contig 15095 bp, 10 predicted proteins | sample 7278131 | NCBI WGS metagenome assembly JAAUXZ01 (sample SAMN14350119, study PRJNA611818) | marine sediment metagenome | isolation source: surface marine sediment (3m) | place: French Polynesia: Moorea | collected 2018-08
ACCATTTAGGTTGGAGCGGTTGGGGAATCGACTCTCAAGCATGGACAGTGATTATGATCCTGGTAGGGGCAGCGATCGCTGCTGCGGTTAGTCTCCAACGGGTCGATCTTGCCTATGTTCTAGTGTTTGTCTGGGCATTAGCAGCCATTGCCGCACGCCACCCCGATACCCTGGCGATCGCCGGAACAGCCGGGGGATTAGCGATCGCCCTTGTCCTATTACTGCTTTTCAGTGTGCTGCGCCGTCGAAAGTTAAGCATAAAATCCCCATGACTCAAGATACTTTTAGGAACAATAAATTTGAATCAGTACTCTCAGCTTACCTGAGCATAAGCATCCAACAGCTTAGGTGCTTGGTGACGCCACTCAAGCATCTTCTCCATCCTGTATCGCCCCTCCAATCCCATCTGCTTTCTACGTTCAGGAGCCGCTAGAAGCTCGAGGATTTTTTCGGCAAAATCCATTAGGTCGTTGCCCTTAGCATAAACAGAGGCTCCCGCCGCTGAACGCCTTCCTTCGAGCAGGTCAAACTGGACAATAGGTTTTCCCATCGCCATATACTCCATGATCTTGTTCATAGTGGAACGGTCATTGTAGGGCATTTTTTTGTCAGGATTGACGCATAGGTCGCAACTGGAAAGCCTCTCCAACAGCTCCTCATCAGGAATCCGTCCCGTAAATTCTACCCACTCAATAACTCTCAACTCCTCAGATAAAGCCTGAAGCTTCTCGAACATCGGTCCGCTGCCGATCAGCATAAAGTGGATGTCCTGGCGGTTTTTTTCATAGGCGATGTAGCGCACCGATTGCAGCAGGTAGTCAATTCCCTCCGGTTCCCCCATCACCCCAACATACCCGACCAAGTACCTCCTGCCCCTACGGTAAATTGGACTTGGCGGTACAGGGCAAAAGCGCGAAAGCTCAGGCGCACTCCGGACGACAAAAATCTGCTCTGGTTTCTTAGCTCCTCTGGTAAGAGCTATCTTTCTGTGCGACTCATTCGTGGCAATTACCAAGTCTGCTGTGGTATATGTCAATCGCTCAGACCAACGTAGAACATGGTAGAAAATATCCTGTCTGTTGTATTTAGCTATGTACATTTCAGGACTAAGATCGTGGTGATCGAAGATGACCCTAGTCCCTCGGAATAATTTGAACCATGCCGCTACTAGGAAGAGTAAATCTGGAGGATTGCAAATATGAATGATATCAAAACCCCGCTCCCGCCATACCCTATGGGCAAGGCGAAACTCCCAAAAAACTGCTGTGCTGTACTCCCGCAGATACCCTATCACTGAGCTAATATCTGGTGGCATTGGGTGGCGATAAATGTGAACCCGATCGATCACCTCGTAGTCTTTTTCATAGCCTTTACCTTGAGGACAAATTACTGAAACTTGATACCCAGCTTTTGTCAAGCTAGTGGCTTCCATCCACACCCGCCGGTCAAAAGGAACTGGCAGATTTTCGACAATTATCAGTACTTTACTTCGCGATGCCACGATAATAAAATCCCATATATCTAAATAGTTTTTCAGGGTCAACTAAATAATTTTGTCTAGGTACTTACCAGGCAATTCCAGAGTAATTTAACTCATTAATCGGTTCAGTAAATAAACCTGCCAAATCCAGAATCCGCGTTTCTTTGGAAGCTTCGAGGAGTACCTGACGAAACTCTGGCGCATTATAGGTAACCATCGCCAGCTCTGCTCCCTCCAGAGCTTGCTGGGGCTCTGGCACTAGCAGCGCCTCAAAGTGAGGCAGGTTACGCTGGATATAGGCGAGGTTGGTTCCTATCAGCCGAGCTTCATAGACGGCTTTGTCGTAAATCTTTACCTGACATCCTTCTCCAATCAACTGCTTTACCAGCAGCACTGCCGGACTTTCACGCAAGTCATCTGTACCGGGCTTAAATGCCAGTCCTAAGACAGTAATCCGCCTCAGCCCAAGGCGCAAAACTTCCTGCACTGCCAAATCAACTTGGAGGCTGTTAGTAGCTGGGATGGTGTTTAGCAGGGGAACCGGCACATCCATCTTCCGTGCATAGTAAAGCAAGGCACTCAAATCCTTGGGCAGGCAGGAACCCCCATAGGCAAAGCCAGGGCGCATGTAGACAGGGGAGACATTTAATTTCGTGTCCTGCACGATGAGCTTCATCACTTCCCGTCCGTCTACGCCAAAGGCTTTGGCAATCCGTCCGATTTCGTTGGCAAAGCCTACCTTGGCAGCGTGCCAACTATTGGCTACATATTTAACCATTTCCGCCACGGCTGGTTTGACAGCCAAAATCGGCGCATCTACCTTGGCATACATCTGCCGCACCACTTCTTCTGCTGCAGGAGATTCGGTGCCGATGATCGTATACGGCGGCTGATCGTAATCCTGGACAGCTGACCCCTCACGTAAAAACTCTGGGTTAAAGGCCAGGTGTATCAAGCGCTCGCCGGTGACACTCTCCAGCCGAGTCTGGCACTCTTTCAGGGTGCCGGGGGGAACTGTGCTGCGCAATACAACTACATGGTTTGCTGCTTTGCGGCTGACAGCTATCCCAATCTCCTTGCAAACGTTCCAAACGTAGTTAAGATCTGGTTCTCCTCTCTCTATTGGGGGCGTGCCCACGCTAATCAGGGAAACGTCTGACGCCACCACTGCCTCTTCAGCATCTGTGGTGGCTCGAATCAGTCCAGTTGCTACACCGTCAGCCAGTAACTCACCCAGCTTTGGCTCCACAATTGGGGACTTTCCCTTGGCAACCCAAATCACCTTCTCGGGATTGACATCTACTCCGATTACTTCGTGTCCGTCCCGCGCCAAGCAGGCAGCAGTCACGACACCGACATATCCAAGACCAAAAATGCTAATTTTCATCAGACAAATTCAAATAATTTTTTACAGAGATTGGCATTTTTGTCCGGGCAGAACCGGATAGGGTATGTGTAGCTTCCTTGAGATTGAAGCCTGGTGAGTACCACCCTGCTTCTTGTTCTCCATAGGCCAAAACCCATTGCAGTTGGTTATCTAGATCAATCTCCAAGCTGCCTTCATGCCAGCTGACCTGACAAAGGTTTTTCTGCAAGTTCACCGTGCATCTTGGGGAAAAATGGAGACGCCACTCAAAATCGTGCATTCCACTGCCGTGCAGCTGATCGATAACTTCAAGTCGTTTGCCTTCCAGAGCTAGTCGGCGGCGATGAACTACCTTTTTAGGCAGTCCCATGTAGCCGTCGTGTTCTGCAACCAAAACACCTCCTTGAGGTTTCTCTTCCCATGACAAAACCTTTGATTGCGCTTTTTTGAGCCAGAGAAAAGTTCCTCCTGGTTCCGACTGGTCAACACCGTCTACCACCACGGTGTTATGGGCTTTCGTACTGCGGAAATAGGCGCGCCATAGGGGTTCGCCATGGTAGCTATAAGTGCCGGGATCGACAATTATCGGTACACCGCCCACACTCAGAGTGAATGAGAGGGCATCGGCATGACCGTGAGCGGCGATGGAGAGAAATCCCAAAGGACCAGCATCGGCTAGGCAGAATACCTCGTCAGGCTTTCCCCGCTGGTAGGCTAAGACGAAGATCCCTGCATCATCGAACCCGACTGAACCCTGGGAACATTCGACTTCTCCCACTTCATCTTCAGCATCGATGCCGATTAGGGTGGCAGCTAACAAGCCTGAAGCGCTGTACGGCAGGGGGAGACAGGCACCTAACCATTGGCGACCAAGGCGGAAAAGCCATTCCACCCGAGAGGAGCCAAGGGGTCTGAGCTGAAGTGCCATGCCTTTATCGCCGTCTCCATATCGCGGCAGATTGCCTCCCACGTCTACAAGAGCGGGAATCACTTCCAGCATCCGCCGCACCCAATCCTTGTAGTTGTGGGAAAAAGGAACTTCCAGCCGCTCTGCTTCCAGTCCAGTGAGGAGAAAGAATTCTAGAGAAAAAATCTGGTAAGAAAAGGCTTGCTCGCGGTTAATTCCACTGGGAAAGCTTTGCCTGGATATTTCCTGCTCCAGGATAGTTCGGGTCAGAGATTGCCACCGGGCTGACTCTGGAAACACTGGCCAGACGGAGGCGGCAATGAACAGCCCTGCCATTTCCCCGATCAGGTGATTGTTGGCTGAGGAGCCTTGGGAATAGTGCTGGGCAATCAGCCACTGATGCCAGTAGATCGCAGACCACAAGGTGCCTTCTTTCCCAAACAGGCGGGTATGGGCAGGGGTTCCTCTGAGTAGGCGTTCGATCCATACCCACGAGATCAGACGAATGCCAAACTCTAGAGAACTCGTCCAATTGATGCCTAGAGGAAAGGGGTTTTGCTCTACCCAGGAGTGCAGCTGTTCCTCCACAGCTTTGGCATACTTTTCATCGCCGGTGAGGGCATAAGCTAGAGCCAGGACAGTGAGATGGTGATGCCGATTTTTCTCCCAGATGTTTTTGAAGTTTCCAACTAGGGAAGAGTTGCGGTAGTCTAGGTCTGGTCCGAATGCCAAGGGGGCACGCTTGCCCGTTTGGGGGTCGAGATGCCAGTCGATTTTGGGTTCCTCAAAGCAAAGGTTAAGCAGAGTGTACTTTCCTTGGAGGTAGCTGTCCGCTTCCTCAAGGAGAGCTTCGCGCTCCTCTGTCGCCTCCTGCATTAGAGGCGGGAGTTCCCATAAATCCTTCCGAATTTCATTAGGCTTAGGAGCAACCCAGGAAACACGACGCTGCCAGCTCTTCTTTTTTAATGCCAGTTGCGCGCGAGCCACAATCTCCTCTAAAGACATGGCTCGCAAGCGGCTCAAGTACCATCGAAAGTTCGCAAGCCAGGCAATGCCCCCCCCATCCTGGAAGGCAGGAACGCTATAGCGACGGTTTTTTGCAATTGAGTAAATTATCCTGCTCATCAGCCAAATAGCCGATTGCCTCAGTCTTGTTCAGAAAATACAATATCAGTATTTTTCCTGAAAACCTACTCAAAAAGTCAATAATTCCTGACAAATTCCAGCTGCTGTTTTCCTGCAAATACCTGCAAATATAAATATTTTTTTCCTTTTAGCGACTAAAGCTACTAGTAACTCACAATCCCCTCCGTAAAAGCACTTATTCGAGATTTGACAAAACTAGATTCATTCAGTAATATTCCCTAGAAAATTTCAACGCTGGCAAGTAAGGATTGCAAGTGAAAATTGCAAAATGGAGATTGAGTGAGTGAACGGGACTTGTATAGCCCTACCCAGTTATATTAGGACATCTTTAAAGCTTCTAACCCAAGCGAGGAAAAGGTTTTACTCCTGCCCTCTGCCTCCTGCCTTCTGCCTTCTGCCTTCTGCTATAACTACTGACTTAAGGTAAATTCGGTATGAGCGTTATTTTCTTGTCTCCGGCTAAACAAGCAGATGACATACGGGCTTCAAAGATAGATTTTTGGTTTAAACGGGGCTTCGATTTAGTATTGTCCTGCTTGATTTTGACCATAGGTAGCTTGCCTATGTTAGGGATTGCGATTCTGATCAAGCTTGAATCAGATGGTCCGGTTTTCTACAAGCAGACTCGCATTGGCTTGAAAAATCGCCGATTTCAAATCTGGAAATTCCGCACTATGGTGGCAAACGCGAGCCAGTGGCAACAAGAACTAGAAGCAAAAAATGAAGTCAAAGGCGGAGTACTGTTTAAGATCAAGGATGACCCCCGCCTTACGAAAGTCGGCAAGTTTCTCCGCCGCTATAGTTTGGACGAGTTACCACAACTGTTCAATGTCCTGCGGGGAGAAATGAGTCTGGTCGGACCTCGTCCTTTTCCTCTGCGAGATGTAGAGCGATTTGGTCGCGATCATTTCGGTCGCCACCAGGTTTTACCTGGAATGACAGGTCTGTGGCAAGTCAATGGTCGTTCCAATGCGGATTCTGATACAGTGTTCTACTGGGACACCGTCTATATTCAGCAATGGTCTCTTGCCCTTGACTTCAAAATCTTGTTGCGGACTATTCCAGTAGTTCTGAGCAAGGAGGGTGCTTACTAAAGCGCCGATTCAAGAATCAGAAAAATTCAGCTTTCCACTCCCTGTTACTCCTCGATCTTTTTGATAAGCTCTGATGGAATTTAGCGAACATATAGAAGAAATAGATTTTCAGAAGTACTGGCTAGTTCTAAAACGTCGCTGGATACCCGCAACTGTTACTTTTGTAACTGTGTTTGCTCTTGCCTTGTATGCGGCATTATCGCGCGAGACTGTATATAAAGCAGAAGCCCAAATCCTGCTCAAAAAAACCGATAAATCTGTCGATCTAACTGGTTTAGGCAACCAGAATATTGGAGATATTCAGTCTGTAGCTGGCGAACCTCTATATACAGAATCAGCAATTTTGCTTTCCAGACCGATTATTGAAAAGGTAAAAGATGAACTTGACCTCCCTGGTATCTCGGGAAAGCTGGAGGCAAAGCCTATTACTGGTACTGATATACTGCAAGTTACTTACGAAGATCCCGACCCTGAATTAGCGGCGGCAGTAGTTAACAAAATCATCAACATCTACAAAGAGGATAATAGGTCAAGTAATCGAATTGAAGCAGCAGCAGCTCGGGAATTTATTACTGAACAATTACCAGAAGTTGAAGTAAATCTTAGAAGTGCAGAAGCAGATTTGCGCTGGTTCAAAACCCAAAATAGGACTGCCAATTTGTCCGAGGAAACCGAAAAAATAATAGGGACTATTAATTCGCTGGAAAACCAAATTAATCAGGTATCTGTTCAACTAGAGGATATCAATACCCGCTCTGAGAAACTGAGCAAACAGTTAGGTCTGAGTTTAGAGGAAGCTACAGCTGTTAGTTCCTTGAGTCAGTCTGCTGCAGTGCAGCGGGTAATGACAGAACTTCAAGAGGTAAGAGTTGAGTTGGCAAATGAGCGAAATCGCTTCTCAGAAAATCATCCTCAGATCCTTAGCTTGAAAGAGCGAGAAGCAGAGCTAAACACTCTTCTAGAAAAGGGGATTAAGCAAACTCTTGGCAATCAGCAGATAGCCACTCTGAAAAAACTTAATATTTTCAGTATTGGGAAACTCAAACAAGAACAAATTACAGAGTTTGCTAACCTGGAAGTGGAGCGTTCGGGTTTATCTAGCAGGCTAGCTGCTCTCAAAGATACCCATGCTGCCCACAAGCAGCGGTTGGAGATACTACCCAAGTTAGAGGAGAAACAGCGGGAACTTGAGCGCCAGGTAAAGGCGGCTCAATTCACCTATGAGAATCTTTTGAAAAATCTGCAAGAAACACAGGTGGCAGAAAATCAAAATGTGGGTAATGTCCGCATTATTTCTGATGCTCTTGTGCCTACAAACCCTTCTAATTCTAAGGAAAAAATACTGATTGTAGCAGCAGGAGGTGTAGCAGGGGTATTGCTGGGTGTCGCCATTGCCTTCTTGCTGGATTTGATAGATAAATCTGTTAAAAGTATTAAAGAGGCGGAGGAGATATTTATCTACCCTTTGCAGGGAGTTATTCCTAGCTTTGATCAAGCGAAAAAAACGAGCAAGCTGCTTGGAAACTTGGAAGGGAATGTGCCCAAAATTGCTGTCAGTAATGCCTCCCTGGTTCCCATAAGGGAAGCCTATCAAATGCTGCAAGCTAATCTGATCCCTCTCAATTCAGACCAAGAAATAAAAGTTATTGTCGTTACTAGCTCAGTTTCTCAAGAAGGCAAGTCTGAAGTCTCAGCTAATTTAGCTGCAGTTATGGCTCAACTGGGACGGCGAGTGTTACTGGTGGATGCAGATATGCGTCGCCCAAGGCAGCATCATCGCTGGGGAGTAGCAAATGCAGTCGGTTTAAGCAACATACTTATGGGTGAAGCTGAATTAAATCAGGCGATACAGAAAGTAATGCCTGGTTTGGACTTGCTAACTGCTGGGGGAATACCACCTAATCCAGTTGCTCTGATTGACTCCCAGCCGATGAAAATGCTGATTGAAACTTTCTCGAAAAGCTATGACTTCGTCATCGTTGATACTCCCCCTCTATCTGGTATGGCTGATACTACGGTTTTGAGCAGAATAGCTGATGGTATTTTAATGGTGGTTCGTCCTGGGGTCGTAGATTATGCCAGTGCTAAAGCTGCCATGGAAATGCTCAGACGTACCGATCAAAATGTTTTGGGGATAGTAGCTAATGGGGTAAATCTTAAGAATGAGCCTGACGGCTATTTCTACTATCAAAAGGAAAGATATAGGGGGCAAGAGGGATAAAGTATTGAAACGAACTCAAGTATCAACTCAGAGATTACCCAGGGTGGTTTATACGCCAGAGAGTCGGCTCAGGCATCCTGTTCAATTATTCCAAGAGATGTGGCGGGATTTGCTGGCATCGCGGGAACTGGCTTGGCGGCTGATGGTACGCGATATCAGCGCTCAATACCGCCAGTCTGCTCTGGGAATTGTCTGGGCTTTTATCCCCCCGATTGTGACAGCAGCTGGCTTTAGCTTGGCTAAGAGTGGCGGGGTTGTCAATGTGGGGAGCACGGACTTGCCCTATCCAGCTTATGTGATGTTTAGCATGACCCTCTGGCAGACCTTTACCGAAGCCATCAATGGTCCAATACAAGGGGTGACGCTGGCGAAGCAAATGCTGGCAAAGATTAATTTTCCCCGCGAGGCGATCGTGCTCGGTAAACTGGGGGAGGTATTTTTTAACTTTGGGATCAAGCTGATTCTGATTGTGGGCTTGTTTATCTGGTTCAGGATGCCAGTGACTTGGAGTGCGCTCCTAGCGCCGGTAGCTTTGATTCATTTGGTCATGCTGGGCACGTTTTTCGGTCTGGTGTTAGCCCCAATCGCTGCGCTGTATCGAGACGTTTCTAAGGGTCTTCTTATGGCAATTGGATTTTGGTTGTTTCTCACGCCAGTGGTCTACCCAGTTCCCAGTCACGGGATATTTGGCACCATAGTAAAACTCAATCCAGTTACTCCTTTGTTAGTGACTACGCGGGAGTTGGCAACAACGGGGGTAGTATCTGACCCCCTGGGATTTTGGCTGGCGAGTCTGGTTGCGATCGCGGGGTTGCTGGTTGCCTGGATTTTCTATCGTTTGGCGATGCCATTTGTAGTTGAGAGGATGAGTTCCTAAGTAAAGTTGAGTAGATTTGCTCGGTTTAGATATCACGCCATGTACCAAATAGATCCACCTCGCTCCCCCAAAGAAGTGCTGCCTACCATGTACGATCTCAAAAGTGAAGATCCGGGGGAACCAGGTTTGCCAGATGAATTTCATGACCTGCAACCAGAGCTGCTGCGCCTTACCTTCCGTCCCCCCAATTACCCAGCTGACCAGGTCTTTGTTGCCAGTGACTTAAATCTCTACTACGATCCCCGCCATCCCCGATGGTACAAGCGACCTGATTGGTTTGCCGTTTTGGGGGTTTCTCGCCTCTACGAAGAAAAGGACTTGCGCTTGAGCTATGTTACTTGGCAGGAGGGGGTAAATCCCTTTGTGGTGGTCGAGTTGCTCTCCCCTGGCACCGAGCAGGAGGACTTAGGGCAAACCCTGCGGGAAGCTAGCCAACCCCCTACGAAGTGGGAGGTATACGAACAAATCTTGCGGGTTCCTTACTACCTAGTGTTTAATCGGTACACAGACGAGTTACAGGCATTTGGGTTAATGACCAGCCGCTACCAGGCGTTGACTTTAGAGGAACAGGGTCTGTGGTTGGAAGAGGTGCAACTGGGATTGGGACTCTGGCAAGGTACCTACCAAGGCATCGATCGCCTCTGGCTGCGTTGGTACGATCGGGGAGGGAACTGGATACCCACCCCCGCAGAGCAGGAACGGCAGCGGGTTGCAGCACTGGAGGCAATACTTGCTCGCTATCGGGAACGCTTTGGCGAGCTAAACTAATGCAGCTCCCCAAGAATTTTGGGTAGCTAGTGCCGCTACGGGTCAGTCAGAAGTCATAAGTCATAAGACTAAAGTAAAATTATTTCTCTAGCAAAAAAGTGTATTTTTTTTGACCTAACTACAAGCTGATCAGAAGTATTTCAATGACTGCTCAACCACCGAACACATCAGTAACGACAAACCCTAGTTTTTATGAAAATTATTATTACCAGAAAAGCGATGTTGAAAGCACTTGTCTTTTAAGCAAGGGATGAAAACGAGCAAAGCGTGCGGCTACGCTGTGCCTAAAGGCAGCAGCAAAGACGCTTTTAAGCCTCAAGTAATATGGTATAATTTTTTCAGCTTTAAATCAATTAAATGTGAGGTCTGGACTTCAAAAATCCCAATTTAAATGCGTCTCAGTTTATGCTAGGCAGCTATACTTTAAAACCCAAAGATGAGTTCCTAATGACAATTAGTATTACAAAGCAAGAAGTTCCAGAAAAGCCCCAGGACAACGAAGTAGTCCTTTCGGTTCAGGGGGTCTCGAAGAAGTTTTGCCGGAACCTGAAACGGTCTTTGTTCTACGGCGTCCAGGATATTGCCAGTGAGTTAGTTGGACTCCGGGGAACAAGTGAGAAACTTCGACCGAAGGAGTTTTGGGCGCTCAAGGATGTCAGCTTAGAGTTGCGGCGGGGAGAAGCGCTGGGCTTGGTGGGACCGAATGGCAGCGGGAAGACGACGCTAATGCGGATTATTGCTGGTTTGATCAGACCGGAGACTGGCTATGTGGAAGTTAAGGGTCGGGTAGCACCGCTGATTGCGTTGGGAGCGGGGTTTAATCCCATTTTGACGGGGCGGGAAAATATTTATGCCAATATGTCGATTTTGGGGTTGTCTAAAAAGGAAATTGACGAGCGATTTGATGCAGTTGTAGATTTTGCGGAAATTGGAGATGCGATCGATGCGCCAGTGCAAAGCTATAGTTCTGGAATGGCCGCACGGTTGGGGTTTGCGAGTGCAATTCATACAGAGCCAGATATTCTCCTAATTGATGAAGTATTGGCAGTAGGAGACATTAGTTTTCGGGAAAAGTGTCGGCGTAAGCTGTATGAGCTTCGCCAGAAAGAGACCTCTCTAATTTTAGTTAGTCATAATCCTCATGTGGTCCTAGAAACATGTGAAATTGCTGCTTACCTGGCGCAAGGTGTATTAATCACCTCTGGAGACACAAATTCAGTGATGATTCAATATGAAGAAGATCAATTTTTGAATAAAAAAATCAAGGAGCAAGAAATAATTAACCTCCTAGATAATTCTGAAGATAAAAATACAGGTTTAAATATTATTTCTCTATATTTTCGAAATTCTCATGGCAACATAGTAGAATCACCAATTAGTGGTGAGAGTATATATTTTTGTGTAAAATGCAAAGTCCAAAAAGAAATTCTTAATGTCGGCTTGCATCTTTCGATTCAAGCAATAGGCAGAGAAGGAGGAACAGTTTTAGTTTTAGACAGTTTCAACGACGGAGTATCATTGGATATGTCTCCAGGAGAACGAGAAATACAGATTAAAATGCCTTATTTGGGTCTGAGATTAGGTCTATACAAGATGAGCTTATATGTCAGAAAAGATTCAATATATACACTAGATGTTTATAACACCTTCACCTTCAAAGTGAAAACAAATGAAAGTACAGGTCGTAATTTGTTTTACCAGCCGCGATCGTGGGAGATTGCGGATTAGGGACTTCAAGAAAAAAATCATCCCATCGTTTAGTAGGGTCTAGGCATTGCTCAGACTCTGGAGACAGCAAAAATGGAACTTGCTATGGGATGTTTTTTTCTGTTCAATTCCCTTAAATTCGTTCTCCTTTTCACCATAATCTAGGGATTGAAATGCTTAATACAAATGAATTTATTGATGCTGGCAGCAAGGTAGATGTCGTCGAGGTGGGCGGAACCTGGACTCAGGGCAATGGCTTCATCGAACAAACTGGCAAAAACAAATTTCTGTATGCGGGAGAGATTGTCCCAGCAGGAGACTTTACGATAAGCACTCAGCTGAGTCTGGAAGTGCTCAACGGTACGGCTGCATCGTTTGACATGGGTGAAAACCGTTTCGGATTTGATGGTAGAGACAGCCTGTTCTTTACTGAAGGAACCGACTGGGGAGCAACGCAATTTCATGGCAGTGCTGATGACTTGATTACACCTGGCGCTCCCTTCGAGCTGACGGTCACTCGAGCGGGAAGTGAGATCTCCTTCTGGATTGATGGAAATCTGATCGTAACCAAAACCCTAAATAGTGGCAGTCTGAGCAACGTCGGTTTTCGTCCTTGGCGCAACACCATGCGTATCTACGAATTTGAAAGTGAAGTATTTCCAGTCACTTCAAGCAACACCCCACCGAGGATCACGAGTGATGGGGGAGAAGACACGGCTGCCCTGAGCGTAGCTGAAGAACAGAGTGCCGTGACGACAGTGCAAGCCACCGACCCAGATGTAGGAGACCTCCTCACCTACAGCATCAGTGGCGGAGCGGATGCCATGCTATTCAATATAGATGCCAGCACGGGAGAGCTGAGCTTTATCAATGCACCCGACTTTGAAACTCCCGTCGATGCAAGTACCGACAACATCTACGAAGTGCAGGTGCAGGTGGACGATGGGAATGGCGGTCTCGACAGCCAAGATCTCGGCATCGCCGTCACCGATATTGGTTTCAATTCGATTTACATTGATGCTGGTATCAAGGTAGATGTCATCGAGGTGGGCGGAACCTGGACTCAGGGCAATGGCTACATCGAACAAACTGGCACAAATAAATTTCTGTATGCAGGAGAGATTGTCCCAGCAGGAGACTTTACGATAAGCGCTCAGCTGAGTCTGCAAGAGCTTAACCATACGGCTGCATCGTTTTACATTGATGGAAACCATTTCGGATTTGATGGTAATGGTAATCGGTTTTTTACAGAAGGTGCCGATTGGGGAGCACCAGAATTTCACGGCAGTGCTGCTAACTTCATTCAACCTGGCGATCCCTTCGAGCTGACGGTCACTCGAGCGGGAAGTCAGATATCCTTCTCGATTGATGAAAATCTCATCGTAACCGAAACCCTAAATAGTGGCAATCTGAGCACCGTCGGTTTTCGTCCTTGGCGCAACACCATGCGTATCTTTGAATTTGAGCGCGAAGGTAATGCAGGCACAGACATAGGTAATGGGGGCGCAGACATATTCTTCGATCAAACTACTGTCTTTGAGAATGGCACTGATGGCTACAATACATTTCGTATTCCTGCAATAGTTCGTGGCGATAATGGCGATTTATTGGCTTTTGCAGAAGGGCGAGTAAATAGTAGCAGTGATTTTGGCAATATAGATATTGTAATGAAACGTAGTACGGATGATGGTCTGACGTGGGGACCACTAACTGTTGTTGTCGATAATGGTAACTTAACAGCTGGAAATGCTTCTCCTGTTGTCCTAGATGATGGCAAAATTGTACTTGTCTACAATACGGGTAATGCCTCAGAAAGTGACATTCTCAAAGGAATTGGAGTGAGAGAAGTGTGGGCGATTACCAGTGAAGACAATGGTCTCACTTGGAGCACTCCTTTGAATATCACAACCTCTGTCCACAAACCATCTGCGCCAGAAATCGATCCGAACTACAACTTCAGTGAAGATTGGCGCTGGAACGCTGTTGGACCAGGACATGCTATCCAGTTGGATAACGGTCGCTTAATTTTCGGTGCTAATTACCGTCTGGAAGACAAACGTGCTAGGTCTTACTCCTTCTACAGTGACGATGGCGGTCTAACTTGGAGGATTGGTGGTGAGGCTGGTCTTCCTGGAAATGAAAATCAGATTGTCCAGCTATCCAATGGAGATCTGTTGATGAATGCTAGACCTTTAGCGACACCTGAAACCTATCGACAAGTTTCCTACAGTTCTGATGCTGGAGAAAGTTGGACACCTTTCATTTCAGATACAGAGTTACCAGATCCCGGTGTACATGGAAGTATAATTAGTCTGGATGCCGATGGAACTGATAGGTTAATCTTTTCTAATCCTGCTAGTACTCGAAGAAGAGAGAATTTGACAGTGAGAGTTAGCTATGATGATGGCGACACTTGGACATACAGTAAGACTGTAGATCCACTTTCTGCTGCCTACTCAGACCTAGTGATTCAGAAGGACAAGGAGATTGGCTTGTTGTATGAAGACAATGATGGAACTAGATCGATTACTTATGCACAGTTTAATCTTGCATGGCTAACGGATGGCGGAGATTTTCTGAGCGCTTAATTGATGCGAATCATGTCTAATTGATCTCGACTATTTATCTGATTTAATTTAATTTTTATCTAATTTAAATGTAATGAAGTTAGAACTTAGTGCAGTCGGAGCTCGTTAAGCAAGATGGTTACAATCGCGATTATTCCAGCCCGTGGTGGTTCCAAAGGAGTCCCCCGCAAGAATGTATGCCCACTAGCAGACAAACCATTAATCGCCCATTCTATTTTGGATGCCAAAGAATCAAAATTTACAGATCAAGTTTATGTTTCCACCGATAATCTAGAAATCGCCGAAGTTTCCAGACAATATGGCGCAGAAATAATCCATCGCCCTGAGAAACTAGCTGGCGATACTGCCTCCTCTGAATCTGCCCTAATTCATGCACTCTCAGAGATTGAAAAAACCGACATTTCTCCCGAATTAATTGTCTTCCTCCAATGTACCTCCCCTATCAGAACTGGAACAGATATAGATAATGCGATCGCCAAACTGAGGTCAGAAAACGCTGACTCCTTACTATCAGTTTCCCCTTCCCACCGATTTCTCTGGGAAGAAGTCGATGGAGTAGCCAAATCCATCAACTACGATTACCGCGATCGCCCGCGCCGCCAGGACATGCAGCCACAGTATGTAGAGAATGGTTCTATCTATATCTTTAAACCCTGGGTTCTTAAGAAATTCGGAAATCGCTTAGGGGGAAAGATTTCCCTCTTTGTCATGAGTGAAACAGCTAGCTGGGAAATTGACTCCGCCCTCGACTTTGAAATTGCCGAATCTTTGATCAAGAAGCAGGTAACAGCAAATGCTTATTGAGCGATAGTCAAGAGAAATTTTATAATACAGTAGGAATCACTGGGAGCTTTATGCATGTCAGACCCCCAATTAGTCCAATTGGCAGTAGTTGAACAAGCCCCTGCAATCCCTGTTCCTCCTACCCAGGACGAACTGCC
>JAAUXZ010164841.1_pt1 | contig 15054 bp, 19 predicted proteins | sample 7278131 | NCBI WGS metagenome assembly JAAUXZ01 (sample SAMN14350119, study PRJNA611818) | marine sediment metagenome | isolation source: surface marine sediment (3m) | place: French Polynesia: Moorea | collected 2018-08
CCCGCCCATCAACCGGAGAGGCAATAGCATTCTCCTGAATCGCGATGGGCCTTGCCGAGGGCTTCAGGGCGCGGACAAAAAATTCATTAAAAGTGGCGTAATCATTCAAGTCTTCATGCAGGGCATCGGTCATGTCTAGTTTGTAGGACTTAACAAACCAGCGGATCACAATTTTTGTCAAAGGACTTCTGATGCGAGTCAGGTAAAAAACAACACGTGAGATCAGGTGATGAGGTAGGATGACAAACACCCAGCTTAAGAGTTTTTCTGATAGCGCGCCGGTTTTTTGGATCATGGTTAAGGTTTGATTTTAAGTTGTACACGCTGTGCAGTTTCATCACTGAACGTAACGGTGATATCCACTGTGTCGCCTACCTCTAATGAAACCGTAGGGGTGATCAGCATCAGATGTTTGCCTCCTGGTTTGAGTTCCACGCTACTCTTTGCTGGAATGACCAGGTTGTAGAGTTCTTCCATTTGCATCATACCATCGGACATCTTGGTCTCATGCATTTCTACGCGTTCAAACTGTTCACTTTGAATGGCAATGATGGTTTGTTCCTTTTCCCCAGTGTTCTCAATTTGCATATAACCTGCGCGCATAGGCACCACCGGGGGCAGTTGCTTTATCCAGCCATTGCTAAAACTGACCAGGGTACTATCGGCAATGACAAGTGAAGGCAGCCATAAAATGGCAAGGAAAAAATATTTAAACATAGTGATTATCCTTGAATGATTGTGGTTAAATCTTGAGCAATTTTCTGACTATCGTGTGGCGAGGAAAATACGCCCGCAAATCGACCTTCTTTATTGATCAGGATCAGGCTACCGCTATGAGCTACGTCGTAATCATCGGTATCACCCGATTTGGAAATGTAGTGCAGAATTCCAACGGCATCGGTCAACTTATTAATCTCATCGTAATCGCCGGTCGCACCCAGGAATTCCGGATTAAAATAAGTGACATATGATTTGATCTTTTCCAGGTCATCCCGATCCGGGTCAACCGAAATAAAAGCCACCTGTATTTTATCAATGACAGAAGGTTGATCTATCGTGTTAACCATATTGGTCAACATCTGCAGTGATTCTGGACAAATATCGGGACAATTGGTGAAACCGAAAAATAATAAGTGCCACTTACCTTTCAATGTTTCATGAGTAAATGCCTGATTATTATGGTCTTTCAGCTCAAAAGGAGGTAAAGGAATGGCCTGTTGGCCTAACCAGGTCATGGCTTGCAGTTCCACGGGTTTGGGTTTTAACCAGACCAAGGAAAGCGCAATACCAAGCCCCATGGCCACAACCATGGTTGCAATAACGAGGGGTTTTTTCACAGAAGGTGTACCTGATGTTTTAGCGTTCGCAATGAAATTGCATTTAAGTGTAAAATCCGCGGCATTATAATTGAAAGCCAAGCTTAAACCCAGTGGAAACCACATCTATCACCGATGAATTAACTACCCTCAGGGATTATATCCGTTGGGGTAGCTCTGAATTTTACCGGGCTAATTTATCATTTGGGCATGGCTTCAATAGTGCATTGGATGAAGCGGTTTATTTAGTGTTGCATGCCTTACATCTGCCGTGGGATTGGCCTGAAAAATACTTCGATTGTGAATTAACGCAAGAAGAACGTAGTTATGTATTCGCGATTTTAATGCAACGTATTAAAACCCGACAACCGGCTGCTTACATTACACATGAAGCGTGGTTTTGTGGATTACCGTTTTATGTGGATGAGCGCGTACTGGTTCCCAGATCACCTATTGCGGAGCTGATTCAGCAACGCTTCGAACCTTGGCTGAATGCCGACAAGGTCACCCGTATATTGGACCTTTGCACTGGCAGTGGTTGCATCGCAATTAGTTGTCAGCATGCTTTTCCGGATGCACATGTCTGTGCTTCAGACCTTTCATTGGATGCCCTTGAGGTGGCCAAGATCAATCTTGAAAACCACCACCTATCCCGTGAAATCGAATTATACGAGTCTGATGTGTTTACCCAGATTCCGCAGCAGGAATTTGACCTGATTGTCTCCAATCCACCCTATGTGGATGCTGATGATATGGCAGAATTGACAGATGAATTTAAAGCTGAACCCTCAATGGGACTTGCTGCCGGTGAAAATGGTCTTGAGATTGTGGATCGAATACTGGAGCATGCCTCAGACTATTTGACTGAGCAGGGCTTGCTCGTGGTGGAAGTAGGTAATTCTCAACAGGCCATGATGCTTAAATACGATTACTTGCCTTTGTCTTGGATAGATTTTGAATATGGTGGTTCTGGTGTGTTTTGTATTACTGCGCAAGAATTACGTGAATTTTATCAACCTCAGGCCGCGGTTTCCTCATGAGGAAATTGGCCAATAAATTTTATGAATGGTTTCTGGTTATTAAAGTGATACGGGTGAGTGATGGCCTGGTGGGGTAAAGCTCTTGGGGGTGCCTTTGGTTTCATGATGGGCGGGCCCCTTGGGGCATTGATTGGAATTGCCTTCGGGCATAATTTTGATCGAGGATTAGGCTCGGTCATGAATGATGCCGGATTTGAACCCGGTCAACAAGAACGCGTACAGGCGGCCTTCTTTACCGCCACGTTTTCTGTGATGGGTCACATCGCCAAAGCCGATGGGCGTGTTTCAAAAGCCGAAATCAAAATGGCCGAGGCCGTCATGACCAACATGGGGCTTTCCGCGGATGTGCGTGAATCTGCCAAAAAATTATTCAACGAAGGTAAATCAGATGATTTCCCGCTGGATGATGTACTGGATCAGTTTCGCAAGGAAGTCCATAGACGCAGTACCCTGATCCAAATGTTTCTGGAAATACAATTACAGGCTGCTTATGCCGATGGCAAGTTGGATGATACTGAAGAAAAGGTGTTAACCCATATTTGTCGCCGCCTGGGCGTGCCATTGGAACAATTATCTCGGTTAGAGGAGATGCTCAAAGCCGGTTTTGGCCAGGGATCTTACCAGCCACCCGGTCAACCACGACACCAAACCACTTTGGAAGAGGCCTATGCCATCCTGGGGGTTGATCAATCTGTGAGTGATGCAGAATTGAAAAAAGCCTATCGCAGACTGATGTCCCAACATCATCCAGATAAGCTGGTAGCCAAAGGTCTTCCAGAAGAAATGATCAAAGATGCCACGGAAAAAACCCAACAGATTAAAGATGCCTATGAACAAATTAAAGCTTCCAGAGGAATGAAATGATCAGTCAAATTTTATATGAGCATAATCCTGCTCCTGGAAAACTGGATGTGCTGGGTGTTGAAGAATGGCCTATCTGGGAAAAGGAGCCTTCCGAATTTCCATGGACTTATGATCGTCAGGAAGAATGTTACATTTTGGAAGGAAAGGTCATCGTGACGCCTGATGGGGGTGATCCGGTAGAGCTTGGCCGCGGAGATTTGGTCACTTTCCCCAAAGGCATGTCATGCACCTGGAAAGTGATTGAATTCATTTCAAAACATTATCGATTTACGGATTGACCGCTCATGTGAAAAAAGTATTTACCCATGAAAACCGGTTGATTGTCTATAACATGAAAAACCTGTTGGAAGAGCAGGGCATTCAATGTGTTATTAAAAATGAATTTGCTGGGGGTGGTGTTGGTGATCTGGCCGCTTTTGAAACATGGCCTGAGGTTTGGGTGGCTGAGCCCAAGCAGTTAAGGCTTGCAGAACGCATCATTCAAGATGCACTCGATGCAGACCCGGGGAAAATATGGACCTGTGAGAATTGTGGCGAATCTAATGAAAGTAATTTTCAACTTTGCTGGCGCTGTGGTTCGCCGGGTAGATCATCCCCTATTGAAGGCTAAAAGTCAGGCTGGCCCAGTGACTTTGCCAGTCCGCTTCATCGTCATCGATTCGATAAATTTTAACCGTTTTTAACAACCAATCCCCTGGTTGGTTGAGTTTGATAGTGACTTCACCCTCTTTGTTGCTGAGTGATTTTTGAATAGCTTTAGGAGTATTGCGATTGAAGGCCACCAATTGCAAGCCCTGAACGGGTTTTCCCTGGAACAAGATTTTGATGGTAAGAAGGTCATTGATTGAGCTCTTGTAAGGATTCCTCAGTGGTATGATTTCAAGTTCATAGCCTATCGGATGCGTGGAATCATCTACCTCCCACTGGTTACCGACTTGTACCAAAGCCTTGGCATGACGAATGTAATTCTCTTTGCCTGCTTGATCAGTTTGTTGGTTTGCCTCGCGATCATTTATCGCATTGATAAGGCCTTCTTCAAGTAGGTATTTATTAAAAGTGTCAGAGTCAATATGGGCAAAATGCCAAATACTCTGGTAGCCAATCAAATGAGTTCCTGTCTTTTTGGGCGTAAAGTAACCGGCTGGATCCCGCCCTAATTCACCGGCTATGTCGGTCTTGTTATTAGACTGATAGCGTGAAAAGTCGCTATACCATTGGGTAATATTCGGTAGACTATCTCCCGCGTAATCATTACCCACGTGCACCGATAGCTCGACGGTTTGATTGTTCTCGGTATAGAATGGATGCGCCTCCAGCCAGAAATCATGGCCAATAGAGTGCCCTGTCCATAGGATCATTAACAAACTAATTATCAGTACATTCAAATGCGTTTTTTTCATATTGCGTGTGTCATTTTAATGCTTGTGATGGGCATGATGCCGGTCCAAGCTCATACTTTGCGTCCTGCGATTATTGATATCGTATTTGACAATACAGCTCAGGTAAAAATTCAAATAGAAACCAACTTAGAGGCGCTACTCGCAGGTATCGGGCCTGAACATGATAACACTGAGGATGCGCCGCAAGCCGATGTGTATCGTCAGCTGCGTCAGTTACCGCCGCAAAAGCTGAAGAATAAATTCCAGGCATTTCAAAACGAATATAAAAAGGGATTACTGTTGAGTTTATCAGGGCAGCTGGCCGATTGGCAGTTGGTATCTATTGATGTTCCTGCTGTAGGTGATACCCGCCTATCCCGAAATTCAGTTGTCCGTTTTCAGGCTGATATTCCACCCATGGCTGAACAGATGCAGTGGTCATACGCCCCCGAGTATGGCGATGCAGTGGTTAATTTTTCTTTTAATTCGACAGGAAATAAAACCAGTCTTTGGCTGGTGCAAGGGGAACAAAGCCCGGTATATCCTCTCAATGAAGGGGGTATCCAGAGGCCTTGGGCCGAAGTTGCATGGGATTATACCCAGCTAGGTTTTGTACATATTCTACCCAAGGGACTTGATCATATTTTGTTTGTCCTGGGTCTGTTTTTACTCAGTACGCGGTTTGGGCCCTTATTGTGGCAGGTCACTGCATTTACCGTTGCACACAGTATTACCCTGGCATTGAGTATCTATGGCTATATCAATCTGTCTGCAACCATCGTTGAACCTTTAATTGCTTTATCGATTGCTTATGTCGGGATCGAAAATATTGTAACCAAAGAGCTTAAACCCTGGCGTTTGTTAATCGTCTTTATTTTCGGGCTGTTGCATGGGATGGGGTTCGCGGGAGTGTTGACAGCACTGGGATTGCCAGAAAATGAATTTGTGACGGCATTGATTACGTTCAATGTCGGGGTCGAGCTGGGGCAGATAAGTGTTATCTTGTTGGCATTTTTTGCCGTTTTTTGGATAAGAAAGCAAAAGAATATTTATCGTAAAACCATCGTAATACCCGGCTCCATTGCCATTGCCGCAATGGGCCTCTACTGGACCTGGGAAAGAGTGATGATCCTATAGAGGGTAACGCGGTTGAATGTAGAGACAGATAGGTATGAAAAAATTTGCGAGATCAAGGCTCAAGGAAAAATATAAATTCATTTGCCAATATGGTGTTAGGTGGAAATCTAATAAATTTTAATTTCCGTTATCTTTTATTAGGCTACACTTATATATGTGCAGTTGAAGTTGATTATAAAAACGGGGGAAGATTATGATTAACCTGATCGCGAAATTGAAGGTATTAGCATCTCAATCCCAAAAATCAGATGCTCAAACGATTCAAGCCGCTATTGATCGCATCAAGGAGCTAGAAGTAAAACTGGCTGAATATGAGGAAGATATTACAGATTGGCAAGTGACCGTTGAACAACAAATGCGCCGCAGGAAAGATGATCGATAACGGGGCGTTCAGGCTCCAGTCTGAGCCATTTAGTTCACGGGTAGCACAAATTTTTAGGCACCCAAACAATAAGGAATTTCATTGATCAAATCTCTTTTTCCGTTAAGCCGATATTCAAATTAACCATTCCCTGGGTCTGCAAAGACCCAAAAGAATACTTTAATAATCCCCTACATTTTATAAAGTTACCCTGAATATTTTTGTATAATCCGGAAATATTAAACCTTCGGAGAATCCCATGTTCGAATGGATCGCAAGCCCTGAGGCCTGGATTGCACTGGCTACTCTGACCGCGCTAGAAATCGTACTCGGCATAGACAACATCATTTTTATTTCCATTTTGGTATCCCGCCTACCTGAACACCAACGAGAAATCGGTCGCAAGGTTGGTCTCAGTCTGGCCATGCTGACGCGTCTTGCATTGCTCTTTTCTATCGCCTGGGTGATGGGCTTAAAGGATACGTGGTTCACGATCCTGGAACAGGAAATATCAGGCAGGGATGTGATTCTGATCGTTGGTGGCTTGTTTCTGCTGTATAAATCCACGCAAGAAATCCATCAAAGCATGGAGGGTATCGAGGAAGAGGCCAGTGTGCCTAAAGTCGGGGGGTTAGCCAGTGTGCTCGTTCAGATCGCGATCCTTGACATCGTGTTCTCACTCGATTCAGTCATTACTGCGGTGGGTCTGGTCGATCACGTATCGATCATGGCGATTGCAATCATCATCGCTGTCGCCATCATGTTGATTGCTGCAAAACCCATTGGCGACTTTGTTGAACGACATCCCAGCATCAAGATACTGGCCTTGTCTTTTCTAATCCTGGTTGGCGTTACCTTGATCGTCGAAGGATTCGACATTCATGTGCCCAAGGGCTACATTTACTTCGCGATGGCATTTTCTATCAGTGTGGAAATGATGAACATCCGCATGCGCAAAAAGGCCGCAGTACCAGTGAAATTACACAAGCAGTATAGTGAAAAGTAATGGTTAAGCGTGACGTTAAGTGATCCTGGGTGAAATCTCTCCCCATCCTTGTATAGTGGCAGCGAAACCCGCGTAAACAGTGGATTCGATTTTTATTGAGAATATGAAATGCACTGGAATTGTTCTAAGTCAATTCTTAAATCCATCGTAGGCGTATTATGGGCTTATTTATAATTTGACAGATACGGAGGGGTATCATGAAAAAAATAATAACTTTAACCATGATGATGGCATTCATTACGGGTTGTAATCAGGCACCACAGGAACCCCAAATCAGTTTTAGTAATGATGTCATGCCTTTGATTACCAAGAATTGTACTGAATGTCACACCAGTGGTGGTGATGGAGCGAATGCCAGCGGATTTATAACAACGGACTATGACGCGATCATGAAAGGCACTAAGTATGGTCCGGTAGTCATTCCGGGTAATTCTGTTGCGAGCACCTTCTATAGACTCATCGCCGGACTGGTGGACCCTTCCATCCAAATGCCACATGGTAAAGAAGCCATGTCTGCTGCTGATATCGCCAAAGTGGAAAAGTGGATCGAACAGGGTGCCAAAAATAACTGATACCCTGATATGAAAATGAGCTGCAGTGCATCAGTATTTGACTGAACGTTACCTTGGACTTTGTATGGCAAAGCCTAAACAGAAGAAGAAAGTTAGAGTTTTGTAATTTTTTTTCGTTGTCGTTTTATGCAGGCGTTTAAGCTATGCGTTCATGTGAAAATTGCAGTATAAGAGCTCAATACGATAAAAACCCAAAATCCATAATGGGTCGGATTTGGCGATGGCATATTGGATTTTGTCCTGGTTGGAAAGCATATTTCAAAAGCCTCTCTGAGGTAGAACAGGCAGCGTTATCGAAAAAGTATAAACTTGACTAATAGTGAACTGGAGTCATCAGGGAATACTCGAAATTATTGACAGAAAGAACGCATATTAAGGATTCAGAGTAGACATCATCATCATCGCGATAGGAGTGCGAAGCCCATGAAGATCAGGCACTTTCTCTACAATTCATTTCTTATAGAACATGGTAAAAATAAAATTGCCATTGACCCGGGGCAATATTTTTCATTATTTAATTTTAAAAGTCTGATACCAAAATTAGAATGGGGGAGTATTACCCATATCTTAATAACTCATGGTGATCCTGACCATCACTGGCAATCTGATCGGGTGGCGGAAGCAAGCAGTGCCCCGGTTGTATGCGGAAGAGATTTAGTTAAAGTCGAAGATGGCAAGACTTTGCTGGTAGATCCTCGCGGTAAAGAGTTAACGTCTTGGGTGCCGTTTAATAATGTACATCCGTTAGAGGTTGGTGAGTCCGTCGTATTAGGTGATGTAGATATTGAAGCTGTTAAGTCCGTACATGGCCCAATCATTGTGCCAATCCTGTGGTTCAAAATTAAAAAGCAACCGGGGCCCGGAGAGCGAACTGGCATTGGGTCTGTAGGTTTTAAAATTACTCTAGATGGTAAAACTGTAGTGAATCTGGGAGATTCGATTTTTCAGAATGCATGGACAGGATTAAAACCGGATGTGTTGATGCTTCCCATTGGCGGTCTGGGTAATAATACCTGGACAATGGATGTATCCGATGCACTTCAAGCAGTTGAACTCATCGCACCAAAGAAAGTTATTCCGTGTCATTATAACGTGCCATTTTTATGGATAAGGAATATCGCCCCGGCAGATGATCAATTATTCAAACGAGAAGTGGAGAAGATGGGTATCGAATGCAACATTATGCAGTCTGGTGAAGTATTAGAAATATAATGTCTAACGAATCATTCATATTCGCAAGCTCAACCAGGAGCCATTGTTAGTCACCTGTATAACTAAAGTTAATATATTAGAATCGCCAACCAAAGGTTAAGGTTCCAAATTGGGTAAATTCGCCAGACAAATCATCTGAAATATTGGAGTCATATAGCGCCACTGTGATTGATGTGTTTTCCCAGGAATAGGCCAAGCCGGTAGTCACCCCGATTTGAGAATGATCGTAATCTATCGAGCGGCTCTCTCTGTAGGTATTCCCGTCAACATATATCGCGTTAAATACATATTCGAACCGCACACCTGCGAAGAAATACCATGCGCCATTGATTGCGGCAGGATTGGCTGACCGAGTATTAATAAGTAAGGGTGTCGCAAATGTGCTGCTTAAGTCACTGCCAAACCGGTACAACATCGCACTGGCTGCAAAACTACTCAATGTCCCTAATCCTGCTTCTGCCAAAACCAGGAAGTCCATGCGATCATCCGGTCTGCTCCAGGTCCTCCAGAGTCGTCCACGTAAGAACTGGAATATAATTTCATCTTCTAACTGGGTATCCCATCCTTGAGGTTCGTCAGCGCCAACCAGGTCATGTACCCATTTTTGCGTCTCTTCTGCTCCCGATGAGGGACCCACAATACCGATGACGGTCGCAATAGCATCAGCATGTGATGCCTCTATGGTAATAAATGTAGAGTTAAATAATAAGGTACCAGAATAAGGGAGGTCATTAACCGGCGGATTTTCAAGGGTGATGTCCTCTGGGGTTACCATAACCTGACCCAGGGAATAGACCTGCAGAGTATTTTTTGCGCTTTCAACATTGACGCTCCAACTTAAGGGAGCTGTTAACCAATCAGGATGGGAGCTTTCGTTCTGATCATCGACTTCAAACCAGGAGAAATAAATGCCATTGGTATAACCATTGTCATTACCCAACAATATATCATTATCAAGGGTTACTGCGAGCCAGTTAGACTCCTCGGCGAGAACAGGTGTGACAATTAATCCAAGTAAGGTCAATAAGTAGCGGATTCGAAAGAGCATAAGACAGGTCTCTAAGGCTCACAAAGATAGATCCATTATTGTTTATTACTGCGATAAATCCCTAAATAATTATCTACTGATATTAACGTTAATATATGCTGTAGTTCAACTTGTGAGTTGTAAGGTCAATACCAGAATGATAATTTGATATTGAATGGAGATGAGTCTCAGCAGCGTTTAATAATTTATATATGATCGAGCAATGTCCGCAAAACCCGAATTAAAAAAACAGCAAGAAGAAAAAATAAACTTAGATAAGATAATTCTGCGAATTCTTATAGGGTTGATTATTTATGGGGCGCTATTGTTCTTGCCTGCGGGAACCATTTACTACCTGCCAGGGTGGATGTTTATAGGGACCATTACACTTTGTTACCTTTTCATTATGCCGTTCATGTATTTTAAACATCCGGATGCACTCAAGCGGCGCTTGAAACAACGAGAAAAAGAAAAGGAGCAGCGAGTTATTATCGCTATCATGGCATTGGCAGCATTCAGTGGTATTGTCTTGTGTGGACTGGATTATCGCTGGGGATGGTCGCAGATGCCTATATACATCGTAGCTCTCGGGAATGTTTTGATGGGGCTCAGTATGTTGGGTATCACTTGGGTCAATGTAGTTAATGAGTTTGCTGGCAGAACGATTGAAGTGGTAGATAAACAAACGGTTATTTCGATCGGGCCTTATGCCTGGGTGCGTCATCCTATGTATGGCTTTTACTTATTGCTATTGACGGCCTTGCCGATCGCCCTGGGTTCTTATTGGGCATTTCCTTTATTTGTATTGATTTTCCCCATAATATTTCATTTCCGTATGATCAATGAGGAAAAGTTATTGGCAAGAGAGTTGGAGGGTTATTCTGAATATTGCCGAAAAGTTCGTTCACGGATTGTGCCTTTCATTTGGTAAATGAGTAGAAGCGCTTTTTTTGCGGTTATTTAACAGGAGTTGTAAGGCAACAGGCATCCGGTTTAATGAGCCCAACATAAGTCGAGTGCATAAACAGTACTGGAGTCATAATACGGATATCCAGATTCTAGTCAGGACACTCAAGGATTCTGCGCAGCTTCTTGAAGAGTGCTGCTATGAAGTACCCTAAGACAATGTTTGGAAAGAGCGCCTAAGCTGTCTCCGCAGGGGATGTTTAAAACGGTAACTCTGATTTTTAGGTTCACCTTAATCCTTCTGAGGCGTTTCTTTTGTGGCCGATTCTGTTTCTAAAGTATGCTGATCCTCTTCAATACTGCCATTCCTTTCTGCCTCTTTAAGGAATAATGGGTGATCTTCGTCAGAGTCAAGGTAATCAGCAATATCGAGACTGGTTAGCGTTGTCATAGCACTTTCATAAATATAAATGTGCGAGAAATGATACGAAAATTATGTTCTTGTAAATGTTAAATATTAACGCCGATAACTAGGATATATTTAACTATCTATATTAACCAGAGTGCGTCCTGGCCGGTTTATCACACTGTTAGGCAGTTCACAGCCTGTAGCAAAGAAATCTATTAAAAAGAAAGTCTATAAATCAAGATACTTGTCCCACGGTTTTTATTTTCAGAATATTAAGGTTGTTATGTTTAACTATATGGAAGATCGCTATTCTCTTTTACATAACTTGCCAGTGTTGAAGTTAGATTTAGGCCTGGGTATTTTTAAATGTAATGGACCCAATGAATATTATTTCGCTCTAAAACATACCAACTCTGAGATGAAATATCTTTTAGATTGCTTGGAAAAAATCAAGGATACCAAAGCCTTACTCACTGCCTATAAAGTGGCTCATATTGGTAGAAGAAGAGAGGTTAGATATAAAGGTAAAACTGTTATCAACAACATTCAATGCAACTTCGAAGGGTATGCTTATACATTACCCATGGGATTAAAGCACTTGCTTAACCAGCAGAATATCGTCCCCATTATTGTAATTCCCAAACACATAGATGACCTTAATAACAGTTCAAAAAGTGAATACAGAAAGCTCAATATTCTGAACCTCAAGAAAATGATAACGAATTCAGAAATCCTGAGGGCTATCGAAGATGAATATTACGATAATTTTTTTAAGGAGCAAACTGCCGATCTTTCAGAGGTTCAGCCTCTAGGCAAATTAGTTGAAAAAAGCTAGATTTTCTAGGGATTGTGGTTGGTGGCTTTATGATGCCTGTTTGCTTGATAAATTGAGGACATCAGAGCGACCAATTTCCTGCTTGTGATGCAAGGGTGTTGCGTTTATTCTTCCCGTACTCAATAAATTTATATGGGTGTTCTGGCGATAGGGAATGTCTATATTTTACAACTAGAAAGTTCAACGCCTTATTCACTCGTACTAATGACTATTCCAAAGCACGCTATCATGACCTGTCTTTCTGTATTCACGATGCTGATGGCTGCTGGTGTTTCAGCCCAAGACAATCAAGTATCCAAGACTAAACCTTCATTGGTAGAGTTTGACAAGGCGCTTAAATTGACGCCGAATCTCGAGAATGGGAAAAAACTCTATAGATTGTGCGTAACGTGTCATGGTCCTGAGGGATGGGGAGATGATAACGGTTCATATCCACAAATCGCAGGTCAATTAACGGGGGTTACCATCAAACAGCTTGCCGACATACGTGCCGGTAACAGGGATAATCCTATTATGAAGGCATTCAGCTCAAGGCGTACACTGGGTGGCCCGCAGGAGATCGCTGATGTTGCCGGTTATATCGCTTCATTACCGATGACGGATTACAACGGTCAGGGTAGCCGTCGCTATCTTGATATGGGCGAGGAAATCTATTCACGTGATTGTGCTGACTGCCATGGTGTCGATGGTGAAGGCGATGTGAAAAAACATGTTCCCAGGATTCAGAGCCAGCATTACAGTTACCTTGAACGACAATACCAATGGATACGTAACGGTCGTCGCCAAAATGCGAACAAGGAAATGGTTGAACAAATTCAGGGTTATACACTGAAAGACGAACGGGCCGTGCTGTCATACACTGCGAGCCTGGTTCCACCGGAAGAAGACGTGGCTGATCCGGACTGGCGCAATCCTGATTTCCCGAATCACAAACGCGGCTGGCGTCCAGATCCGACGAATCATGATCGCTCCCGAAAGTGATCGGGTAATAAATCCAGCCTCGAAGAGAACTCTATTTCAGCAGTGCAACGATGGCCGGGTTACCGCTCTTGTTAGCGATGTCCAGAGCGCTCCTGCCTTCATTGTCCCTGACCGTACTATCTGCACCCTGATCCAGTAGCAGCTTCACACATGCTTCTGACTGCGCGTAGGCTGCTTCCATCAGTGCCGTCAAACCGTTGTTGTCTTTTGCGTTGATATCGGCCCCGAGTTCAATGAGCATGGCAGCCATCTCGGCATGCCCTTTACCGGCAGCCCAGATCAGTGGGGTTGCACCATCAGGGGAAGTGGTATTGATGTTAGCACCATTATTGACCAGTAATTTAGCAATCTTCGGGTTCTTGCCGCTATCTGCCACGTGGATCAACGCCGTCTTACCCTTGCTGTCTATGCGTTTGACGGTGGCACCGTTATTTATAAGCAATTCAGCGGGGTTGTAGAAGCCCCGGTAAGCAGCGATCATCAGCCCGGTACGGCCATCCTTGTCAATGGCATTGGGATCGGCGCCTTTAAACAGTAACTGGTCAACCATTTCGGTCTGATCGTATTGGGCTGCCAGTAGCAGTGCATTCAGTCCGGAACGGGTGCGTGCTTCGAGGAAAGCACCACGTTCCAGCAGCAGTGCAGTCAATTCAACCTGACCATTCTCTGCGGCGAAGGTCAACGCAGTAAGACCAACGACGGTCTCCTTGTTTACATCGGCGCCACGCGACAGAAGGATAGAAGTCGTCAGGATATTGCCGTTTTCGACAGCATTCATTAATGCGGTCTTACCGAATGAATTTGCGGAATCCACATCGGCACCGGCATCCAGTAAACGGACGACGGCTTCATCATCATCGATCCCGGCAGCCAGGCGTAGATCACGGTTCATGTCTTCCACGTTATCTGCGAATGCAGTGCACGCAAAGGCCAGTATGACGAAGATGAGTGATATCCTGGATAACATAGCGGGCCTCACCAGAGTGTCCTTGTTTTCATACGTACCACTGAAAGGATCACGAGCTGGACTCATCGGTTTCTTCGGGCTCGTCCGGCTGTTCGTGGGCGATCCCCTTATGACAGTCTATGCAGGTCTGGTCGGCATCGACTGCACGACTGTGTTTCTTACGCGCACTGCGGTCCTGTTCGCTCAGGTCCATGCTGTCGAAACTGTGGCAGTTTCGACATTCACGAGAATCCGTGGATTTCATGCTGTCCCAGACGCGGTTTGCCATCTCCCACCGATGAGCGTTGAACTTTTCATCGGTGTCGATCTTCCCGGTCGCCTTGCCATAGAGTTCTCTGGTGGCTTCTATCTTGCGTTTGACCTTGTAGACCCAGGGACGAGGTACGTGACAATCTGCACAGGTTACCTGCACTCCGGATGGATTCTTGAAATGAATGGTCTCTTTGTACTCAGTATAAGGATTGTTTCGCATCTCGTGACAGGAAAGGCAGAACCCCATGGTGTTGGTCATTTCCAGCGTAGTATTAAAACCGCCCCATAATATGATGCCGACGAATAGGCCACTGACCAACAAAATAATGGGAGGTAATGCTGTAATGCGTGCCCAGGTACGTTTTATCCAGCTCTTTTGATCTGACATGACTTTGATCTGTATAATTTTTTTTCGCAGCTTACCGTCGCAGTACTGAAATTCACATGCTATAGGTCAAGAAAAGTGGCTTGTTTGTGAAGAGGTTAAATATAAAGAATGACGTCATCATGATCTTAATATAATCGAAATATCGAAGTCTCCAATGCAAACATTGGTGAGAAATATCAGGCTGGAACCCATTATGGTTACTGTATTTCCGAGATACGCGATTAAATTATTGAGCTTGATGGATTGCTGGCTCGCGCCCTGTCCATCACCTATAATCAGCGCCAGATCAAACCGCAACGCATTCAATGGCCAACATACTGATTATATATTCGACCAACGATGGTCATACGTTGGAAGTTTGCAAAAAAATCCAGCAGCATCTGGCAGCCAACAATAAGGTCG
>JAAUXZ010021639.1_pt1 | contig 15023 bp, 12 predicted proteins | sample 7278131 | NCBI WGS metagenome assembly JAAUXZ01 (sample SAMN14350119, study PRJNA611818) | marine sediment metagenome | isolation source: surface marine sediment (3m) | place: French Polynesia: Moorea | collected 2018-08
ACAGCCACCACCCTCTCGGCAAACAGGTCACTGACCGTTGTTTTGCCAGAAGCGATGCCGCCTGTCAGGCCTACCACCAGCATGAACTAAAACAGCGAAAGGTAGAAATCCATGATGTCATTGCCCCATAACAATACAAGCCAGCCGGCCGCTGCAAGGTAGGGGCCAAATGGAATCTGTGTGCTGCGTTCACGTTTTTTGAGCAAGATCATGGTGATACCTACCGCGGCACCAACCACCGAAGAGGTCAGGATGATCGCAAACAACAATTCCCAGCCTGTCCAGGCACCCAGCATGCCAAGTAATTTGAAGTCACCGTAACCCATGCCTTCTTTGCCAGTGACCAGTTTGAACAACATGAAAACAGACCACAGGCTCATGTAACCTGCCATCGCACCAATGACACTGCTCTGCAGGTCGACAAAGACGTTGAAGAAAGACAACAGGATGCCTAGCCATAACAGTGGAAGCGTAATGCTATCGGGCAGCAATTTGTGGCTGATATCGATGCCACTGGCCGCAATCAGTGACCAGGACAAAAAGAGTGCCGCCAGAGTTTGCCAGCTAACCCCAAAATGCCAGCCAACAATAACACTGATAATTGCGGTGAACAGTTCAACAGCTGGATACTGCAGGGACAGGGACGTTTTACAGGCGGAGCATTTTCCACCTAAAAACAGATAACTGATGATCGGGATATTTTCTAGCGCGGTAATTTGATGACCACAGTTGCCGCATCGTGATCTGGGAGTTGAGAGCGATAGTTCTGCGTTGTCGTCGGACTCTTCGGGTAGCTCCAGAAACTCACGGCATTCAGCCCGCCAATCCCTCTCCATCATCACCGGCAGGCGATAGATAACTACATTCAGGAAGCTGCCAACGCAGGCGCCGAGGACAAACAGGCATCCAATAAATACAGCAGGGTACTGCTGCAGCGTATCGATGAAACTGGCGATCAACGAAACGAAACGGTGTTAGACCACGGCACCAAGCTTGAAGATTGGCAGGTACATGGCAACGATCAGGCCGCCTACCAGGACACCGAGGACTGCCATGATCAGCGGTTCCATCAATGAAGTGAGGGCATCAACCAGGTCGTCTACCTCTCGTTCGAAGAAGTCCGCTACTTTCGACAACATGTCGTCCAGCGAACCTGCTTCCTCACCGATAGCAACCATCTGAATAACCATACTTGGAAAGAGGTTACTGTTGCGCATGGAAGTTTGTAATTGGGTACCTTGAGCGACTTCATCCTTGATTTTCAAAGTGGCGTCGTAGTAGACGATATTACCGGTCGCACCGGCAACCGAGTCCATAGCTTCCACCAGTGGAACACCAGCAGCTGACATGGTCTCCAGGGTTCTGGCAAATCTTGCAACCGCTGACTTATTTGCGATTTCTCCAAATATCGGTGCTCGCAGTGCAAATCGATCCAAAGCCACCTGAAATTTCGGCGAAGTCTTTTTGAGATGCATCATGACATAGATCGCTGCACCAACGATGCCAAATATGATCCACCAGTAGGACTGCATAAACTTCGAAATCGCGATCACGAACAGGGTCATCGCAGGCAGGTCGGCACCAAAGCTTTCGAATATTTCCTCAAACTGGGGCACTACGAAAATTAGCAGGATAGTGGTAACCACCGCAGCAACAACCATAACGGCAATCGGGTAAAACATTGCTTTTTTGACCTTGGCCTTCAAGGCCTCGGTTTTTTCCTTATAGGTAGCCAGCTTGTCAAGCATGGTTTCCAGTGCACCCGAGTTTTCACCGGCCTGTACAAGATTGACGAACAGTTTGTCGAAATACAGAGGGTGCTTGCCCAGGGTTTCCCACAATGGCGCACCTCCTTCTACGTCTGCCTTGATCTCGAAGATGAGTTTCTGCAGCAGTGGTTTTTCGGCACCTTCTCCGATGATTTCGAAAGATTGCACCAGCGGCACACCTGCCTGCATCATGGTTGCAATCTGTCGAGCAAAAATTGCAATGTCTGCCGGCTCGATTTTCTTTGCACCACCAAACAGTGGCTTCGGTTTTTTCTTGACGCGTAGCGGGTTTATCCCTTGCTTGCGGAGTTCGTTTTTGGCCAGCGCGTCGCTAAGGGCAAAAATTTCGCCTTTGACCTTTTGGCCGCCGCGGTTGGTACCTTCGTAGGTAAATTCTACTTTTTCAGCTGTTGCCTGCTTTGCTGCCATGATTTAGTCCTTAGTTACCCGGTTAGCCTCTTCAAGACTTATTAGACCATCCTTGACTTTTTTCAAGGCTGATCTTCGCAGATCAGGTATGCCTTCCTTTGTGGCCTGGTCGGCGAGATCGATGGAGTTTGCGCCACTCATTATCAGGCGCTGCATTTCATCGGAGATGTTCATAACCTGATAGATACCCACCCGGCCTTTGTAACCATTTGTGCACTGGTCGCAGCCCACTGCTTTGTAGGGAGTAAATTCTTCGGCCAGGTCTTCTTCTTTGAAACCTTCTGCCAGCAGTGTTTCTTTTGGAATCTCTTCTGGCGCTTTGCAATGCTGACAAAGCCTTCGGCCCAGTCGCTGGGCGATTATGAGCGTTACGGAGGTAGCGATGTTAAAAGCAGGTACCCCCATATTCATGAGACGAGTCAGGGTTTGCGGTGCATCGTTGGTGTGCAGCGTTGATAATACGAGGTGACCAGTTTGTGCAGCTTTGATGGCAATGCTGCCGGTTTCAAGGTCACGAATCTCACCCACCATAATGACGTCTGGATCCTGACGCAGGAAGGCTTTCAATGCCTCGGCAAAAGTTAGGCCGACCTTGTCATTCACATTAACCTGGTTGATGCCTTCGAGATTGATTTCCGCCGGATCCTCCGCGGTGGAGATATTGGTTTCCGGTATGTTCAGAATATTGAGACCGGTATAGAGCGATACCGTCTTACCGCTACCGGTGGGTCCCGTTACCAGGATCATTCCGTAAGGATTAGCCAGCGCCTTAAGGTACATTTCCTTTTGCTCTGGCTCGTAACCCAGTGCATCAATGCCCAGCTGTGCGCTTGAGGGATCCAGTATACGAAGCACGATCTTTTCACCAAACAGGGTGGGGCAGGTGTTCACACGAAAGTCGATGGCGCGTTTTTTCGAGAGCTTTAACTTGATGCGTCCATCCTGCGGGACGCGGCGCTCGGAAATGTCCATTCTCGACATGACTTTAACGCGGGCGGCGAGTTTGGTGGCTATGCTAATCGGTGGTGACGCGACTTCCTGCAAAATGCCATCGATGCGAAAACGAATTCTGAATCTTTTTTCGTATGGCTCGAAGTGAATGTCCGAGGCGCCTTTGTTGATGGCGTCTACCAGAACTTTATTCACATACTTAACAACCGGAGCGTCTTCGGCGTCTGCACGAGAAGCGACATCCGGCTCGTCGTCTTCATCAGCGATATCCAGGTTTTCCAGATCGTCATCCAGCATATCGTCCATACCACCGTCCATGGAGTCGGATGCTTTTTCGATAAATTTTTCGAGCTGGTCTTCCTGAACCAGTACCGGCTCGGTCGACAATCCGGTTGCAAATTTGAACTCGTCCAGTGCCTGCGTGTTGGTTGGACTGGAGATAGCTACGTACAGTTTGTTGCCGCGTTTGAATATCGGAACCGCATTCAGTTTGGAAATAAGCTTTTCTTCCACTGAATCAAAAGCTGCCAACTCGGTATCCATTGAATCCAGATCAAATACCGGCAAGCCGAACTCTTGCGAAGAGATGGTTGCAATGACCGAAGGCTGGACAATTTTGTTTTTGACCAGATAGGTAGAGAGCTGAATACCTTCCTGTTTAGCGGCCTCGACGGCGTCGGTAGCGGTATCCTGTTCTAGATGATTATCCAGAACCAGTTTTCTGGCGATTCCTGTTAGATTCATACGCTGCTTTCAGTTGTGGTGGGCGTAGTGTGTAATCCTAGGCAAAGTATATTACAGAATCAGGAAATTGTAGAGTTGATGTTAAAAATTAACTTTTGCCAGAAAACAATTGAATTATTGGCATTTATTTCAGTTTTAACTTCTCCATTCGATAACGAAGCTGGCGCAATGTAATACCCAGTGCGCGGGCCGCTGCGGACTGATTCCAGCGATTGTCATTGAGTGCCTGTTCGATTTGTTGAAGTTCAAGGTTTTGAGTCATTTCAACCAGCGGAGGCTGAGCAGTTTCTTGTGTATTTTCGTTGGCTTCCGGTAGTTGCAGATCGTCAGGTGTTACTTCGTCGTTTTCGCAGAGGGCCATGGCTCGCTCGAGTATGTTTTCCAGCTCCCTGACGTTACCCGGGAAATCGTAGGCCTGAAGTGCTGTTTTGGCTGCATCGGCTATCCTGATCTGAGTGCCATGTTCAGTGTTGTTGCGTTTGACAATATGGTCGCACAACAGGGGTATGTCACCGTTACGGGCTTTCAGGTCTGGCACCGAGACACCGATGACATTGATGCGATAGTACAGATCCTGTCTGAAAACGCCTTCTTTCACCATCGCATCAAGATCCTTGTGCGAGGCACTGATAATGCGTACGTCGATTGCCTCTTCGCGCTGCGAACCGACCGGGCGAATCGATTTTTCCTGGATGACACGCAATAGTTTCACCTGCATCGGAAGCGGCAGATCAGCAATTTCGTCAAGGAACAGGGTGCCGCCGGTGGCTGCCTTGAATAATCCGTCATTGTCGCTGGTAGCACCAGTAAAACTGCCCTTGAGGTGGCCAAATAATTCGCTTTCCATCAGCTCTGACGGTATTGCACCGCAGTTCACGGCGATAAAAGGGGCATCCGCCCTCGGACCCTGAAAATGAATCTGCCTTGCCACCAGCTCTTTGCCGGTGCCAGATTCGCCGTGGATAAATACGGGTGCCTGACTGCGGGCGAATTTACTGATCGATTTTTTAAGTGCAGCAATCGAATCCGATTCGCCAATAATCTGATATTGACCCTGAGATGGATCGAGATCTGTAGGCTGGGGCTCCGGCAACGCCAAAGCCTTGTCGACCAGGTTGCGAAGCGTATCGAGGGAAACCGGTTTGGAAACAAAGTCAAAAGCGCCAAATTTCATTGCCTTGATCGCCAGGTCCATACTGCCGTGCGCGGTAATCACCGCGACTGGCAGTCGCTCATTGCTTTCCTGAATATATTTGACAAGTTCAATGCCATCGCCGTCGGGTAGCTTCATGTCGGTGAGGCATAGCTCAAAATTTTCCTCTGCAAGCAGTGCCTTTGCAGATTGAAAATCTTCAGCAGACAGTGTGTCGAGACCCATGCGCAGCAGTGTTATCTCTAGTAACTCGCGGATATCAGGTTCGTCATCGACTATGAGGACGCGTTTTTTGCTCATCGCTTTTTATCAGTTATCCAGGTTAGCAATGCTTCCGCTGACGGTTACCGTGAAGCTGGTGCCATTATACTCGTTATTGCTGGCCGAAATGCGCGCGTTGTTCAGTTCGCAGAGCTGCGAAACAATGTACAAACCTAGTCCAGAACCCTGTCTGCCGGTGGTGTAAAAGGGCTCAAATATCTGATCAAGCAGAGCCGGGTCTATACCTGGCCCCTGGTCAGCAATTTCGATGCAAATATTGTCGTCGTCATCATCAAATACACTAATAATCAGTGGTTTGTCACGATTGCCATAGGCCAATGCATTATGACAGAGGTTAGTCATGATGCGGTCCAGGTGCCCTTCGTCAAACAGAATGTCGGTGGTATTCGAATCGACCGTCAGTGTAAACCAGGATTCATTGGCTTCGCCGCTCTGACAGAATTTATGAATAAAAGCGGGTAGCCACTGCTGCAGGTTAATGTGTTCTGGTAGCGTCGCCTTGTCTCTCGATGTATTGAGGATGTCCTCGATGATGTGGTTAATTCTCTGCGTGTGCTGATTGATGATTTCGATCATGCGTCGATCGATATCGGTGACTTCTTCGTTCTCCTCGAGTAATTGTGCTGCGTAAGATATCGCTCCAAGCGGATTACGAATCTCGTGGGCTATGTTTGCGGTCAGGTGACCAAGGGAGGCGAGCTTCGCCTGCTGCATGCTGTTTTTAATCGATGACACGTCGCTGACAAAAACCAGCACATTGGTTTGCCCCATATTCTGCAATTCCCTGAAGCTGAGCTGCACATCATCGAGGCCTGTTTCAGACGGTAAATAGGCGGTTTCCGGTTTGCCGCTCTCCTGCCAATTGCCAAGGGCAGTGATTAATTTGGGGCATTCCTTGTATAGCGAAAAAGATCGGTTGATTGCGGAAAGGTGCAACAGGCGACTGGCGGCCTGGTTGATGTGCTGGATACGATTTTGACTATTGAGGACGATAACGCCAGCCTGCAGATTTTCGATAATATCCTGATTAAGCGCCGACAGCAGGGCGAGATCGCGGGCACTTTTTTGGGCTAGTTGCTCACTCCTCGCGACCCGCATGCTTAGCAAATGAGTGACATAGGCAGTTGCCAAAAGCGCGGCACCCAGCACGCCAGCCTGGGTCGATATCAAGTCGTAACCAGGTATGTTGATCACCGAATAAACATGCTCGGTGAGTAGGCCAATGGCGGCGAGCGAGGCGAACAGCATTGCGTGCGACTGTGTGGTCAGCAATCCTGTTGAGGCAATCGATATGATCAGCAACATACCCAGTCCGCTGCCAACGCCACCACAGGCGTGCATCAGCAGGATAATGAGGAAGATATCGCTGTAGATTTGCAAGGAAACCTGCAAATTGAATGAGCGACGCTCTATCGAGGCAGCCAGAATCCATATCAGCGAAAGTATCAGTAGTGCAAAGCTTGACCAGGCGTATAACGTTGCGTCGACAATGTTGAGCAGCGGCGACTTTTCAAAAAAACTCTGGCTGAAAAAAACGGCGGCCAGCCCGGACCGGTAGACGTTTAACAGCCGTACCGTTGTCCAGTTGCTACGCCGGCGTTGGGTGAAGCCCGAACTGTCTTCGGGGTTACTGCTGATCGAGGTCTGCATGTTCCTCGCTGCAGTAGCATTGGCCGTTGCGTTTTACTACCGTTGATTCAGGAGCGTGGATACCGCAGTAATGGCACTGCAGCATATTCTCTCCCTTAGACTGCTGCGAAATTTGATCGGGTTCCTCATCGCCAGAAAACAAACGCTTGAGTAGCCATAACAGAAAAACGACTACGAGGAGCAGGGCTAAAAGTGTGAGAATCATCGGGATTTGAGGCCTGGGCGAATTACATCGGTCACTACCTTAGTCTATGTGTAATCGGCTAAAAGAACAAACCGCCTGCTGCGATCCAGACGACCTGCTTCAGAGCCCGACCGGGGCTAATACCGTGATAATTAAAAATGCGATTAGCTGCTTGCTGCAACTGGAAAACGTCCCTATACTGCGCGCCTCTTTTTTGATGTTCATATGCTGGAGTCGCAAATATGACCGTTAAATTGCCAAATGGCTACGAGCCAACAGACAAGGAAGACTACATGTCGCCAAAGCAGCTGGAGTATTTCCGGCAAAAGTTGCTCGACTGGCGGGGTGAACTGATTCAGGAATCAGAAAGTACCATTTCCAATCTCAAGGAGGAGAACTGGCAGGAACCTGATATCAACGACCGCGCGTCGTTGGAGACTGATGCTGCACTTGAATTACGCACCAGAGATAGATATCGCAAACTGGTCAACAAAATTGATTCCGCGTTGGCCCGAATTGCTGAAGGCACCTACGGTTACTGTGAAGACACAGGCGAAGAGATTGGCCTCAAGCGTTTGATGGCCCGCCCGGTAGCTTCACTGACTGTCGAAGCGCAGGAAAAACACGAAAGGCTGGAAAAACAGCGCCAGGACGATTAAATCCCCGGGTATCGAAGATACCCAACGCGCCTACCCCTGAGACTCACTCCTCGCGCAGCGGTACTCGCGCCGTCGGTACAACGACCGAGGCCGGATCGCAGTGCAGATGCTGGTCATCAAAAAAGATATGCGGTGAAAACGACTGCAAAATCTTGCTCTTTGGCACGCCTCCCATAAAAAAGGTTTCGTCTATCCTGACGTTCCAGGCCCGCAGCGTTCGAATGACTCGCTCATGGGCGGGGCTGTTGCGCGCGGTGACTAGTGCGGTCCTGATCGGAGGATCGCCAGCTGTCGCATCAGCATTCAGATCGAATTGCAGATAAGACAGTGTCTTTAGCAACTTTGCAAAAGGACCCTCGGGTAACGGCTTCTGTGCATTTGCCTGTTCGTGTTTGAGGAATGCATCCAGTCCCTGATCTTGATAAATTTTTTCGGATTCTGCGGAAAACAGTACCGCATCACCATCAAAGGCAATTCTGATCTGCTCGAGCGGGTCTTCATGGTTATGAGTTGGTCCGTCGTATATCAGTCCTGCGGCAAAGTTCGACTCTACCGCGGCTTGCACATCCTCTTCGGTTGCTGACAGAAACAGGTCAACATCAAAAGCACTCAAATATTTCGCAACCGGTTCACCGCCGGTAAAAGCTGCCCGCGTTATATCAAGACCATAATGATTGATCGAATTTGAAATGCGCAAACTGGTGTCGGCTGAATTTCTGGAGACGATGACCACTTCAGTCCTACGTTTGCTTGAATCAATTGTATTGATGCGCAGAATGGCTTCGATGAGTGCGAACCCGGTGCCCGGCTTTAATACATCGTTTTCATGTTCGAGCTGATACTGGCAATAGGCTTCCAGTCCCTCGCTCTCGTAAATGTGGTTTTCGACCGTGAGATCGAACAGCGCACGCGACGAGACACCGATAACAAGGTAATTGGTCAGATCGTAGGGCATAAACTTACAGTGCCTTGGTGAGAACCTTTGAACCCCGTGCAGGATTCAATCGATCTTGCTTGTCAGTCGGTAATTCAAAAGCAGCATCTTCCCGGTATCCCTGCTCAAGAAACCAGTGAGAGGTTTGTGTGGTCAGGGTATACAGTTTTGAAGCCTGGTTTCTGCGTGCTTTCCTTTCGGCCAGTTCAAGCAACTGTTGCCCAAGACCACCTTTACGATAATCATCGTGTACCGCGAGGCATGCGATTTCAGCAATCTCAGGTGCCTGGTTCAGCAGGCAGGCGATACAGGCGATGACCATGCCGTCTTTCTCGATCACCATGAAGTGCTCGATTTCCAGCTCAAGTTGCTCGCGTGATCGCGGAACCAGTACGCCGCTTTTTTCCAACGGTTTGATCAGATTGAGAATGCCGCCAATATCGTCGATCACCGCGTCTCGCATGCCCTCGTAAAACAGGTTGGTGACCATGGTGCCGTAACCATCGCGGGTGAACAGTTCCAGCAGCAAACCGCCGTCTGTTTCAAGGTCTATCAGATGAGCCCTTTTCACGCCTCCGCGAATGGCCTGCAATGAATGCTCCAGTAGCTGGCGAATAGCGCCAGGTAAATCATCCGTGGCACAGAGGGTTTCGCATTCCCGTGGTGACAGGGTGTCGGGCAACTGGTCTTCAGCCACGGGTTCGCCGTGCAGGTAAATCAGCTTGTCGGCATTCAGACTACTGGCGACTTTCAGTGCCAGTTCTTCGGCGGGCAAATTAAAGACTTCTCCGGTTCGGGAATAGCCGAGGTTGGATAGCAGCACGACATGATTCTGGTCAATCAGTTCGGCAATCTGCTGATACTTGATATCTCTCACTTTACCCGAGTGTTTCATGTCAACACCGTCTATGACACCGAGCGGCATCCCGGTGACGAAATTTCCGCTCACCAGCGATATTTCAGAGCCTGACATCGGAGTATTAGGCAGTCCCATGGATAAGTGTGACTCGAAGTGTGTGCGTACCTGATTGATAGCCTGTAAAACAATAGGTAGCGCGACATCATCGGTGATACGGATATTGTTGTGATACTGACCCTCTAACTGGTGCTTGCGCAGATTGGCGTCGATGTGATGGCGACTGCCGTGCAATAAGACCAGTTTGATTCCGAGATGATTGAGCAGCGCAATATCGTGCACCAGACCGATAAAGCGGTCTGAGAAAATGACATTGTCCGATACCATAATGACGAAGGTCTTTTTGCGATGTGCCTTGATATAGGGTGCTGCACCGCGAAACCATTCGACGTAGGCCGACGTGTTGCTCATTGCTGATTGATTCCTATACACTCGATAGACCAAGTGTATCTTATTAATATCCTCGCGCCATAGTGTGTTCAGTTCGTGGGGAGATGTAACTCACTCTATCAAAAGGAGTTAGATTATCTCTCAACCCAGCCGTCAGACCGACAGTGGATTCCAGCTCCAGCAGCAGGAGATGGTCAGGTTTCTCTACGATCGGCTGCCGGGTGGTCTATCAAGCACGCTGATCGTCTCCTCGGTTGCAGCCTTTCTGGTGTATTTCGAACTCGTGTTACAGGGTTTGCAGGTTTGGGTCGTCGGCTGGTTCATTCTGCTGTGCCTGGTGTTGCTGTCCCGGTATATATTGCTGCTGCGGTTTCGCCAGGTCGAGTCCCGGCTTCCCGGCTTCGATAGCCAGCAATGGCATCGAATATTTTTAATCGGCGCGATCATGACGGGCGCTTTCCTCGGATTTGGCGTTGCCTTTGCCATGCCCTACGTGACCAAAAATGTGCAGGTAATGTTGCACCTTATATTGCTGGGTGTGTCGGTTGGTGCAATTGCCTTTCTGTCGACATCACTGGTGATCTACGTCACTTACCTGGTGGTCACTCTGACACCCATAACGATTTGGTTACTTACCAACAATCGGCTGGACTACTACATTCTGAGCTTCATGACCTTTTATCTGATGATGGTGATCTCGATTGCGGTGCGCCACATGAATCGTATGATCAGAGACAGTCAGTATTATCGATTTGAAAACCAGCTCTTGATTGATGACCTTAAGGGCTTGCTGGATAACGTCTCGGACTCGAAGAAGACACTGGAAAAGATCGCCGTCACAGATGATGTCACTGGCTTGTCCAATTACCGCTCCTTCAGAATGCAACTCGAGTCAATGCTGCAGTCTGTACGGCAAGGGGCTTCAGTGTGCGTTGTGAAAATCAGTATTGACTATTTCTCCGAGTACAATCTGCTGTACGGCCAGGAAGCTGGCGATGAATTGTTACGTCAGGTGGCAAGAATTATCGAATCAAATCTGACTTCTGACCGGCAACTGATCTCCAGGCTGCGAGGTGCGGAATTTGCTCTGCTGTTGCCTGACCTTGATTTGCAGTCTGCGCAAGCCATGGTCGAACAGGTTGTGGATCAACTGCGAAACAGGAAAATTGAACATCGCAATTCCAGAGCGGATAGTCATGTCAGTCTGAGCATCGGCCTGGGGCTTAAGACTATCGGCAGATCGAGGTCGGCAAAACAATTGCTGCAATTGGCTGATCAGGCGCTCAGATCGGCATCAGAACGTGGACGCAACCGTATTGAAGTCGTGAAAAACTGAAAAGGCCTCTTTTAAGTCCTACTCCAGGCTACTAACAGTTCCATCAGCGCCTTTTGAGCATGCAGTCTGTTTTCTGCCGCCTGCCAGACAATACTCTGTGGTCCTTCCAACACCTCGACGGTAACTTCTTCTTCGCGATGCGCCGGCAGACAATGCGTGAACAAAGCATCAGAGTTGGCTTTTGCCATGATGTGCTTGTTCACCTGAAAAGCCTCGAAGGTTTTCAGTCGCTCTGCCTGCTCTTCCTCCTGGCCCATGCTGGCCCATACATCGGTAACAATCAGGTCAGCATTGGTGGCTGCTTCTTCAGCGCTGTGAACGATACGCACACGATCGCCGGCGCTGGCAACTAGTTGAGCGTCGGGCAGGTGACCTTCGGGGCAACCGATGGTCAGCTTGAAGTCAAAACGGATGGCCGCATTGATATAGGAGTGACAGACATTATTGCCATCCCCGATCCAGGCCACAGTGGCTCCTCTGATATCCCCGCGATGCTCGAACCAGGTTTGCATGTCGGCCAGTAATTGGCAGGGATGTAGGTAGTCGGTAAGGCCATTGATTACCGGTACCGCGGAGTATTTGGCCAGTGATTCCAGTAAATCATGTCCGAAGGTACGGATCATGATGATATCTACCATGCTGGAGATAACGCGAGCACTGTCGGCGATGGGTTCGCCCCGTCCCAGCTGAGTATCACGGGGTGACAGGAACATGGCGTGGCCACCCAATTGCACCATGCCAGTTTCGAACGAGACCCTGGTACGGGTCGACGCCTTATCAAAAATCATCGCAAGGGTTTTGCCCTGCAGTGGTGTATGCGCACGGCCGCTTTTCAGGGCCCGCTTGGTTTCAATCGCGAGACTAACCAGTTCACGTAATTCTTCACTGCTGAGATCCAGAAGGCTTAGAAAATGGCGATTGCTCATGTCACTGTCCGATAAACTGATTGATACAACCAATGAGCTGGTCGGCTAGTTGCTGGGTTTGTTCTTCGTTGAGAATCAACGGTGGCAACAGTCGAATCACCTTTGAGGCGGTGACATTCAACAGTAAGCCTTTCTCGAGTGCGAGTGCTACCAATTCACCACAGGGTTCACTGAGTTCGATACCGACCAATAGCCCTCGATGGCGAATATCGATGACCTTGCGGTGTGATCCCAGCTGCTCTTTCAACAAAGCGACTAGTTGGCGACTGCGAGCACAGGCGTTTGCCGCGATGTTGTTATCAAGCATGGCTTGCAAGGTGGCCAGCGCAGAGCGACAAGCCAGTGGATTACCGCCAAAGGTTGAGCCGTGATTACCTGGCTGGATAGTCTCGGCAGCAACGCCGCTGGTCACGCAGGCGCCAATTGGGACACCGTTAGCCAGCGCCTTCGCCAGGGTCATGACATCCGGTTTGATACCGCTCCACTGGAATGCAAACATCCTGCCACTGCGAGCCATACCGGTCTGCACTTCGTCAAGCATGAGTAGCCACTGGTTGTCATCACAGATTTTTCTGAGCCTTGCAACGTAATCGTTCTGAGGAATTCGAATGCCACCTTCTCCCTGCACCGGCTCAACCAGTATCGCGACAATATCTTTGTTGTTGTCAGCAATTGCTTCGATCGCCGCAATGTCGTCATAAGGAGCACGCACAAAACCGCTGACAAGAGGTTCGAAGCCGGCTTGTACCTTGCGATTTCCGGTAGCGCTGAGTGTCGCCATGGTGCGGCCATGAAAACTGTTTTCCATGACCACGATTTGCGGATTCTTGATGCCACGGTGATGACCATAGAGGCGGGCCAGTTTAATTGCCGCTTCGTTGGCTTCTGCACCAGAGTTGCCGAAAAATACGCGGTCCATACCACTGGCTTCGCAGAGCAGGTCGGCCAGTTTTTTTTGCCACTCAATCTGGTAAAGGTTGGAAGTATGCAGCAATTCACCGGCCTGTTGTTTGATTGCCTCGGTAACCGCCGGATAATTATGGCCAAGGTTCGTGACCGATATCCCGCAGAGCGCATCGAGATATCGCTTGCCATTCTCATCCCACAAATAAATACCGTCCCCGTGCGTGAAGCTCACGGGCATTGACTGGTAGGCTTTAACGAGGTGATCGGCCATCTTATTTTGCTGGAAAAAAGCGAGCGAAGTTACGCCAGAACGGTTTGAATTACAAGTCTTCAAAGTATTGGCTCGGAAACGCTCTGACCGGCTAGCGAAGCGCTGCATGCCAACGCACATGGCAAACTTCACTGGTGCTTGACGATCAAAAGCATACAATGCGCAATCTTTTCCAAAATCTGCAACTAGACGGTTAACCTTGCTCTCCGTCTCGCGGACCTGTTACGAGGTAATATGTGTGGTTTATTTGGCGCCCTGAACTTCCAGGGTGCGGCATTCGAGGATAAGTTGGTGCGCCGTATGTCCGCGGCAGTTGCGCGTCGTGGACCTGACGATTCCGGAGAATTTTTTGATCGAGGTGTGATGCTGGGGCATCGCCGCCTCGCGATTATTGATCTTTCCGCCAACGGACATCAGCCGATGTCGGATGTCAGCAGCCGATACACCATCGTTTTCAACGGCACGATTTACAACTATCCCGAGTTGCGCGACGAGTTGATTGCGAAGGGTTATCAGTTCAACTCGCACAGTGATACAGAAGTCATCATCAACGCCTATGCCTGCTGGGGGGAGGCCTGTATGGCCAGGTTGTCCGGGATGTTCGCCTTCGCGATCTGGGATAGCCAAAAACAGCAATTATTTCTGGCGCGAGATCGCATGGGCATCAAGCCACTTTATTATGCATTCACCGATAAGACCTTTTACTTCGCCTCCAACACACAGGCCTTGCTGGCTATTCCAGAGATCGATGTCGGCATCGATCCGGTAGGCTTGCATCACCAATTGAGTCTGCATGCCGTGATTCCGGCCCCCCGGACACTGATGAAAGGCATTCGCAAATTTAAACCGGCTCATTGCATGACGATTACCGCCGATGGTTCGATGCATGAACATCGATACTGGTCTTTGCTGGCGAAAAGACCGGGTGTGGCAAGATCCGAGACGGAATGGAATGAGCTGATACACGATGCCCTAATGCAGGCGGTTAAAAAACGCCTTGCCATTGCCGATGTGCCTGTTGGTGTGCTGTTATCGGGTGGGCTGGATTCCAGTTTACTGGTTGCGCTTCTGGCTGAGTCCGGCGTCTCGGACATTAAAACTTTTACCATTGGTTTTGAAGATCAGCCTGAAGAAAAAGGTAACGAATTCGAATACTCGGATCCCGTCGCCGAACGATATCAGACTGATCATTGCAAGTTTCTGGTTCCCAATGACAGTGTATTAACGCGCCTGCCGGAAGCGGTTGATGCGATGGCTGAACCTATGTTCGGACAGGATGCGGTTGCGTTTTATCTATTATCGGAACAGGTCTCTCAGGCTGTGAAAGTGGTGCAAAGCGGGCAGGGGGCTGACGAAGTATTCGCCGGTTATTTCTGGTACCCACGCATGCAGGCAGCGGAGGGCAGTTACCTGGAAAAATTCAGCCGTCATTATGTCGACCGTGACCATGAGGAATGGCTGCAGACTGTCGATGCGGCATATGCCGTAGCGGATCACAGCTCGACACTGATCGAAGAACATCT
>JAAUXZ010006059.1_pt1 | contig 15004 bp, 18 predicted proteins | sample 7278131 | NCBI WGS metagenome assembly JAAUXZ01 (sample SAMN14350119, study PRJNA611818) | marine sediment metagenome | isolation source: surface marine sediment (3m) | place: French Polynesia: Moorea | collected 2018-08
ACCGCCTGGCAACTCTGTTTTTTTTTAGCATTTTTTAATTTTTAATTTCTAATTAACTGGTAACCCCGCTTTTTATTAGATGTCATGTGGCAACATTTTTCTTACATTTTTTTATTTTTTTTTTTATTTTTTGGGAAAATAACTAACTGGCAACTCTGCTTTTTTGGGCGGGAGTTCAAGCGCAGCTGACTGCTCCGGCGATCATTTATTTGACTCCGTGACTCAGGCCAGATAGGACGTCCGCGGCCGCGGCCCCCGCTACTAGCTCTCCCGGATCGGCCGCCCCCGCCAGGTACCACGCCAGGACCTCCCCCAGCCCTGCAGCAGCAGCAGCAGCAGCAGCCTTCGTCCCACTCCGCCTCCTTCGGCACCTCCCGCGGCCCCAGTCCGCCCTCCGCACTTCCAGCGCCGCCAAGGACCCTGCCGCGCGCCTGCCCGCCCCGGCTAGCGCCGCCAAGTTTCCGGCTTTTGCCGCCCCGCCGCAACCCTCCAAGTACCGGCCCCGCACACGACTAGCAGCCCGCGCGCCTGCCGCCGAGGATGCCGAGGGCCAAGATCTCCCGCGGGGGCAGGGGGAGGGGGGGTAAGAAGACGGGCGCGGGCGGGGGGGGGAAGAAGCCGCCGCCGGGCGGGGGAGGGAAGAAGCCCGAGGACAGGCCGCCGAGCAGGACGAAGGGCATGTAAGTATCAATTTAATCTTTTTTTAAAAAAATTCAGCTCTTCAAGTCGTCGAAAGTTTCGTTAGCGGGGGGGTCTACTTTTTTTTGGGGAATTTTTTTGAAAAAAGTTGTTTCAGGCGGTACGCGCTCAGTCTAGGCCGCAGAGGTTCCGCAGGATGCCCAAGTCTTCTTCTGAAAATAGACGCGCCGCTTCGTGCTCGGGGCTTCCCAGGGGAGCCTGGTCGTGCAGTAAGCAGTCGTGTTCCTCGCCGAGGAGGCACAGGGGCTCCTGTTGCCCGCTCTCCTCCTCCTCCTGGTCATCCTCCTGGTCCCCTTGCTGCTCGTCCTCTTCCTCCTCCGGCGGGACCTCCTCCCCCGCTTCCCTGGCCTGAAAAGACGAAAGTAATTAGCGCGCGTCTATCTTTTTTTAGCACATGCAAGTTACCCTAATGGCCTCGTCCAGGCTCTCTTGCAGCTCCCTTATGGCCTCTGTCCAGTCCAGGTGCTCCTGGCGTAGGCGTACGTTTTCCTCTTGCGCCCTCATCCTGGCGGCTCTCTTTCTAGCGACGGACGCCCTCAGCTTGACCAGGTAGTTTTTTTTGCGGGCCCTGCTCCTCTGCGCCGCGACCTGAATGGCGGTGCATCTTGTAGACGCATGTAATTGCGTTTTTCATTGCTCACTTACCCTGTTACGGCCTCTCGTCCTAATTTTCCTGACTAGCTCCCTCTTCCAGTCCATGAATTTCGACAGCAGGTGGGAGTAGGCTTTGGTGCCGGAGAAGACGGTCTCCTCGTAGTCAAGCCCCACCTCCGCCAGCGCTTCTATGTCCGCCTTCTTCTTCTTGGAGGGGGCCCCCGCCTGGCCGCCGGAAGGAGCGGCCTTTGCCTGGCGGCTGGTGGAGGGCACCGGTGCCGCTTCCCTCTGGTCCGCCTGCCGGCTGGTGGAAGGCACCGGTGCTGCTTCCCTCTGGTCCGCCTGCCGGCTGGTGGAAGGCACCGGTACCGCTTCCCTCTGGTCAGCCTGCCGGCTGGTGGAAGGAACCGCCTCCTGTTCGTTGTTCATGGTGTTGTCGCTTCACGCGGGGGGCGGGAAGTATTTTTTGACTCGGGAAAAGCATTTTTTTATTTCTTAAATCCGGCTTTTTTTTGTTTATCTCCCGCAACTCTTTTTTTTGGGGTGGTGTTTTTTTTTTCCGCGGGCCAAGGGTATTTTTAATACGGCGTGTTTATCTTTCCACCCCCCACCACCCCCGCCTGGCATAGCGGCGGCGGAGTAGTATGATTAATTAGCTTCCGTTTTTCTGTTATTGTTGCAAGACGGGGTGGGTTTTTTTCATTTTGCCGCGCTGGTGTGTTTTTTTTAAAAAACCCCTTCCGTTTTTGCACGTCGGGGGCGGCTTTTTTTACTTTTTTAAATTGATCGTTTTTTTTTTTTCTTTCTCCTCTTAGCTGTCGCACTTGCAAGGGGACGGGGTTGCTCCCCTGCATCGACTGCAACGGCTCCGGCAGGAGGAACTGCAAGGGCTCAGACTGCCTCTGGCGCGGGCACAGGGGAGAATCGGACAACAACAGGAGCGACTACCATGACTGTCACTGCGTGTGGGGGGGCGCCACCATCCGCAAGTTCTGCCCCGACTGCTGGGGCGCGAAGAGCAAGGAGAAGAAGGACAAGGAGAAGAAGGACTGATGTCCCAATAAATAAAAAAATACCCCCCTAATTTTACAGGTTCCCGGCGCGCAGTTATTCAACCAGACAAGTTTTAGGAATGGCGAATTTATTTTTCCCGCTTCTAATTTATTCTTACAGTAGTCTGATGGGTATACTGTACGCACACTCACACACATTTTTTTGCTTTTTTTGGGGCTTTTTAAATTTTTTTGGGTCGGTGGTTGAAGACGATGTGTTTTTTTTTATTTTTTGTTTTTTAAATTTTTTTTGGGGTTTTGAAGAGATTTTTTGCGTCAGAGAAGAAAGCCGTTGTCGTTGTCCTTGTCGTTCGTTTTTTTGGTGCTTTGGTTTTCGCCGGAGAAGATCGCGCAGCCGTCGCTGGGGGGACTATTTACAGTTCGCCTCTGGGGCGTGCTTTTTTTTTTGTTTTTCAGTTTTTAACTTTTTTTTCTCTTTTTCCTCTTTTATATTTTTTTTCTGCCGTTGTAATTTTTTTCGGGGGGGGTACCTTCGCTCGAACGGAATTTTTTTTTGGGGCTCACTTATTTACGCGGTGGGGAAGCGGGCGGAGCCCCATCCTGCCGTACACGGACGACTTGAAGAGGGCGTTCACCTCGCAGGTGTGCTTGGAGCAGGCGGTCTCCACGCACCCCTCCCACTCCTGCACCCTCTTTCCGCAGATCAAGCACTCCAGGGTCTCCGGGGCGGACTCCGACTGGGCGGGCGCGTAGAACATCGCGGAGGCGAGCTGCGTCTTCTCCTCAAGCGTCAGGAAGTCGAAGGTGGCGAAGCTGACGATCCGGGCATCCTTGGTGGCGAACAGTTCCCTCCAGGTCGACGTCCAGGCTTCGGCAGACATCCAGCCGTCGGGGGCATCGGCCGTTTGGTGGAAGGGGCAGTCCGGGCTCATCTCCTGGTGAATCTCGCGCACGTCGTCCTCCATATCCCAGTGCTCTGCCCTGAGGAAGCAAGAGGTGCACTCCGAGATGTCGAAGTTCCCGGTGAACCTGAATCCCTCGTAGGCGAGCTGGCGGGGGTCCTTGGAGTAGACGACGACGCCGTTGTAGTCTGGGTAGTAGCCCGACGAGTTGCGGCGGTGGTTCGGCAGGTAGGTCCAGAGCCTCGCAGTCCTTTCCTCCTGCTGTTCCTGCAGATTGCCGCAAGAGGCCTTGATGCCGTCGGGGAAGAGGGGGGGGCTGGTAACGACCATGTTGTCGGTTTCGGGGCCTCGTCGAGACTGGAGGTCTGGGGCGGCGGCGGCGGCCTTTTATTCGCTATCGCTCGAGCTCCAGCAGAACGAGGCCTCGGAGCACGGATCGTCGTCGTCGTCCTTGGAATCGTGGAGCTTCCTGGCTTTGCACATCCTGCCGTTCCAGCGGGGGAACTTCCGACCGCAGCCGCAGAGACACTGGAGGCCGAGGTACGCCCCGTCTTCGCTGCCCGGCATCATGATGAAGCCGAGCCTGCCCAGCTCGACCTTTTTCTTCACGACGAGCAAGTTGGCGACGGCGAAAGTCACGCCCCTCTTCTCTGGCGTGTCGAAGATCCGCTTAGCTTCCTCCTCCGAGAGCGCTTCGATCCATCCGTCCTGTCTTCCGTCGTTGGTCTGGTGGTGGCGGCAGTTCGGACTGAGCTTCAGGTGCACGTAGGGCGCGTAGTCCTCCTCCTCCCAATCCGTCAGCCGGATCTTGCAGTTGGGGCACTCTGAAAGAAAGACGCGAGATGTGTCGGCGGCCGAAAAAATGGTGGTTTTTTTTTTTTTGCTTACCGACTGTGTCGAAATTCCCCGTCCAGACGAAGCCGGCCCACGCCAGCTCCCGCACGTCGGGCGCGAAGACGGTCGCCCCGTTGTAGGCGGGGTAGGTGCCGGACCCCTCGATGCTTCCGTCCGCGAGGAACGTCTTCAACCTGGCGATCCAGTCTCGTTGCTTCGCGGCGTTGGCTTCCCAGCAGCAGGGCACGGACTGCCTCCCCCTGTACTTCTCCCAGTCTTCCGTCTCTTGCGGCTCTTGCAGCTTCCTCACCATCTTTTCACTTTGAGTTCCTGTTCGGTTCTGAGCCCCGGCCTCGCGACGCCCGTCTAATTTATGCCGCTGGACCCCAGCCCCTTATTCCCGCGGACGGCTAGGGGCTCGTCCGGCTCGGAGTCGGACGAGTCCTCGTCGTCGGAGCCCCTGACGAGCTCCGGTATGACGCAGCGCTCGCAGATGAGCTGCGCGATGCGGTCCCCTCTCGAGACGTTGAAGTCGTGCGCGCCGTGGTTCCTGAGGATGATGGATACCTCTCCCTCGAAGTCTGGGTCGATCACGCCTCCCGCGACCTCTATGCCTACGAGGGCGAGGCAGGACCGGCTGGCGATCCTCCCGTACGTGCGCGGCGGCAGCACGATCCTCAGTCCCGTCGGCACCAGCTCCGTGGATCCGGCCTTTACCACGAGGTCGATCGGGCTTGAGAGGTCGAAGCCTACAGAGTCCTCGCTGTAGCGGCTCGGCGCCAAGGCACTGGAGCTGAGCTTCTCGTAGATTAGCCTCTCGTAGTTTATCATGGCGGGGGGATCAGAGCGGGACTGACTCGGCGCGAGGAGCAGGACACCTTCTTATATCCGATTCGGGGGCTCCGGGATCCAGGCGTCGCCGCGCCCCCGGGCGCAGGCGGGGTCGCCCGAGGCGCACGCCGAGCACGCGATGACCAGGCAGAGCAGGGCTAGGATGCCCAGGGCGATCTCGAACCCGTCGATGTCACTGTCATAGTACTCCGGGGGGGCGGGCTGGTCCGTCACGTTCTCCATGGTCGCTGCTCCTGTTTTATACTGGCACCTCCGCCCGCTCTGCCCCCGCTTTTGTAGTGGGGAAGTTCTCCTCGATATCCATCCAATAGAGCAAGTTGGACAGGCAGGACTCGGCCGTGTCCGTGTCGCAGTAATGGCAGCAGCTCCCCTTCAAAAACTCTTCCAACTTCTCCATGTCTATGCGCCGCGTGATCTTCGCCAGGGCGTTTTCCCCATCGTCGTGGCTGTGCAGCGGCCACCCACTCTCCTGAAGGACGGCCAAGACCTCCGGGAGGCACTCCTTCCAAAAGAACTCGTTCTGCAGCGTGTCGCAGGCGTAGTCCTTCAGGTGGAACCTCTCGAACAGGGCCGGGATGTCGTCGGGAAGGACGGCGTTTTCGATGGACAGTCGTGCCCGGCGGGGCATCCTCGTCTGGACCTGTCTCTCCACCCATCCCTCGTCCTCCTCCTCCTCCACGCCGATGTTCCCGAAGCTCTCGTACTGATTGAACTCGATGTCGAAGTCGTTGTTGTTGACGGCCAGCAGTTGAAGGGCGCAGTCCTCCTCCAGCAAGCCCAAGTAGCCTTTACCGACGCGGCGCAGCGTATTCTCCGGGCGGAGGTCCACGCCTTCCAGGCAGCTGGCGACGACCGCCCGATAGCCCCGCAGCAACGCCAGCATCCTGAAGTCCGTCCGGACAACGGCAGATCGCGACGCGGGGATCGTCACTTTTTTCTCGCTGAACAGCGGCCGGACGTGGCGCCGCGGGATGAGGCTGTACATGCCGTTGTCCTTGTCGCCGATTACAGACTCCATCACGTCTCAGAAAATGCTCCTTCTCCGCCGAGTCCTCGCGCCTATCTTCCTTATCCTCTCCGCTTTCCTCAGCACCCAGCCTCGCATCCACCACCTCTCCACTCCGAGGAGTCCCACTCGCTCCAGGAGTCTCACCTCGACTGGCGATTTCCCCACGTTTTTCGCGATTACGTAGACCTTTCCGTCCGGGTCCGTCTCTGTCCCCTCCTCGGCTAGTTCGCGGACGTCTCCGACGCTGAAGGAGAAGTCCTCTCCGAAGCGCACGCTGTGCCTGTATCGCCTGGCCGGCTTCAGGCTGAGGCCCCTTCTGGTGCCGGCGACGACAGGTCGGTATCCCCACTTCACTCCGACTAGGGTGACGTCGGTCCCCAGGACGACTTTCTCCCCGGGCAGGACGGTGACCTCCTCCACCGAGTGCAGGTCCACTACTCGCGCCCCGGAACCTCCCGATTCCCAAAGGGAGGTGTGGTCGAACGTCCTCTTCGTCTCCATGCTCTGACTGCGGTTTCGGCCAGGCAGCGGCCGAAGTCCAGGACGGCCCAGATCCAGCGCCGAAACCTTCTCACCTCTTCTTCCTCGCCGACCGGCAGGCTCGCCCGGTACGGGTGGCCGGGGTCTGGCGCGCTACTCCAGCGAGAAGGCATCGAGTCTGTAGTTTCTTATCACGTAGCACTGCGCCAGCGCGGCCCAGATCTCCACTCCCCAGAGCGCCAGGGTAAACCAGGGCGGAAAGCACTGCGCCACCCGAGCCGTCGCCACAATGCTCCACACGAGCAGCACGAGAACCGCCTCGGGCTTCCACCCCCCCCGAATCCTCGCGTTCCGGCTCGCCTTCACCAGGACCGCGACCTGGTACGCCGTTATCAAGGCCCAGAGATCGTCCTTCCCGAGGCCGCCCCCGACGAGGTACGCCGCGAGGAGGAGCGTGTTGAAGGCGAGGGCGAGCTCCGGGAGGACGTCCGTCCTGCTACGCGCGAGCGAGCCGACGGCGGGAATGGCGAACAGAAGCTGCAGTTCCCCCCTCATAGTAGGAGCCGATCCTCGAGCAGGCGGACTACTCTCTCCTCGACCTCCGGGGGCGAGAGATGCGTCGTGTCGACCACCGCGTCTCCCCTCAGGGCCGCGAAGCGTCGGATGACCTTGTCGAGTTCCGCGAGGTACTCGAGCCGGACGCCGGCCTCCTCCGGGCGTCCCCGCCGAGCTATCCTCTCCAGGCAGGCGGCGGGCTCGGCGACCAGGCAGATCCGAAGTCGGGGGGTCGCGAAGGCGGAGTAGGACGCGACGGCCAGCTCCACCAGCGCGCGGAGGTCCCTCGCGTCCAGCAACCTCGCGCTGGCCCGGGCGAAGTCCGCGCCGGACAGGAGAGACCGCTCCAGGATGGCCAGGGAGTCTGGGTTTTCCCTCACGTGCGACTCGACGTCCCCGTTCCTCTTGATCAGGCTGGAGGCCACCGCGATCTGCAGCCGGACGAGCGCCGCGCGCTTCTCCTCTCCTCCGCCGGCGGCGTGGAACTCCCCCAGGGCGTACGACCAATTCGCGACGGGCTCCGGGAACACCCTGGTCCTCGGCAGTCGCCTGTTCAGCCTCTCCAGCACTAGCGTCTTGCCACTCCCGATCGTTCCCTCGATGACGACCGTTCGGCGTCCCTCCATGTCCCAGACTGGCGCCGGGGGAGGCGCTCGCCCGTCCTTTTTATACCCTAGGCCGGGTCGAAGTCCGCCCCGGCCGGGCGCCGCGACACTCCCGGCCGGTGCAGCCCGCCCCAGCGCGCGTCGACCGCAGCCGTCCAGCCCTCCTCGGCGTCCCTCCTCAGGACGTACGCGTGCAGCGGCCTCCTCTTCAGCCTGGACAGTCCGGCGTTGATCAGGTGCCACAGCTGCTGCCTCGGACTTTCCTCCCCGCCGGCCCAGCACGGCTCGAGGACAGGCACCTCCAGCGCGTACCTCACCGGGATGTCGCTCAGGGCGAAGCTCCTCAGCGTCACCTCCGAGCCGTCTCTGAAGGCCACCAGCCCCCCCTCAAGGTCGAGCCGGAGGGCAGGTTCTGAGCGGTTAGTCTGGATCGCCTCCCCGAAGAATTGGTACATTCCCCGCAGGACGAGCCGCAAGATCAGGTCGAGGTCCCTGTCGCTGGGGATGAAGGCGGTCCTCGCCTCGACGGTTCTCTCGTCGAGCGCCCTCCAGCGCAATGTCTCCGGCGGGAGGTTGCCCTCCCAGTCCTCCAGCCGGATGACGTTCGCGGCGCCGGCGAGGTCTCCCCGGAGGGGCAGGTTAAGGCGCAGGGCCAGGCGGAACTCGGCGGTCTCCGCCCGCCTCCTCGCCCGCGGGATGTCCGAGTCGGCCAGCGCGTGGAAGCGAACCTTCTCAAGTCCTACGAGGCGCCCGATTCCGTCGAGGACTACTCGCTCGAGGTCGCTCCCCCCCTCCGCCGCCGCAGAGTTGTCGGTACAAGGCATCCCATCAGACTATTTTATTTTTTCCGTTCGAGCGAAGGTTGATCATTCATTCATTCATGCATCGGCGTCACACCCGGGTCGACTCCACGAAGGACCACTCCGGGATCTTGTTCTTCACGACTCGCGTGATGGCTCCCCTCTCGGCCGTGTACAGCAGCGTGTGGAGGCCCTGCGGGCAGGAGTCGTCCGTGAACTCGACCTTGACGCTCATCCTCCCCCCGTCGGGGAATGCGGTCAGGTCGATGGGGATGTAGATCCGGTAGGAGTTTAGGCTGGGGAGCGGGGACCCCGCCTTCCTGTCCAGGATGTTCCTCATCTTCAAGTACTTCTGGTACTGCTTGTGCACCAGCTTGCTCCGGTTGCCGACGCCCAGCAGGGAGGAGAGCCCCTTGGGGAAGAAGAGCGTCCTCCCGTTCAGCTGGAAGGTCATCCGCTTCACTTCTTTCGGCAGCCAGCCCCGGTAGCTGGTGGGCTTCGAGTTGGTCTTGTTGAAGAACGCGGCGTCCGCGAAGAAGAAGTTGAACCCGACCAGGGGGGTTCGCGGGGCCACCTCGGCCACGGCCTCCGTGTACCTCCCCCCGGCCATCGCGTTCTGGGTGTAGAACTTGTAGTAGTCGAAGGGGAAGAAGATCGTCGACTCGAACTTCATCAGCCTGTTGTAGGCGGGGCTGTTCTTGTCGATGGTGCACACCTCAACGGCGAGGTTTATGTCTTTTATCTTGATCCAGTAGTCCTCGCTCCACTTGCCGTCGTCGATCGCGCCGGTGCTGAAGTAATCCCCGTCGTTGTCGGTGAGCGCTCTCGCGTTGGCGCCGGCGCCTTGCAGCCGCTCCCAGGCGATGTTCTCCAGGGCGTGGCCGCTGGGGCTCGCCCTCTTCATCCTGACGAGGATCTTCGTGCGCGGCGGCAGGAAGCTGGATTGCAGCCTGGGCTTCCTCCCCTCCAGCTTGGAGACGATGAAGGAGTCCGGGGGCCCCAGGAACGGGTAGCCGTCGGCGGAGATGCACCACGAGCTGGCGCCCCTCACGGCGCGCAGGGCCTTCTTGTGGTCGACGTTCGACTCGGTGTAGCGGTCCGTCTTGTCCTTCACGTAGTACTCGGCGTCGCAGTACTCGCTCCTCTCCGCGTTCGACAGGTGGGACTTCTCCATGTGGCTGGCGAAGCCCGACAGCCGCGACGCGTACAGGGAGTGGACGGTGATCTCCTGGTCGTCTAGGTAGACTGGGGAGAGCGGAAAGAGGAGAGTTTCACGCGGGGGATTTTTCTAAAAAAAAGATCTACTTACTCTCCAGGTTGTCGAAGAGGGTGTAGAAGGGCGCCAGCGAGTCGATGAAGAGGAACGGGGCGTCCTTGTGCGTGCCGTCGTAGGGGACGTACTTTTGGACGGGCGCGCCGGGCCTCCACAGGGGGTTCTTCACCATGATCTCGAGCTCGACGCGGATGGGATTTTGCGCGAACCGGGCTATCTGGTTGTCGTAGAGCTGCATGCTGAAGGACAGCACGTCGTCCGTCGGCGAGCAGGAGCTGACGAGGGGAATCTCGCCGTACTCCCACGACTCCAGCGCGGGTCCGGCGAACCTCTCCCTCCCGGAGTCGTAGGTGTGCCCGTCGCGGATCTCCATCGCTCTAGTCCTTCTTCTTCTTCGGCGACGCCTTCTTCTTCTTCTTCTTCGCGTCCTTTTTGCCGGGGGCCTGCTTCTTCTGCTTCGGGGTCTTCTTGCTCTTCTTGGGGGGTTTGCCGGCTGAAGGTTTCGAGGAGGAGGTCCTCTTCACCTTCATCACAGTCACCCGGGATCTGCCCGGGAGGAGTTCGTACCTCGGCCTCTCCAGCTCTTCGAGTGAGTCCTCGGAGGACTCGGGGGCAACTGGCGGCTGGAGCACGGGATCCTCCTCACTTATATCCTCCTCGGACGACTCGGGGGACGGGGGCGGCGGCGGCGTCCTCCTCGCGTTCGTCTGATCGCCGTTCTCCTCCTCCTCCTCGCTCCCGCCCTGCGCGCCGGTGTTGGCCCCCGCCCCGGGCGGCGGCGCGCCGGTGTTGGCCCCCGCCCCGGGCGGCGGCGCGCCGGTGTTGGTCCTCGCCCTGGTCGACGGCTGCGGCTGCGTGTTGGTCGGCGGGGGCCTCTGCGGCTTGCTGAGCTTCCCCCTCCCGCCGCCGCCCCGCGCTCCCCCCTGCGGCTTGCTGGGCTCGCCCCGCGCTCCACCCTGCGCGCCGGTGCCGGCCCCCGCCCCCGCCTCCGCGCCCGCACTTGTCCTCGGCGGAGTTCGTTCCACTTTCATCTCGCCGCCTCGACAGCTCTCTCCTCACTGGCTGGCGCTGACGGAGAAGGTCAGGAATATATCAATGTTCTCGGGGAAGGTGAGCGGCTCGTAGTCCATCCGGTACAGCGACAGCTCCAGCCTCCCGCTGAACTCCTCCACCCGCACGGGCGCCGACCTGACGTCGTAGTCCGCTCCCACGTACCCGAGGGTGGCCACCAGACCGACTTTGGACATGTAGCTGTCCGAGGTGTTCCCGCTGCTGCAGATGATGATGGGCAGGACGCTCTCCAGCGCGTTCGCGGTCGGGAAGGCCTCGATCTCCAGGACCTGCTCGTCGCCCGCGATGAGCGTCATCCGCTTCTCCTCGGGGCCGAGGCCGATGGAGTGCGCCGTCTCCGACGGGATGAACAGCTCGGCGGCGTTGAGATTGCTGTGCAGGGTTACCCTGTCCCCGTCGTCCCCGGCTCGGAGGGTCCCCTCCCGCAGCCCGGCGGCGTTCTCCAGCCTCCGCAGCAGCGGCTTCAGCGCCGCGTTGACGGTGTCGCGGGCGCCGGCCAGGACGGCCTCGACCGGCGGCAGCTCCACCCTCACCTCTGGAACGTAGCGGACGAAGTTAAGCTGGTGGGTCGTCTCCCCCCTGGCCCCCCGGATGTCCTCCTCCGAGACATCCTCCACGCCCCGGGGCGTCCATATCGCGGTCGCCCTCTCAACCGTCATCTGGGAATCGGGGAGCCTGGAGCCCAGCACCTCCATCCAGTGTTCCCCGCTGGTGTTCTGGATCCCGTAGTAGACGGCCCCGTTCACCACTATCTCCTCGGCTTCCCCGCCGAGGCCGAGCACGGCCAGCAAGTACTTCCACTTCGTGTACACCATGGACTTGGGAGGGAGGACCAGCTTCACCCGGCTCGTCTTCGCCTGCTCGGCCACCGCGAGGGAGAAGAAGGCGTCCCTCCTGGAGCAGACCTTGGTGTTGGGCGGGAGGTTTCGGAGCGCCCTGCCCAGGCTCCGGACGCGCTCAATCACCTTCCCGTAGCTGCTATCCAGCATGCCGATCCACTTCTTGTTGAGGCGGTCCGGCTCCCTGGGAGTGAGCACCGCCCTCAGCGGCTCCGGGCGAAGCCCCGCCGTCCTCATGGAGACGTCCTCCAGCTTCAGGCGGAGGGTCTTGTTTAGCGGCTCGGGGTTGACGTAGCTGACGTGGGTCTCGCTCCTGCCCCTAGGCAGGACGCCCCTCAGGAACATGAACCCCATCCCGCACGGCGCGGAGCTCGGTCTGGTAGGCGTAGCCTCGCAGTCGGGGGCCGCCCCTCGCGTTCCTCACCCTGTAGACTGCGGGGAGAGACTGGCGTCGGATCGGGCCCGAGCGGTCTGTATTTTATGCGCCCACCTGGGACCATAGTCATCCGCCGGGTCCTGGCCAGCCGCCGCTCCGCGACGACGTAGCGGCCCTCCCCGAACTGCCCCTCGATGCTGGCCTTCCGGAACTTCCTGTCCGGCTCGAGGACCTTGCGGGAGACGAGCACGGCCTCGCCCAGGTCGAACTTGAAGACCTGGTTGGCCGTCTCCTCCAGGAGCGAGGCCCCCGAGATGCTCGCCGTCGCCCGCAGGCTCGGCAGGTCCACGGCGCCGGCGCCGCCGACGTTCTCCAGCACGACCCTCCCCACGTTCTCCGCCGTCACGTCCTTGCGCTTGAGCCCGTCGCTGGTGGCCGGCTGCCTGTTCATCTGGTTGATGGTCGGGACGAGGTAGTCCAGCCACCGCTCCGTCCCGTTCAGCTCCATGAGGGCGCTGAGCCTCGTCTTGACGGTGCGGATCATCCTCTCGGCGACGGCCGCCTTGCTCCTGGTTCGAAGGTAGACAAAGTCCACCCCGTACTGCCTCCTCATCTTCCGGACGAACCTCTCGCTGACCAGCACCGGCTCCGCGTCGCTCTGGAGCTGCTGGACGTCCGTCATGGCCGTCGTCTGCAGCATTGCCAGGATCGCCTCCTCGAAGGCCGCCTCGTCCTTCCGCCTCATCGGCACCGCCGCCGCCTTCTTGGAGTGGACCTCCACCGCCAGGAGGAAGCCGAAGTTGCCGTCGTTGTGCCTCTTCAGCCTCGCCGCCGGCGTCATGAACGCGACGTCGACCTGGTACGTCAGCGGGGGCGTCGACACGATCGTCTGGTAGGCGGCGGGGCGCGGCGTCCGCTGGTCGGAGAACCTGACCAGCGGGGCGAAGTGGGAGCGGAAGCGCCTCGCCTCCTCCTCCGTCGGCGGGGGGGAGAAGCCCTTCCTCCTCGCCGTCTCCGCTATCTCCCCGTCCGTCATCAGCGTGCCCCTCCGGGCGCGGGAGCGGAACGTCCCCTCCACCGCCTCCAGCAGCTCCCGGTCCCTCCGCGCCCTCCTCTTCTTGCCCCTCCTCGCCATCTCAGCGGAGCGGGTAGGACTGGTGGCGGCTGACCGAGAACCTCTTGAAGTTTGTCCTGCTCGGCAGCTTCCTCCCCTGCACCGAGAGTCCCATCGCGAGCCCGGCCGTCGGCCGGAGGGACCAGTGGCTCACCAGCTTCTGCCGCCCCTCCCCGCTGTACTCCTCCGGCCCCAGCCGCTCGACCACGTGCTTGGGGATCCCCCGGTTCCTCCTGACGCTGTCGCCGTCCGGCTCCAGGCTCGTGAGCATGTAGCTCTTCAGGCTGAGGAAGACGCCGCCCGCCTTGCTCCCCTCGTCCTTGAGGCGGAGGGTCTGGAGGCGGCCGCCCTCCTCCAGGCCGCACTCGGCGTCGCCCAGCACCTTGTCCCTGTGCTCCCTGAACACCTTCCTCATGTCCTCCCGCACGCACTCTTCCAGCGTCTCCTCGGCCAGCCACATGTACGTGCTGTCTGTGTCCTGGTACACGAGCTGGCACTTCCGCAGGTCCATCACCGTGGCGAGGAACAGCAGGGAGGCCAGGAACACCAGCTTGCTGGTCTGGAGGATCATGCTCCCGACGTTGCAGCAGTTGACTATGTGCCCGTCCAGGTCGCGGTAGGTCAGCCCGTACACCAGGTCGGGCTTGGTCTTCTCGCCGCCCGCGCGGGCGCCCAGCAGGGTGCAGGCCAGGACGTCGCCCTTGACCCTGAAGTTGGACCTCTTCATCGTCTCCAGCGTCACGGTCTTGCTCTTGGCGAACCTCCTCTCCTCCATCAGGAGGTACCCGTAGGTGGCGTTGATCACCAGCTTGAAGATCTTGATGCTCAGGCTGTCGCCGCCCGTCGCCTTCAGCCTGGTCCTCTCCTCCAGCACGGAGACCAGGAAGGGGGCGTGGAAGTCCCTCATGTTGTACCTGACGTAGTGCAGCACCCGGAACCCTCGCAGCCGGCGCATCTCCACCAGGAAGCGGAACATCTGGACGGAGAGCGTGTTGATCCTCCCGGGGCCGAAGGAGTGGCGCACGCCGGCCAGCTCCCTGTCCCGGCAGGCCCTGGTCAGGGCCGGCTCCCCGCCGGCCGCCGCCACCGCCTCGGGCCCCAGCAGCTGCTCGGCGCGGGGCTCCCCCTCCGTCTCCCGCTTGGGCAGCAGCGGGTACTTGCTGAAGAGGAAGGCGCTGGCCAGGCTGGCCTGGTCCCTCCGGCACTCCTCCCCGCCCTCCAGGACCACGAAGCCGCCCGCCTCCTCGTCCTCCAGCAGGTGCTCCAGCATCTCCCGCTCCGTCGGCTTCCACTCGGCCGGCGGCCGGGGAAACGCCACCGCCCTCGCCGCCGCCGCGGGGTCCCGCAGCGCCTCCCTGACGCCGGCAAAGTCCCCCCCGTCCCAGGTCCGGACCCGGTTCCCGTGGAACAGGTCGCAGGCGGTGAAGACCACCACCCTGAACCTCAGCCGCACCCCCGTCTCCTCGCAGGTCCGGCTCAGGTGCTCCGCGTACAGCCTCAGGTGCTGGTCGGAGAGCTCGGTGTGCGGGAGGAGGTAGAACTCGTCGCCCGGCATCCACCGCCTGCAGCTCTCCTTGTGGCCGCGGTAGTGACGGCCGCCGTGGTACTGCGCCAGCACCACCTCGCCGTCCCGGTACCACAGGGCGGCGTCCACCCTGTGCCGCCAGTTGGCCCCGCACGCCAGCTGCCCGGGGCCGCTGTGGAAGCTGGAGCGGACGGCCTCCAGCTCGCTCGGGTCCCTCCACCTCAGCGCCATGTACTGCGCGAACAGCCCCTCCTCCGAGTCGCATCTCATCACCGTGTCCTGGGGCTTCCCCTGCAGCTCGAACCTCCCCTCCTCGGGCCGGAAGTTGTACTGCGCGGCGTCCCCGTACGGCATGGGCTGGGCAACTGAAAAAAGCGGAACTGTCAGGTCAGCCTGACGGCGCGGCCCGGGCGGGGGGGTCCCCCCTGGGGGGCAGTTGCGCGCGCCGTGTTCGCGGGCCGGG
>JAAUXZ010041009.1_pt1 | contig 14983 bp, 14 predicted proteins | sample 7278131 | NCBI WGS metagenome assembly JAAUXZ01 (sample SAMN14350119, study PRJNA611818) | marine sediment metagenome | isolation source: surface marine sediment (3m) | place: French Polynesia: Moorea | collected 2018-08
CACTGCCCGGCATGACCAGGAAAAGCCGCAGACGAATCGCCCGCGATCGCGCGGGAATCCGAGCCCAAGCGGAGCCGCCGGCACCATCCCCCCGGCCGGCACCTGGCCGCGTCCGTATACCGACGCCAATCCCGACGCCGGTCGCGGACGCGGTCAACTTCGCGATCTATGTCCAGCGCAAGTAGCGCCCGCAAATACGCCAACAGCCCGACCTACGTTGACGGCATCCTGTTCGACAGCCTGGCCGAGTCCAATCGCTACCGCGAGCTGTTGCTTCTGCGCCGTGCCGGCGAAATCAGCGAGCTGGTGCTGCAGCCGAAGTTCTGGCTGAAGTGCGGCGGCAAGGACGTCCTGATTCGATCCGAGGGCTACCCGAACGGGCGCCGCGCGTCCTATCGTGCGGACTTTCAGTACCTGGACCATGCGACGTCGACGACGATCGTCGAGGACGTCAAAGGCATGGACACCAGCGAAAGCCGGCTGCGTCGCGCAATGGTCGAGGCTGAGTACGGGGTCCGCGTGGTCGTCATATCGTCCCGGAAACGGTCGAAACGGTTCCGAAAACGCCGCTAATCGTGCCGGAATTGCGCAGTTTCGTGCCGTTCTGTACGATTCTGGACCCAACAACCCGACAAAAAGAGCGGGCTGTTTCGTGACGAAACAAGGAGACGCCGTGACGGCTGCCAGTACATTGCCCGAGATCCGGGACTATCCAAACGTCCACCTGCCCGTCGAGCAGCTGGCCGAAACCCCGAACAATCCCCGAACGCACAGCGCCGACCAGGTCGACGCGATCGTCGACAGCATCAAGCGGTTCGGCTGGACGAACCCCATGCTGGTTGCCCGCGAGGAGGACGGCACCTGGCGCCTGTTGGCCGGCCACGGTCGCAAGCTCGCCGCGATCAAGCTCGGCATGGACGAGGTGCCCTGTCGTGACCTGACCGCGCTCAACGAGGCCGAGCGCATGGCCCTGGTCGTCGCCGACAACCGGCTGGCCGAGCTGGCCGGCTGGCATGAACCGAGCCTGGCGGCAATCTTCGAGGAGCTGAACGCCAGCGACCTGCCGCTGGAGTCCACCGGCTACGCCCAGGAGGTCGCCGAGGAAATCATGAAGGCGGCGCGCACGAAGCCGACCGACAGCGACGGACAAGGCGGCCAGGAGGGCGAGGACGAGTGGGGCGAAATCACCGCGGCCCCGATCACCAGGCCGGGCGACCTTTGGCAGCTGGGCCCGCACCGCCTGTTCGTGGGCGACAGCATGAAAGGCGACGACCTGGACATCCTGATCGACGACGACCAGGTTCACGTTATCGCCACCGACCCGCCGTATGCGATCTACGGCAGCGCAACGGGCATGGCGTCCGACATTGCCGACGACAAGATGGTGCGCCCGTTTTTCGAGCGCGTCTGTCAGATCGCCAAAGAGCGGCTGCCCTGGTTCGGTCACGCCTACATCTTCTGCGACTGGCGCAGCTGGTCGGCGATATGGACGGCCGCCCAGGGCACGACGCACGTCGAGCCGAAAAACCTGCTGGTGTGGGACAAGGGCGGCAGCGGCCTGGGCTCCAACTATTCGATGACCTACGAGCTGGTCGGGTTTTTTCACAAGCTGCCGAAGCAAAAAGCGATGGGCAACCGGCCAGCCGGCATGAAGCTGGTCCACAAGCCGAACGTGTTGCGGCACCAGCGGCCGCACGGCCAGGACCGTGAACACAACGCCGCGAAGCCGGTCGCGCTCATGCGCGAGCTGATCGAGAACAGCACCGGGCCGGGCGACGTCGTCCTCGATCCGTTCTGCGGCTCGGGCTCGACGCTGATCGCTGCCGACCAGACCGACCGCGTGTGCTTCACAATGGAAATCGAGCCGACCTGGGCCGAGGTCACGCTGAACCGCTTCGAGCGGCTGCGCGAGACCGAACCCGAGCTGATCAGCGACCCAGGCGGCGAGCCTGTTCCGCTGTCGGAAGTGAGGGCGAGCCGTGGACAGTAGCGACGCGATCGACAAAGCTGCGCTCGAGCGGCACCAGCGCATGATGCAGGCGCAGGAGGTCCCGGCGATGATCGAGGCCCTGGGCATCGACGTCGGCGAAATCAACGAGCTGGTCGTGTGCGTCGGCTACAAGGACGGCCAGGCGATCACGTACAACACGGCCATGACGCAGGCCGAGCTGTGCTGGTTCCTGCGCAAGATGAACCACGACGCCGACCGCGCGATGTTCGAGGCCGCACCGCGGCCGCCGCTGGAGAGAAACGGTGGCACGTAAGAAAACCATCACGCGCCGGCGCATGGGCCTGTTCCTGGACAAGCTGAAGGCGACCGGCAACGTCAGCGCCGCAGCGATCGCCGGCGAGATTGGCCGGTCGTCCTGGTACGACAAGCGCAAGGCCGACGAGCAGTTCGCCGAAGCCTGGGACGATGCCGAGCTGGAGTACCTGAACGGCCTGGAGCAAGTCGCCATCAAGCGCGGCGTCGTGGGCGAGACCGAGGCCCGCCCGTACACCAGCTACGACAAGGACGGCAGCAAGGTGACGCGGTTCCGCGACGTCGTCACGAAGTCGGACACCTGTCTGCTGGCCGTGCTGAAGGCCAGGCACCCGGCGTACAAGGAACGCAAGGCCGTCGAGCTGTCGAGCCCTGACGGCAGCATGTCGCCCGAGCGCGATCGCACCGCCGACTACGCGAACCTGAGCGACGAGGAGCTTCGCACGCTGGTCGAGCTGGAGCGAAAGGCGCGTGGCGGCGCCGCAGCCTAAAGGCGGCAACCTTACCGACCTGGAGTACGCGCTGGCCGAACGCTGCGAGCGTTCCCTGCACACGTTCACGGTCAACGCCTGGCCGTACCTCGACCCGGTGCCGTTCATCGACGGCCGCCACCTGGAGATTCAGGGCGAGTACCTGGAAGCGTTCGTCAACGGCGAGATCCCGCGCCTGCTGATCAACATTCCACCGGGCCACATGAAATCGCTGGAGGTCTCGGTGCTGCTGAACGCCTGGGCCTGGACGCAGCAACAACACGTCGGCAAGCGATTCATGGCGACCAGTTACCGCGGCGACCTGGCGCTGCGTGACGCCGACAAAACCCGCAAGCTGATCCGCTCGACCTGGTATCAGGAACGCTGGGGCAACGTCGTCGGGTCGATCCGCGAAACGAAGCTCGAGATCCGCAAGGGCGCCGACGTCAAGAGCCGCTTCGAGAACACCGCCGGCGGCTACCGCTTCTCGACGTCGATCGCCGGTATCATGGGCGAGGGCGGCGACTTCGTCATCCTGGACGATCCGCACAACGTCGAGGTCGCGGAGAGCGACGAGAACCGCGACGAGGTCGTCCGCAAAATCCGCATGGCCCTGCCGACTCGCGTGCGCTCGCTGAACGGTGGCGTCGTCGTGATGATGCAGCGCCTGCACACCCGCGACTACGCCGGCCACATGATCGCGGACGAAGCCGACCTGGTGCATCTATGCCTGCCGGCGCGCTACGAGAAAAAGCACCCGCACGTCACGGTGCCGATCAAGCTGAAAAAGTCCGGGCGCAAATTGCCGGGCGACTGGCGCACCCAGGAGGGCGAGCTGCTATGGCCCGAGGCGTTCCCCGAGTCCCGTCTGCAGCCGCTCGAAATAGAGCTCGGAAGCTACGCGAAGGCCGGCCAGCTCCAGCAGCGCCCCGTTCCCAGGGGCGGCGGCATGTATAAGCTGCACTGGTTCGCGGGCAAGTTCGTCGACGCCGGCGACGTGCCGAAGGGCGGCGTCTGCGCTCGCGGCTGGGACCTGGCAGCGACCCAGGAGGAGCCAGGCAAGGCGCCCGACTGGACGGCCGGCGTGAAAGTGCGCCGAGTTAAGGGTAGGATCTACGTCGAAAACGTGGTCCGGTTCCGTGGTTCGCCGCTCGAAGTACGACGAACAATGAAAACAACGGCCGACGCGGACGGAAAGGCTGTGCAGATCGACTTTCCCCAGGACCCCGGCCAGGCTGGCAAGGCCCAGGCGCAGGACATTGCGGGCGACTTCCCGCAAAACCGCGTCTACTACTCGCCAGAGACCGGCAGCAAAGAGACGCGCCAGGATGCGCCAGCTGCCCAGGCCGAAGCGGGGAACGTCTACATCGTGCGCGGGCCGTGGAACCAGACGTTCATCGAGGAGCTGACGGCCTTCCCGACAGGTGACTTCGACGACCAGGCAGACGGGTTCGCCCGCGCCTATCATCGTGTCGCTGGCAAAAAGGGCAAGGTCGGCAGCGGCGGCATCAAGGGAGCAAGTTAGATGGCAGTCGTCAACAGCCCGCAGGAAATCAGCCAGCAAAACCCCGAGTACACATACCGCGAGCCGGATTGGGTCGTGATGGAGGACACGTTCGAGGGCGAGCGCCGCATCAAGCAAAAGGGCACGACGTACCTGCCCGCGACCGGCGGCCAGATCGCGCTCGGCATGGGCGCCGACGCCAACGGCAACAAAGAGGGCCAGCAGCTCTATGACGCCTACAAGCTGCGCGCCGAGTTCCCGACACTGGTGCAGGACACCGCGAACGCGCTGGTCGGCATCCTGAACCGCGAGCCGCCGGTGATCGAGCTGCCCGAGGCCCTGGAGGACCTGCGCGCCAATGCGACCGACCAGGGCGAACCCCTGGAGGCGCTGTTGCGACGCATCCAGCTGCACCAGCTGGTCTACGGCCGGCACGGTCTCGGCCTGGACGTCGACGAGGCCCGCGACCTGCCGTACCTGATCGACTACCGCGCCCGCCGCATCATCAATTGGGACGACGAGGCACCCGAGGGCACGGCCGAACGCCGGCTCACCCTGGCGGTGATCGACGAGCGCCGGCAGCGGCGTGACGGCTTCCGCTGGGAGGAGGTCGAACGCTATCGCGCGCTCCAGCTGAACGAGGGCGGCCAGTACGAGGTCACGGTCCAGGACGCCGGCGTCATGCTCGACCCGATCGTGCCGCAGGTCCAGGGCACGGCCCTGGATTTCATTCCCTTCGTGTTCATCAACAGCAACGACCTGGTGCCTGGCGTCTCGGACATCCCGCTGTACGGCCTGGCGCGGATCGCATTGCGCATCTACCGCGGCGATGCCGACTACCGGCAGGCGCTGTTCATGCAGGGCCAGGACACCCTGGTGATCATCGGCGAGCATATCGACGCGGACGACCCGGACCAGAAGGTGATCGTCGGCGCCGGCGCGATGATTAACCTGCCCGGCTCGAAAACCGAGGCCGACGCCAAGTTCATCGGCGCGGACAGCCAGGGCCTGCCCGAGATGAAAGAGGCCCAGCAGAACGACTTCGAGCGCGCGCAGCAGTACGGGCTCCAAATGATGAGCCGAGGCGCCGGCGCGGAAGCGGCCGAGACCCTGAAAATCCGAGTGGCGGCACGCACGGCCGACCTGGTCAGCGTTGCCCAGGCGTCTGCCGGCGGCCTGGAAATGGCGCTGAAGTACGCCGCCCGCTGGATCGGTGCGAACGAGGACGAGGTCAAGGTCACGCCCAACACCGATTTCATCGAGGAGCAGATGCCGGCCGCCGAGCTGCTGGGCTTTATGAACGCGAAGGCCCAGGGCGCCCCGCTGTCCCGCAAGTCGATCCACGGACTGATGCGCAAGGGCGACGTCACGCAGATGACCTACGACGACGAGCTGGAGGAAATCGACGACGAGCCGGCAGCCGAGGACCGCACCCTGCTGGGCGAGGACGACGACGAGAACCAGCCGCCAGGCAATCAGCCAGGCGACGACGACCAGGACGAGGACGAGTAAGTGGGCGACGTCGTCGACCTGAAAAAAGCCACGCGCGTGCAGCTGCACCTGTCAGCGGTCGAGCCGATCAAGTGCAAGACCGCCAGCGGTCGGCACATCGCGATCGCGCCGGCCTACGTCGTGTCGATCGAGAACACGCCCGACCAGCTCGCCGCCGTGCGCCTGGTCGGACGCTGGCGCAAGGTCAAGCTGGCGATGACGTTCGACGAAGCCGTTCGCCTGTTCACGAATGGCAGCTAACGACGACATCCGCGACGCGCTACTCCGGCGCCGGCTCGACATTATCCGCTTCGGCAACGGCCTGGCCGCGCGGATCCGCGCTATCCTGAACCGTGCCGAGCCTGGTCTCCGCAGGGAGCTGAAGGCCAGGCTCGAACGGGTCGCCCGCCTGGGATTGGACCCTGGGCCGGCGACGACTGAGCGGCTGCGCCGACTGGAGCGCCTGATCAGAGACGTGAATCGGCCGGCCTTCGACGACGTCGACAAGCTCGTTCGCTCCGAGCTGCTGGCGCTCGCGAAGGGCGAGGCGGTGACGGCAGCCGCCCTGGTAAACTCCAACCTGCCAGTGGTCCTCGCCCTGTCGATTCCAGACGCTCGGGCGCTCCGGTCAATCGTTTTCGCCAGGCCCTTCGACAAGCGGATCCTGCGCGACTGGCTGCAACAGTTCGAGGCGAACGACCGCCGCCGCATGATGGACCAGGTGCGCCAGGGCCTGCTGTTCAACGAGACCCCGACGCAAATCTCGAGGCGCATTTTCGGCACGGCCGGCGCCGGCGGCGCGGACGGCGTTCGGGAAATCACCAGGCGCGGCGCGCAGACCCTGGCACAGACGTCGACCGCCGCCGTGTTCAACGGCACCCTGCAGAAGCTGTTCGAGGAGAACAGCCGCATCGTCCGGCGCGAGGTCTACACCGCGACCCTGGACAGCCGCACGACGCCGGTCTGTCGCAGCCTGGACGGCAAGATATTCGACCGCGGCGAGGGCCCGATCCCGCCGCTGCACATGAACTGCCGCAGCGTGCGCGTGCCGGTGATTGACGGCCGCAACGTGGGTACGCGACCAGCCGACGCGACCACCGAGCGCGCGCTCGCCGGCCTGCGCGGACCAGCTCGCCGGCGTGCCGTGTCCCGCCTGGTCGGCCAGGTGCCCGCCGATACGACCTACGCCGAATGGCTCGGCCGGCAGTCGGCCGCCTTCCAGGACGAAGTGCTGGGTGCAACGCGCGGGGCACTTTTCAGGCGTGGCGGGCTCGACCTGGACGCCTTCGTCGACAGCTCCGGCCGGCAGTACAACCTGCGCCAGCTGTACGAACGCGAGGCGGCCGCGTTCAACAAAGCGAACATCCCGGCGCCGTCGCCGTAGTTGCACACCACGCACCAGTCCTGATATCGTCCCGTTCGACAGCGTGATGCTGTCGCAATCCGTGACGGAGAGACGACTTTGGAACTGCAAGACAGCTACGACGACCCCAGCGAAGTACCAACCGAACACGCCGCGCTCTACATCGAAAAGGACGGGAAGGCGGTCCTGACCCTGACGGGTATCAAGACCCAGGCCGACTTCGACGCCTTCGGCGAGGCGCTGCGCAAACGGTACGCCGAAAAAGCCGCAAAGACGGCAGCCGATTCCGCGAACCTGGACCTCGACAACAAGGACATCAAGCGCATGGTGTCCGAGGCAATCAAAGAGGCCGGACTCGACATCGGCGGCGGCGATAAGGACAAAGGCGGGAACGGTGACGACTCACCCGCTGTTCACGACCTGCGACGGCAGGTCGCGGAACTGACCGAGAAGCTGGAGAAGTCGGAAACGACCAGGACGGCAGCCGAGGCAACCGCGCAGGCTACAAGAATCAAAACGTCCCTGCAGGGCGAGGCCGCGAAGTCGGGGATCCGACCCGAGGCCATCGACGCCTTCGTGTCCCTGGTGTCGGACAGTTTCGAGGTCAGCGCCGACGGCAACGTCGTGGTGAAGCTGGAGGGCAACAAGATCGCCGGAGCGACGCCCAACAGTTCACCGGCCGACGTCATGCCGCTGCTGAAGCGTGACGCGAACTACTCGTACTTCTGGCCCGACTCGAAGGGCGCAGGCGGCGAAGGTGGCGGCGGCGGTGGCGGCGGTGGCGGCGCCGGCAAAGACAACCCCTGGAGCAAAGCCGGCTGGAACCTGACCAAGCAGGGCCAGCTGGTTCAGTCCGATCGAGGCGAGGCCGAGCGCCTGGCGAAGTCGGCCGGCTCATTCATCGGAGCTGCAAAACCGCCCGAATAAGGCGTACACTCCGAACAACGAACCCCGGCGCCGTGATGGTAGCCAAACTCTAACAGGAGACCATCATGGCAGAAGTACGGATCAGCGACGTTGTCGTCCCGGAAATTTTCACGCCCTACATGCAGCGGCTGACCGAGGAGAAGTCCCGGATCATCCAGAGCGGTGCCGCTGTTCGTAACGGCGACTACGACACCGCCCTGGCTGGCGGCGGTCGCACCTTCAACGAGCCGGCATGGAACGACGTCGACAGCTCGAACGAGGAGAACACCGGGTCGGACGTCTACGGAAACAACGCGACGCCCGAGAACCTGGGCACGCACCGGGACATTCAGGTGCGACTCTCGCGGAACAACCACTGGCGCACGATGGACTTGTCCCAGGCACTTGCCGGCGACGATCCAATGGCTGCGATTGCCGGCCGCGTTGCGTCCTACTGGACCCGCCGCGCCCAGGCTGCGCTGCTGTCGACAATGGCCGGCGTGTTCGCCGACAACGACGCCGCGCCGTCCGGTGGCGACACGCACACCGCGGGCGACCTGACGAACGATATCACCGGCACGTTCAGCGCCGGCGTGACGGACTTCAGCGCCGAGGCCCTGATCGACACGGCTGTGACCGCCGGCGACTCGCTGGAGGACTTCACGATGATGATCGTGCATTCGATCGTCTACGCGAAAATGCGCAAGAACAACCTGATCGACTTCATTCGGGACAGCGACAACGACACCCGAATCGCGCGTTTCGGCGACCTCGAAGTGATCGTCGACGACGGCATGCCGGTCAGCTCGAACGACTACGACACGTGGCTGTTCGGTCCTGGCGCAATTCAGATCGGCCAAAGCACGCCGCGCGTGCCGACCGAAGTCGATCGGGATCCGCTGTCCGGTGACGGTGCCGGCTCCGAGACCCTGTCGAGCCGCCTGGAGTGGATCGTCCACCCGGCCGGCCATGCCTGGATTGGCACCGGGCCTTACGACACGGACAAGGATTCGCCGCGCAACGCCGACCTGGCGCTGGCTGCGAACTGGTCGCGCCGCGCGCCCGAGCGGAAGCAAATCAAGATCGCTCGCCTGCGCACCACCGAGGCGTAAGCCGACAACGTCTGAGGCCGGCCGCGTGATGCGGCCGGCTTCCCTACCAGGAGTCCAGACGCATGACCGACGAACAGAACAACGACATCGAGGCCCAGGCCGAAGCCGCTGCCGCAGCTGAAGCCGAGAAGCCCGAGGAGCCGCGCGACGACGCACCGCCGCCGGCACCCGACCCCGAGCCCGAGGACAAGAAACCCGCGAAGAAAAAGGCGGCCAAGAAAAAAGCCGCGAAGCGGGTCAAGGACAAGACACCGGCCGAGAAGCTGGAGCCGGTTCGATCGACGCTGAAAAAGGCCCAGGAGAACCGCGTCGCCGCGGCCGAGGCCCAGCTCACCGACGACGAAAAGGCGGCCCGCGATGCCGAGCTGGAGGAAATCGCGAAGGGCACCGAAGCCCGCCTCGAGGAGGTCGCCAAAATCTGCGCGACCATGCAGGAGCTGCACGGAGACCCCGACAAGCTCGACGACTACAACGAGTGCATCGAGCAGCTGCGAAAAATTGCAATGCCTGGTGACGCTGCGGAAATCGTCGCCGAGCTGCACGCGAAGGCCGACGAGCTGGAGGAGGAGGCCCGGAACATCCGGCGCCTGTACGCTGACATGATGAACACCGCGCCGCAGAACGACGGCGCGCTTCACGCGCAGCGTCTGAAAGCGATGCACGCACGGTCACGCGAAATCCGCGAGCAGCGCAAGCGCGACAAGCTGAAGCTGCTGGCCGCTGGTGCCGGGAAGTCGAAGCTCGACCAGCACCTTGCGAGCCGCCCGCGGACGTCGCCGGCTGACGCGGACAAGCCCGCCGACAACGCCCAGGAGTAACGCAAGGTGGGCGCCGAGACTGAGGCGTACTACCGACGGCAAAACGTGAGGCAGCGCCGGTCGCGTATTCCGCTGACACCACAAACCGTGCCCGCCAACACTGGCGGCAACCTCGACCTGCCGGCCGTGCGCATTAGTGCGCCGATCGCCGGCGTGACCGCGTACAGGGAGAACAACCAGGGCGGGCAGATCGACGTCATTGTCGGCGGCAGTTCCGTGCTGACACTACCGGCCAAACCAACGCGCGGATCCGTGGGCCTGCTGAACGCCGGCGACCTGGTAAACCTGCGCCTCGTGACAGGCTTTAGCGGCTCCGAGATCATTCGGTTCTTTGGCGCTGACGGCCAGGAGATAGGCTGGACGCGCATCAACGCGAGCGGGTAGACCGTGGCGTTCCCCGACGACTACACCCGCCAGGTCCAGCTGACGATCCCGTCGGCGAAAATCCCGGCCGGGCGCTTCACGGAGGTTACGCTGTGGCTTGGCAACGACTGGACGCCTGACGAGTTTCGCGACGCCGATGGCTCGAACGCGCCGCAGTCGGACGGCGGCGACGTCGTCATCACGAAGGATGCCGCGGGCCTCGAACGGTGGCCGGTGCATGTTGCCCGGTTCAGCCTGGACAACAACCCGGCAAACTCGAACGTGTCGATCTTCACGCTGGCGCCGCTGATCGAAAGCGGCAGCGATTTCACGTTCTGGCTGTGGTACGCCTCGGACGTCACCGAAACCCAGCCAGCGGTCGGCGCGGCGTTCGGCCGCGACGAGTGTTTCGCGCAGTACGGCCTGTTCTCCGCGTTCAACGAGCGCACAACGGACATCACGTCGACCACATCCGACGTCGTCGACGACTACACCGGCAACGGCAACAACGGCGACTACACCAGCGGCGACGTCGACAACGAGATGACCGTGGGCGAGGCCGACCGGCTCAACGGCAACCTGTCGTTCGAGAACGTCGCCGGCTCGGGCAACGACGAAGGCTTTGTCGAATGGAACGGGCACGACTCGGCCGACTTCGGTCTCGACGGCTTTCACATCGGCGTGATTTGCTCGAAGGAAAACAACGCCGGCAACATTTTCTCGCAGCCTGACGACAACACCGGGCAGCTGCGTCTGTGCGCCCAGGGGAACACGAACTACCAGTACGGCGGCGGCGACGGCGTCGACGCGACGGTGGCCTCGGGGATCGCGGCCGGCTCGCCGCGCTTTGTCAACCTGGAGCGGAACTGGGCCTACACGATTTTTGAGGACGGCGCCGAGCTGGCGCAGGCGTTCACACCGCCGGGCCTCGGCGCCCAGGGCAACGACACGACGCCCTTCGCCTACGGGTCCGAGATCGACAGCACACACGACGGCGCGGCCGAGGTCGGCAAGATCGAGCTGTGCTACACCCGCATCGGCTCGATCACGCTGGAGCGTCACACCCTGGAGTACCGCGCCTACTACGGCGACACGGCGTTTTTGACCGTGGGCACACCGCAGGCACCGGGCGGCAACCCGCCGGTAACGCTGACGATCCGCGTCCTGGACGGCCGGTCGACACCGCCGCCGGCATTGCAGAACGTGCGCGTGCGCGTCGAGGCTGACGAGACCGCGGGCGGGCTGACTCAAGGCGACGCGGTCATCGACGGCGTGCTGACGGACGTCAACGGCGAAGTCAGCGACACGCGAAGCTACACCGAGAACGTCGACCTGGTGGGCGTGGCCCGCGAGGACGTCGACGGCTCGCCACATTTTCAGCAGGGCGATATTATCGTTACGAAAGACGCCCTGGCGAACCAGACCGTGACGGTCATTTTGCAAACCGACGAATGAACAGGAGAACGACATGGCAATAGGCGACGACCTGGCCGTCACACGAAGCAACGGCAATATTCGAGCCGTCGCCGGTACGGCCAATTACACGGTGCTGGAGCTGCACCGCTGGCTGCAACAGCTCGCGTCCGACGCTTCGAGCGTGGGCGACGACGAGCTGGACATCACGGACCTGCAAGCACCCAGCCGGCGCAACTTCGACACGATCATCAACCTGAACGGCAACTACAACATCGACGACGCCACGGCGCAGCGACTGTTCGGCGGTTCGATCACGCAGGCGAGCGGCGCGACGCGCTACTCGGGCCTGCAGATCGCCGGCAGTTTCCCGACCGCGGGCGGCGAGCAGACGAGCCCGTTCCCCGAGGTGATCCAGGACGGCGCGAAGCTGACCAGCTTCTGGAACGCCGCCTCCACCTTCAACCCCGACACGCTGCTGGGCTTCTCGCACCAGTTCCTGGTCAAGTCCCGCGAGGACGGCGTGAACATCGACGGCGGCCGCGTCCTGGTCGTCTCTCGCGGCTACGGCTTCAGCTACCGCGAGGCGGCGACGGTACTCGGCGTCGGCAACGGTGTCGCGGCTGTCGGTGCGATCGTCGCGGACGCCTTCAACACCGAGACGGTGACGGCGGTCACGGCCAGCCCGTTCACGACGGTGACGAACGACCACGACGGGCAGACGCTCGTTTCGTCGATCGACCTGCTGAACGGCAACGGCGCCCAGGACTACCTGGCTGACTGGAACCCGAGCAGCACCGACCTGTCGGGACTGTACAACCGGGTCAAGTACCTGACGCGCATCGGCGAGACGACGGATCTCCTCGGCGGCTACGGCATCGACGGCGAGCTGTTCCGCGGCGCGACGCACGGCATCACCTACGACGGCGAGGTCGGCGGCGACGCGCTGATTGGCGAGCAGTACCAGTGGGGGCTGCTGGTCACGTATGACGCCCTGGTCGACGGCACGCCGACAGGCTTCAGCGTCGGGGAGGTGGTCGACTTCGACGGCGGCAACGCCCTGGGCCGCGTGCTGTCGCACGACACCACGAACAACACGATCCTGGTCGCGATGGAGACCGGCACGCCGGCAGACAACGACGTGATCACGACCGTGCGCGGTGCGACCGAAACGACGGCGGCTGTCAACGGCACGCCGGTCGGCCAGGCAACGGGCGGCGGTCGAGCGCAGATCCTGGCGAACGTGGTCGGCGGTGCGAGCGACGGCGAGGTGTTCGTGCAGCTCCTGGCGGGCACGGTGCCGGCTGACAACGCGGTCCTGTACGACAACACGGACCACACGAAAACGGTCACGGTCAACGTGGCGGTGACAGTCGAGACGCTGCCGCTCAACTCGGCCATCGGCGACTTTTTCGGCTCGCTCCTGGGCGGCTTCGGTGTCGGTGTCGATGCCGGGTTCCTGGGCGCGTCCGATTCGGTCATCGACCTGACCGGCACAACGCAGACCCCGCCGAACAATGTCCAGGTCCGCGTCCTGGGCGTCGAGGGCGGCGTGTCCGACCAGGACCGCGTGCTGCTCGGTATCCGCACGGCTGGCGTGCTGGACACGAACGAGGCCGGCGCCCTGGCTGACGGCTCGAACCTGAACCAGTCCGGCGACGGCACGTTCCGGGTCGACGCTGCGATCCCGCTCGACAAGCCGCAGCCGGGCACGGTGCGGATATTCGAGACGGCGAACAACAGCTTCCGGCGTGTGCCGTACACCAGCTACTCCGGCCAGGTGTACACGCTGACCGGGACGCTGCCGTTCACGGTGCCGGATGCGACCGACACGTTCACGCCGTTCCTGGACGACCTGGGCAGCGGTGGCACGCTCGGCCAGGAGGACGGCAACGTCCAGGCCACGGTGCAGTACCAGAGCAACCGCGACGTGATCGGCGTCGTGCGCTCGACGTCGGCCAGTGACCCGATCCAGGAGTTCCCGCTGTTCGGTACGCTCGGCAGCGGCGGCTTCGAGGTCACGGCGGTGCGGACGCCGGACGCATAGGCCCAGGGGTAGACGATGCCGACCGCAGTCGATTGGACAACGCAGGTGATCAGCTCGGACAAGGCCGACCTGACCCAGCTGCAAGCACCGCCGAACGAAGTGCGGGAGCTGAACCTGTTCAACTTCCACATCGACTTGCGACTCCTCGAAGCGAGCGAGGAGGGCATCGTTTACCCGCGGACGCACAACTACGCCGGCCCGACGTCGATCGGTGCGGTGACGCTGGCGCCCGTCGTGGAAATCATCAACGGCTACAGCTGGACGCCCGAGGACGGCCAGTACGCCGCGAACCTGAACGGGGCCAACACGAACCTGCAGGACGAGACGAACGTCAACCAGGTGTCGGTGCGACCGAACAACAGCGCCGGCCTGACGTTCTCGAAACAGGTCGAGGACCAGAGCTTCACGGACTCGCGCGTGTGGGTCGACACGACGGGGCCGGGCCAGCCTGGCATCGCGTTCCCGATCGGCACGCCTGGCACGCCGGTCGACAACCTGACCGACGCCCAGGCGATCATCGCCGCCAGGAACCTGCCCAAGCGGCTGTTCCTGCGCGGCAACCTGGCGGTGTCGGGCACCGACGATATCAGCAACTACGACATCCTCGGCAGCTCGAACATCCTGGCGACGGTCTCGGTCACGCCGAACGCGAACACCGACGGCATGGTCGTCGAGCAGCTGACGCTGACAGGCGACCTGAACGGCGACATCACGGCCAGGCAATCGACGACGCTGTTCAACACCCTGGACCTGGAGGGCCAGCTCGCGAACTGCGGCATCGACGGCACGATACAGATCGCGGCCGACGCGACGGTCGTCCTGGATTCGTGCTACTCGGAAGTGGCCGGCATGGGCACGCCGATCATCGTCATGGGCGCCAATTCGACGCTGATCATGCGCAACTACTCGGGCGGCATCGAAATTCAGAACATGACCGCCGGCTGCTTCTGTTCGCTCGACCTGGACCCTGGCCGGCTGTACCTGAACGACGTCAGCAACACCGGCGGCGAAATCAGCATCAAGGGCACCGGCGACGTCGTGACCACGGAGGCGATCGCTACCGCGCTGAACTACGACATCGACGGCCTGTTGAACACACGGATCGCCCGCGTGGCGAACCAGAGCCTGGTCGGCCGCGCGATCGTGAGCCTGGACGACCGGACCGTTACCATCTACGACGAGGAGGGCGTCAACGTCCTGCGCGTACTCGACATCAGCGCCGACGAACGGCAA
>JAAUXZ010061637.1_pt1 | contig 14959 bp, 16 predicted proteins | sample 7278131 | NCBI WGS metagenome assembly JAAUXZ01 (sample SAMN14350119, study PRJNA611818) | marine sediment metagenome | isolation source: surface marine sediment (3m) | place: French Polynesia: Moorea | collected 2018-08
CTGCATATCCATCAGGATCTGGCCATCGCCATCAAAGGCTAAGACATGCGACGACGGCACTGCCTTTGGTCGAACGGAGGCCGGTAGTCGCTGTACCACTTTGCGAAGCCAGGGGCGATCCGACAGATTGTCGAGGAGGGCATTTCGCGGAGCGGCGAGTCCGACCCAGAAGCGGCCACCAACGCCGGTTTTCAGGTTGTCCGGGAAACCGGGCAGGTTGTCGATCAGTACCTCGGTAGTCCCGGCCCGATCCCCGGCCAGCCAGTGCTTCAGTATGCGGTAGTTGCTCGTTTCCGCGATTACGATGAACGAGTTGTCTTCGCTGATCGCAATGCCGTTCGCATAGTTCAGGTCGTCAAGCAGCTGCCGGCTCTCGCCCGTGCTCGGTTCGAAGACGAACACCCCACCGTGGCCGCCATGCTCCATGATGTCGAGTAGCGACGCGTTATAGGTGCCTCGAAATCTCTCGGCACCGAACTTGTTGCTCGCTTCTGTGAAGAAGATACGACCGTCTGTGCCGATAGCGAGGTTGTTCGGGTACACCGGCGTGCCGCCAATGTCGGCGAGCAGGGATTCCACGTTGCCCTGGCGATCGATTCGCTGCAGTCCAAGGTAGGCATTGGCAACGATCAGGTTGCCGTCGCGATCGACTTCTATACCGAGTGGCCGACCGCCCGTATCGGCGAAAAGCTCGACGCGGCGCTGCAGAATGCGAATGACCTGACCCTGACTCGTCGTGACGTAGATAGCGCCATCGTGTCCGAGGGTCGCGTCTTCCGGGCCTTCATAGTCGCCGAGACGAATGCCCGTTGCGGCCTGCAATAGGCGGTTTGGCGCATGGGGATCGACGAAGCCCCTGTCGACCGGCGCCTGCCAGGCTACGGGATCGATCGGGACCGGCCAGAGCAAAAGGTAGAGCAGCAGCCCCGCCAGCAGCGTACCGAGCGCAAGCAGGCCCCGCTTCACACGCGGCCCTGTATCAGCGACTGCCGTCGATCATGCGCAGGAACTCGGCGCGAGTGCGCGCGTCCTTGCGAAAGCCGCCGATCATCTGACTGGTAACCATTGACACGTCGGTCTTGTGGACCCCACGCGTCGTCATGCACTGATGCTTGGCTTCGACGACCACCGCAACGCCCTTGGGCTGCAGTACGTCGTGAATGCAATTGGCAATCTGGGCCGTCATTTTTTCCTGCACCTGGAAGCGCCGCGCATAGGCTTCGACGACGCGCGCAAGTTTGCTAATCCCGACGACCTTGTTGCGCGGCAGGTAACCGACGTGCGCTCGGCCAATGATGGGCGCCATGTGGTGTTCGCAATGCGACTCGAAACCGATGTCGCGCAGCACGACCATCTCGTCGTAGCCTTCGACTTCCTCGAACGTGCGTTCCAGAAACTCGTAGGGGTTGACCTTGTAGCCGCTGAACCAGTCTTCGTAGGCTGCTGCAACGCGTTTCGGTGTGTCACGCAGTCCTTCGCGCCGGGTGTCTTCACCGGCCCAAAGCAACAGCGTACGAACCGCCTCCTGCGCTTGTTTGCGGCTTGGCCTACGCGGTTTCGGTTCCTTCTTACTGGTCTTTGCCACGGTAGTTCCTCATCGGCTAAGGGCGCCGATGCTACGCAGACTTCTGGTCGAGGTCGAGTCCGATCGGACAACTGACGCCGGTACCTCCCAATCCGCAGTAGCCGCCGGGGTTTTTGGCCAGGTACTGCTGGTGATAATCCTCGGCGTAATAGAAGGTATCGAGCGATGTTATCTCTGTTGTGATTTCTCCATGACCGGCCGCGCGCAGCTGTTCCTGATAGGCCGCAAGCGAGCGCCGTGCGATGTTCTGCTGCTCGTCGTTGATCGTATACACCGCTGAACGGTATTGGGTGCCGATGTCATTGCCCTGGCGCATGCCCTGCGTCGGGTCATGACTCTCCCAGAACACCTGCAGCATCGTCTCGTAGTTCGTGAACGCCGGATCAAAAACCACGAGCACGACCTCGGTATGCCCCGTGGCTCCAGAGCAGACCTCCTCGTACGTCGGGTTCGGGGTCACACCGCCGGCATATCCCACGGCTGTTGTGTACACGCCTGCGGATTCCCAAAATCGCCGTTCCGCGCCCCAGAAACAGCCGAGTCCGAATACGGCTCGTTGCATGTTGTCGGGAAACGGCCCCTGCAACGGGTTGCCGTTGACGAAGTGCCGGTCAGGCACGGACATTTCGGTGTCGCGCCCGGGCAATGCCTCAGAGCGTGACGGCAGCGTCAGTTTTTTCATGGGGTCTACTTTTTGCCGGATGTTGCCGCCAGTTCCTGCTTCTTCTTGAGGTCGTCGAGCTGTTCCTGGCGATAGAAGAACTCGTGCACGAACACCTGGTTGCCGGATTCCACCGGCACACCATTTTCGAGCATCGGTCGGAACATGCGACGCCGCACTTCGCGGTGCACCATGCGCTGCATGTCGGTGAATTCCTGCGGACTGGCTTCGGTGCGGATGTTACGGACGCGGCCACGCGTCGACACGGTGTAATCGACACGGATGGTGCCGGTCAGGAAACTGCTGGGGTCGTTCGCTGCGCTGCTGGGCCCTCCCGCGTAGGTGGGCAGAGAGTCTTGCAGGAGCGTAATGGGTCCCTCCAGCAGTTCGCGCCGCATCTCGAGCCGGTCCTCATTGCTGGATAGCGAATTCCAGACCTGCAGATAGATCTTGCGCGCGCGGTTGTGCGCTTCCTTGTAGGCGTAGTAATCCGCCAACGCAAGGCGAGTATTGGCGAGTTCGAGCCAGGGCAGCTCTTCCGTGTTCTCGGCGATACGCACGGCGCGTTTGAAATACGTTTCACCGGTGCCACCACCGGAAACAACGCCCGGTCCCGCGGTGTACGTGTCGTAGAAGTAATAGGACTCACCCAGCTTGACCAGCGGCGTAATCAAGCGTGGGTCGTTCTTACCGACCGTGGTCTCGATAATCCGAATGGCCCGTCGATACGTTGCCCGCTCGTCGTTGTAGTAACCGGCCCGATGCTGCCACTCGCCACGGCGCATCAGTGACGGCAACAAGCCGAGCGCATCGCCCTTGAAATGGCGGACATTGAGCATGTGGATGCGATCGAGCACGTTGCGTGCTTCCTCGAGTTCGCCCATTCGGACGGTCGCCTCGGCCAGCGATTCGAGGATCTCTACCTGCTCGATGTTGTGGGGGCCTTCGTTGACGTGCGTAATGTGCGTCGCGCGCTGAAACGAGCGCGATGCCAGATCCGGCCGGCCCTGGCTAAGCTGCGCCGCCCCAAGGCCCTTCAGAGGATTCACCAGGCTGTCGTTGAGGCGGTCTTCGAGGATCTCGAGAGTCTCGATGGCCGCGCTGAAATTCTGAATCGCCGCGTCGTATTGCTGGTTTTGGTGTTGCACGATCGCCAGGTTATTCAGCGCCTTGGCAGTCTCGTGAGTCTGCGGCCCGTAAAACCGGATGGCCATCTCGACGATGCGTTTCGCCGAAACGTCGGCCTCGTCGTAGTTCTTGTCGGCAAGATACCGCTGGAAGATGTCGAATTCCCGGAGAATCTGCTCCTCGGTAAGCGGCAACGGCCCGTCGGAGGCCGACGCCTCTTCTTCAGCGACCGGAACCGTCTGCTCCAGCGGGCCTGCCGGTTCATCGTCTTGCGAATTCTGGCCGAAGGCAGGGGCAGCCGCAGCAAGCAGCAAAAAGGCGAATCTGTTAAGTCGCGGGTATGACATTCGCTGGTAGGGGTCTCCTTGCAGCGCCCTGCAGCGCTGAGTGTAAATCAGACCGACAGCGCGCCCGATAGTTCTCTGTTTCGCGCCCTGCGTGTTACCAACTATACCGGGTCGGCGTCTCAGAAATCGAGACCCAACTGCTGTTGTCCGGGACGAATGAAACGGCTGCAATCGAGGGTGTGCTGGTAGGAGTTTGGCTCGAGCCCGAGCTTACGGCTAGCGGTCCGAAAGCGACTGCCAATCATGTCCGCGTAGGCGCCACGGCCGGTCTGGCGAACGCCAAAGCGCGCGTCATAGTGCCGGCCACCGCTGGCCTGCTTGACGAGGCTCAGAACGTGCTCCTTGCGGTCCGGAAAGTGCGCCTCAAGCCAATCGGAGAAGATGTTCACGAGTTCATGCGGCAGCCGCAGGAATATGTAACGTGCCTGGTCCGCGCCGGCCTCCGCCGCGGCGGCCAGGATGGACTCGATTTCGTTGTCATTAATGGCCGGGATGACAGGCGCAAGCAGCACACTCGTCGGTACGCCGTGGTCCGCCAGCAAGCGCACCGCCTTGAGGCGAGATGCCGCAGATGGAACGCGCGGCTCCATAATGCGCTTCAGCTCGTCGTTGATCGTCGGCACGCTGATCGCGACCGAACACAGTCGCATGGAGGCTAGATCGGCAATCAGGTCGAGGTCGCGCTCAACGAGATTGCTTTTCGTAATCAGGTTCACCGGGTGCCGGTACTCGTGGAACTGCTCGAGCAGCTGGCGCGTAATCTCGAGCGTCCGCTCGGCCGGCTGGTACGGGTCGGTATTGGCGCCGATCGTGATCGGTTTGCACTCGTAGCCCTTCTTTTCCCATTCCTCGAGAAGCCGGGTTGCCGCGTTTGGTTTCGAGAAGATGCGAGTTTCGAAATCGATGCCGGGCGAGAGATCGAGGTAGCTGTGACTCGGCCGTGCGTAGCAGTAGACGCAGCCGTGCTCGCAGCCCTGGTACGGATTGATGGACTGGTCGAATGGAATGTCAGGTGAGTTGTTGGTTGCGATTATGCGGCCGGCCGGCATGGCCCGGATTATCGTCTCGGGCATCTCCTCAGCGCGCTCATGCGCAACCTCGTCCTCGAGTTCGACGAGACGCTGGTCAAAACGACCGACAGTTGCCGAGACGGCACCGCGGCCCTTGTGAGGGCGAACAGGCATACGAAGAAGCGTACTGTATAGATATACAGTAATGCAAACTCAGTTCAGAACGCGGTATCCGCGGCCTCTCAGGCAGCGTTTGAAGACCTCTTGTTTTTCGCGATCTGCGTCGAGTCCGGAGCGTGTCGCGCCGTAGAGCGCGCCGGTCGCCGCGCTGCGGCCCTTATCGCCGTTGATGGCCCCGGCCACCGTGCCGACCACGGCACCTGCGGCGCCGCCTTTGGCCATACCCTGGCTAATCAGGATTTCCTCGGTGTACCGCTCGCATTCTTCCCAGTCGGTGGCGAGTTTTTCCGGGTCGACGCCCTTGGTGTCGACGATAGGGTCAGGATGCGCGGCGCAGCCGGCGAGGGCGGCAGCGCCGAACAAGAGGATCAGTTTGTGCTTCAGCATTGTCATATCAACGCACCACGAGGTATTCGGTTTACAGGTTTATCACCTAGCGAAGTACCCAACGGAAAAACTTCACGATCAGTAAACCACCAATGGCAATAGCCGCGGCGATACTGTTGACCGGCGATACCAGCATTTGCAGCCATTCAGTCTCAATGTCGACGACGGACATCGGTAGAAACTGGCTGACGAAATTAACCGCGGCAAACACCGGGCTCGCGACCAACGCAAAGCCGATCAGGACAACAAGCCCGAACGCCGACCACAACAGCATCGCTCGATAACGCTGTCGATCGACACTCTTCATGATGTTGCCAAGGAAGCGTTCACCATCAAAGGTCTGTTCCGCCTCGTCGAACAGGGCTTGCAGGCGGGGATCAAATTCTGTGGTCATGCCTCGCTCCCTTGTGGTTCGAGGTACGCAGAGAGCATCTCCTGAAGCTTCTGCGTACCGCGACGAATATGCGACTTGACGGTGCCGAGCGGCAGCCCCGTGAAGTCCTCGATTTCGCCGTGCGTCATGCGTTCGTGATAACTCAACACGATGCAAAGCCTGACATCGTCCGGGAGAGTCGCCAACGCGTGATCAAGGTCCATCGCGATGCCCGGCGTGTCGCTCCGCGCGGTCTCCATGCCCGAGTGTTCCTCTGCGTTTTCCAGCGGATCGTTGCGTCGTTTGTGCTGTAACCAGGTGTTGATCGCGAGCCGTTTCAGCCACGGCGCGAAGCGTTCAGCGTCGACGAGCTGGTCGATCGATCGCCAGGCTTGCATAAACACCTGTTGCGACAGGTCGTCGGCCAGATCCGCATTACCGCAGCAGCGGCGCATCAGGTTGCGGATCCATGTCTGGCGCCGCGTAACGAGCTCCGCGAACGCGTCGCGGTTGCCCGTGCGGGCCAGGCCGACGAGCACGGTCTCTGTGCTCTTCGACAGGAAATCGGGGGCATGGCGCAAGGCATTAACCCAGTGGCGGGTATCCCGAGTCCTGCTTTTCGGCGCGTTTCGCAAACTGACCGGCAATCAGCAGGCCGATACCAACGAAGGCGACGAGACTGGCGACGCCGAGTAACGGCATAAACGCACCCTGGTCGATCAGGAAGCCCATGAGCGCAAGGCCCGGCGCGACGAAGAGCGTGATGAGCCCACCCACCGTGAGGTCGCGAGACGTGTCTTTGCCGGTCCCAAGCAGTTTGTTCGTGAGTTCCTGATCGGGCGGTTTACCGGCCTCAATCATGCGGCGTAACGTTTCGTGTTGCGCTTCGCGCTTGCGAATGCTGTCCCAGACGCCGGATACAACGGCGGCGGCGATGAACATCCAGAATCCAAATGCAGCCAGTCCGAAAATTCCACTATCCATACCGTTCTCCTCAAAAAATAACGGTTTCTATAGGTGGAGATGCGAGTTTTCCGTCCCTGGATGCAGGTCCTCGAAAAAAAGAGGCCCCGCCATGCGGGGCCTTCGTTGCTAGTCGTCTACCTTGTAAATATGTACGTCCTGTTGCGGGAACGGGAACGAGATACCTTCATCGTCGAAGCGCTTCTTGACGGCCTCTGTCAGGTCGAAGTACACACCCCAGTAATCGCCGGAGGCGACCCACGGCCGCACGACGAAGTTAACGCTGCTGTCCGCCAGTGCCTGTACTGCAATCAGGCACTCGGGGTCCTTGAGGATGCGCTCATCGGCGTTGACGAGTTCGCGCAAGGTGGCATGTACCTTGTCGAGGTCATCGCTATAGCTGACGCCAATCGTCAGATCCACGCGTCGCGTATCGTTCGCCGAGTAGTTCGTGATGATGCTGTCCATGATCTGGCTGTTCGGCACGATGATCTTCTTATTGTCCGGCGTCTTAAGCACCGTGGTGAGAATCTGAACTTCTTCCACGCTGCCCGCGATGCCCGCCGCCTCGACGTAGTCGCCGACCTTGTAGGGTCTGAACAGGACGATTAGCACGCCCGCGGCGAAGTTCGAGAGTGAGCCCTGCAGCGCCAGACCGACGGCGAGGCCGGCGGCACCAAAGATGGCAATGAACGATGTCGTCTGTATGCCAAGCGCGCCGATCGCCGCGATGATGACGACGATCATGAGCGCCATGCTCACCAGGTTGCCGACGAATTTCTGCAGGGTCTGGTCGACCTGTTGGCGATCCATGACCTTGGTCATACCGCGAACGGCAAGTCTCACGACAAAGCGACCGATGTAGAAGATCAGGATCGCAATGATCAGGTTCTTGCCGAAGTTCACGAACAGGGTCGAGTCAATTCCGCTATTTCTAAGGAATTCGAGCATCGTGTTCGGATCCATACTCGTTACGGCATCGACGGCTTCATTCACCGTGTTGTTGGTCGCTTCCTCAACAGCAGCTTCGGGTTGTTCTTGCATGGGGGGTCCTTTTTATTGTCCGGGCACTCCCGCAATGCCGGGCTGAAAACGGAAGATCCGGTACGGCCCGTTATTGCTGATGTGCTCGCGTGATTGAAGAATGAGTTCGGGCAGCGCGCTGTCCGCAATGTAGAGATACCCGTCAGGCCCGAACGATAGTGCGTCGGGCCAGCGTAGCTGGTCCGATTCGATCAGTGTCTGAGGGTCCCGGTCCGGTCCTGCAATGAACACTGAGTTGTGCTCGATCGCTGTGATGTACACGTTGCCTTCGACGTCGACACTCAAGCCGTCGCTCAGAGGCTTGTCCGATACGCGCTCGACCCGATTCGCCAGTTGGCCTGAGGGAAGTGAGTCGTCACGCAGATCGCGTAGCCGCACGCGATAGAGCCCGGATCCACTGAGAGCGCCGTAATACAGCCATTCCGGTCCGAGCGCGATACCGTCGATGCCGCCACGCAACGTCACGACGCCACCAAGAAATTCCATGTCGCGGCCCATGCTGCGGATCATGTACTCCTCGGCCGAGACCGACGCGTGTCCCTCCAGAACTCGTCGAGCACTGCCGGTTTCGACGTCGTAAACAATGATCGCGGGAGATTTGCGCCAAACACTCGTATCCGCGATTACGAGCGTATTGCCGTCCGCGGATACCTGCAGATCCTGCAGGAACGAGCCGAAGGGCGCGATATCGGGACTGAGCTTCTGCTCGCGAATGACGGTGTCGGTGTCGAGGTCGATTGCAACGATGCGCGCTGCACGCGTGCCATGGTTGCCATGGTCAATCGTCCACAAACGGTTGAAACGGTCGATGGCTACACCAAGCACCGTATCGAAAAGCTCGTCCTGTTTGCCCCAGGACGGAAAAGGCACGGCCGCGCCGCGGACGTATTCGAGCAACTTGTTGCCCTGCGGCCTCGCTTCCGGATGCACGGTGAAGAAGATCCGACCGTCTTTATTGACCGCCACGTTGCCGACCGGCTCGGAGAAGGTCAGCACTTCTTCAAGAGACTCGGAATCCAGGATGGGGCTGGTCGATAGATCAGGATAGGCTGTACCGCCCCCGTAACGAACCCAGAGGAAGGTAGTCCCGATAATCGCGAGAACGAGAAAGAACAGCAGTATTTTTTTCATTCTTGGCTGCGGCAGCCCGTTGTCACTCCCCGGTGAAATAGTTCATCAAAGCGACGTAATTTCAGACCCGCAGAGCAACAAACCAGGCCAGAACGACGAGTCCCACGGCTATGCCGCCGGCAATCTTCTGGGTCTGCGGCGGCGCCGGCATCCTGCCGACCAGCGTTAACACCATGCCGGCCGCGAATCCGCAGACAAATCCCATCAGGTGGGCGCCGATATCTGTGTTCTCGTCGCCAGTACCGGTGAACATCAGTAGGGCGAGTCCGCCAATGATCGGACCAAGCCGGGTTGACCACCGATCCTGTGCCATGAGCTGCCCTCGCCACACGTAGCCTGCCAGCAGGCCGAGCGTCGCGAAGACCGCGGTCGATGCGCCGATCGACCGATGTGTTGATTCCAGTAATAACGTATTCGCGGTGTTGCCAAGCGCCGCAGCAACGAGAATCGCCAGCCAAGCCACACCGGAGCCAAGCATTCGGCCGGCAAAGATGCCAAAGAACACGCCGAATACGAGGTTGCCGAGCAGGTGCTGAACGTCAGCGTGCAGCGTTAATGCGGTAATCGTGCGCCACCATTCGCCGGCGCGGATCAGCGTGCCGTCTACCCGACCGGCTGCAAGCCAGTCGCCGCCAAAGAAGGAATAGCCGGCCATGCCGGTCACGGCGCAGACGATAAGGACGTACCCGATCAGACCGGGTAGTGCGTCCTGGTAAACAATGCGCTTGCGGCGCTTTGGCTGCACCGGCGGGTTCTCGTCCTCGTAGAGGCGCAATTCCTCAACGGCCCTGGCCGAGTCCGCGGCCGGCACGACGAGAGCGCAGCTCAGGCCATCGTCGATTATCTCGTAGACGATCTGCGCAGCGGCGAGCACCAGCGCGCGGTCGGAACACCCGCGCCGGTTACGGCTCTCATATACAACACGCCAATCGTCCATCAATTCAGGGTAGCAAGATTGCGGTAAGCTAAGGTTCGAAATCTGGGGACGTGCATGAGAAATACAATCCTGGCAACGCTGCTCATTGCCTGCATGCCCAACGCGTGGGGTGAGGTTCGCGACGCGGCTGCCAATGGTTTTACAACGGTCAATGAGGTCGTGATCGACGCCGAGCGCGCTGCCGTCTGGAAGGCTGCCGTGCATGGAATCGGCCAATGGTGGAGCTCCGGCCACACGGTGTCGGGTGACGCGAACCGGATGAGCATCGAGCCTGTCATGCAAGGCTGTTTTTGCGAAAGCCTGGGCGATCAGGCGGGCGTCGTGCACCTGACAGTCACGATGGTCAATCCGACTGTGTTGCTGCGTATGACGGGCGGCCTTGGCCCGTTGGGTCTGATGGGGCTTGACGGCAATATGACCTGGGAATTTGAGGACGCCGAAGAAGGTACGCGGGTGCGGTTTACCTACGCGGTCGGCGGCTATTCGCCGACCGGACTCGATACCATTGCGTCCCCCGTCGACGGTGTTCTTGCGGACGCACTGAATCGGCTGAAACGCTACGTCGAAACGGGTAATCCAGAGTTCCAGGGCGTTGACTGAAATTCTCCAAGCCCGACCGTCATCGACCGTGATACTGGCGCGGGAAGGGACGAGCGAACCTGAGTTATTTATGGTGCAGCGGCACCCGCAATCATCGTTTGGCGAGGCGTATGCGTTCCCGGGTGGCACGATAGATCCGGAGGACAACGCGGTCCATGAATACTGCCGCGGCGTGACGGAGCTTGCCGCCAACTCGCGGTTAGGCGTCAAAACAGACGGGCTTGATTACTACAGTGCGGGCATCCGCGAGTTATTCGAGGAGTCCGGTGTCCTGCTGGCGGATTTCGACCGTGTTCCAGAGGGACTCGAAGCCGCACGCGACGCGCTCAATGACCGCAGCGACAAATGGGACGCGTTTGTGACGCGCAACAAGTTGGAGCTGCGCTGTGACTCTCTGCACTACATCAGCCATTGGATCACGCCGCCATCACTACCGGACCGCTATTCGACGCGTTTTTTCGTCGCAGCGTTGCCAGAAGGGCAGGCGGCTGTGCACTGCGGGGGCGAGCTGACTGACTCCTGCTGGATGACGGCACACGACGTGCTCGAGGCGGGCCGAGCGAGACAAATCAGCCTGCATTACCCGACCGTAAAATCGCTTGAAAGCGTGGCTCGGCACAAGACGTTCGGGGCGTTGATGGACTGGGCGGAGTCTTGCGTCGAGTGGGGTGTGACAACGATGCTGCCGGTCGTGATCGAGCGCGACGGTAAACCCGAAGTCGTACTGCCGGGAGACCGGGATTACCCGGGCTATCCGACATGAAGACGTTCGGTCCAACCATGGAGCCGGTCACGGCGCTGCTGCCCGGCGTACGGCGCTTCGTAGCACCGAATCCGTCGATGATGACCGGACCGGGCACTAACACTTACCTGTTTGGTGAGCGCGAGATCGCGGTGCTCGATCCCGGGCCAGTTATCGAGTCTCACCTCGAGCATATCGAGCGCGATGCAGGCGGCAGGATCCGCTGGATTCTTGTGACACACACGCATCCGGACCACTCGCCCGCAGCGCGCGTGCTTGCGGAGCGAACCGGGGCAGAGCTGCTGGGCCGCCCAGCGCCGAAGGGCGAACACCAGGATGCGACGTTTGTGCCTGATCGCGTGCTCGACGATGGTGCTGCGCTGGCCACGGACGAATTCGTGCTTGAGGCCGTGCATACGCCTGGCCACGCGTCGAACCACCTGTGTTATCGACATGTTGCGAGTAACTGGTTGTTCACCGGTGACCATGTCATCGATGGCTCAACGGTCGTGATCAATCCGCCCGATGGCAACATGAAGCAGTACATCGAGTCGCTGCGGCGCGTACTCGACCTCGGCATCGATGCGATCGTCCCGGGACATGGCGAAGTCATCAAAGACTACGAACGGCTGGTCAACTGGATTATCGACCATCGGCTGGAGCGAGAGGCAAAGGTTGTCGCAGCGCTGCGGGCGAACCCGGACCTGACGTCGCATGATCTTGTGCCGCACGTCTATCAGGACGTGCCCGAGAAGCTCTATGGTCTGGCCGAGCGGTCGCTGCTCGCGCACCTGATTAAGCTGGAGGAGGACGGGCGGGCCGCAACGGAAGGCGATCTCTGGAGTTGGCTGGATTGAGTCAACGTAAACACGTCGCCGGTGTTGTCGTCGTACTGGCAGTCGCGGGACTGGTCGCGCTGGTCTGGCCTCGGCAGGCGAGTGAAGAACTTGCGCCGACACCTGTCGAGGAACAGCCGGTCGGCGCCACAACAGCATCTCAGCCGCAATCCCTGCCGGATCCGCCCGCCGACATCCAGGTGCCAGGGTCTACCGAGTCACCTGCACCGGATCGCGCGGAGTGCAAAGCACGCCTGGAACCTTACAACCAGCCGTCGGGCGAAGAATTCGACAGGATTGTCGGTGACGCGATCGTGTTACTGCGCTCGACGCAGGGATACGAAAACATGCTGGCCGCTGCAATGCTGAGCCGGGGCCGGGACAATTCGGCCGCTGTCGATCTGCTGAATGCGCTTGGCGGGGAGGACGCGACCGATCCTTTCGTGCTCTGGACCGGTCTGAATATGTGCGAAGGCGGCAGTATCGGCTGCGATTATTCGCGAGTGGAGGCGAATGTCCGGCTCAATCATTCGTCGAACTCAGCCTTCTGGATTGCGCTGGCCGGCAATGACCTCGCTGAGGGGCTGCTCGACGATGCGTTGGTCAAGATCGATGCGGCGCTTTCTGCGCCGGGCTACGATGGCTATTTTGCGGATCGTTACCTGTTGCTTGATCGTGCGCTCGCCGCGAGCACAAACTGGTCTGCTCCCGAGCGGGCTATGCAAATTGTGAGGCTCAACGTTTCGAGACCCCCGGGGCTGCGGGCCGTTATTGCGCAGTGCGCGAATATTGATGCTGCAGCCTGGGCAGAACGTTGTGACCAGCTTGTGACCAAGCTGCAAGAAGCCGACGAAGTTACGGCGCGGGTGTACGCTTACGAGCTGCAAATGAAGCTCCTCGAAGTGCGCGGGCAAAAGGAGCAGGCGATTGCTCTGCGGGACAGTCCCTTGCGATCCGTAATCGGCATCGACGGCGACGAAGAGCTGCTGATTGCCACCGCCAATTTGCTGTTTAACGACGAGATGTTTCTTAACCGGTTCCTGCAAGACGTCGAATCACTCGGTGAACTTGCGGCGTTCCGGCAAATGACAAAAAACGTCGCGGAATTGCGGAAATCTGATCGGTACGAAGAATGCGAATACATCGCCAATCCTTATATCGAATTCTGACGGTCACCGGCCTTCTAATCGTGGCTATCCTGGCGGGCTACCAGTTGCTCGAGCCTGTCGATTCCAGGCCGGCCAACGCGCCACTCGGGCCATCCACAATAGCTGAGGAGCCCGTTCCCGCCGTCATTACACCAGATTCGACTCTGACATCGTCCACGCTCAGCGAGGGCATCACACCTGAACTCATCGACCTGATGACGCATGGGTTACCGATTGAAGGTTGCGACGAGTTTTTGGGCACGCGCCTCGAAAGTGGAGGGGAAGAAGAGCAAAAAGAAGAGATTCGCAAGGCCGTGCAGCTCCTGTCGGTATCGGGTGATCCGGAGTATCTGATTGGTGCCGTGTTCCTCGACGCGTCGCACGAAGATGAAACAAGCCATCCGTTGCTGGAGAAGGCAATGCTGCAACTGCCCAATCACCCGGTAGCGTTGTGGCACAAGCTGCAACATTGCCGAGGGACAGGCTGCGAAAGGTCCGCCACCATAAGAGCGCTGACCAATAGTGATCCCACCAACGGTACCTTGTGGCTTGAAGTCGCTTCCGAGCACATCCGCAATGGAGATTCGAGCGAAGCAGAATCCGCGTTGCGGCGTGCGATCGCGTCGCCGCGTTTTGATGACTACTTCATGGAGTACGTCACCCTGATCGAGCGCGCGCTTGCTGCGACAACCGAATTAGACTACGCGCACCGAGTCGTCTATGGCATCGGTATTGCGGCCGCCGTGGCAATTCCGGGATACGGTGACATCTTTAATGCGTGCAAGTCGGAAACAAACGACCCTGCGACATGGTCTCCTCTGTGCGATGAGCTTGGCAAAAGCATGACCAATCGAAGCAGCAACCTGTTGTCTACAATGATCGGGCACGGGTTTCGGAAAGCGGCAGCAACCAGAGTCGGCGATGCCGCCCGACACGCGGAATTGCAGTTAGCGGCTGATCGAATGCGCGAACGTTATCTCTACAGGCAGACGCGCGTCGGTGCCCATGCGCTGATGCTCAATGACCACGCCGTTTTACAGCGGTACATCGACACATTCCGCGCCCATGGTGAGATGCGGGCTATCGATAACCTCGTCGACGAGGCGGTTCGTTTGAGCAATGACGAGACCTACGATCAGTGCAATTTCGTGATTAGGCAACCTGACGACTAATCCACGGTCCAGCTGCTCGGTCCCTCGATAATATCCGCGACACTTTTTTTGCGTTTCATCTGCGTCGGGTGTTTCGCGTAAAACGCATCTTCATAGCTCTGCGCCGGCTGCCGGTAGATCACGCCCAGCGCTACTGGCATTTTGAGGTCGATGAGCATGCGGGCAATGGTCGGGTTGCGTTCATCGTGTACCAGTACGTCTTTCGAAGAGTCGGTCACGTCAATGACCTCGAGCGCCAGAGTGTTCTGGTTGAAACGAATACCCTTGCTGTTGTTCTCGCCAAACAGCATCGGCTCGCCGTGCGTCACGTGCAGCTGCGTGTCAAGGGCTGTCTTTCTGTCCGTGAAGTCAGCAAACACATCCTCGTTGTAGACGATGCAGTTCTGGAAGACTTCGACAAACGCGGTGCCGTCGAATCCATGCGCCTGCTGCAGCACGTCGGCCATCCCCTTTTTGTCGGTGTCGATGCCACGGGCGAAGAAGTGTGTGCCACAGCCCATTGCGAGTTGGCCCGGCGAAACCGGCGCGTCTACGGAGCCGGTCGGGCTCGATGGGGACGTCGTGCCAACGCGAGACGTAGGCGAGTACTGGCCCTTCGTCAGGCCATAGATCTCGTTATTGAAAAGCAGCACCTTGATGCCGACATTGCGGCGCAGGGCGTGCAGTACGTGGTTGCCGCCGATCGAAAGCGCATCGCCATCGCCGGTTACAACCC
>JAAUXZ010002562.1_pt1 | contig 14946 bp, 10 predicted proteins | sample 7278131 | NCBI WGS metagenome assembly JAAUXZ01 (sample SAMN14350119, study PRJNA611818) | marine sediment metagenome | isolation source: surface marine sediment (3m) | place: French Polynesia: Moorea | collected 2018-08
AAAGACTTGAGGCACTGGCGCCGGATGCCGTTGCCATCAACCTGCTGTTTTCCTTTTTAGACGACAGCGACGAGAAGCGTATCGAGGCCATCGTGCCTGAACAGGTCTTTTGCTCGAGATCCTCCCATACCCTGCCCGTCATCAAGGAGTACGAACGCGGAATCGCCACCTGGCTAAATGCCTATGTCGGTCCCCTGATGCAGGGTTACATCCAGCGGCTGGAAAAAGCGACCCATGAATCCCGGCTCTCCATTATGCAAAGTCACGGCGGCACTATTCGCGCGACCGAAGCGGGACGGAATGCCGTTCGCCTGCTCCTGTCGGGACCGGCGGGCGGCCTGCAGGGCGCACGTTACATTGCAGAACAGTCAGGCATCGACCGCTTACTGACCTTTGACATGGGTGGCACCTCCACCGATGTCGCCCTGATCGATGGCGAGATCCGCCTGACCAGTGAGGGCCAGATCGAGAACTACCCGGTTGCTGTCCCCATGGTTGATATGCACACCATCGGTGCCGGTGGCGGTTCTATCGCCTGGCTGGATGAGGGTGGCATGCTACAGGTTGGTCCCGAGTCAGCAGGCGCCAGCCCGGGGCCGGCATGTTACGGTCAGGGCGGCCTGCGCGCGACTGTGACGGATGCGAATCTCTTTCTTGGCAGGTTACCGCGGGATACACGTCTCGGCGGGGGGAAACCGGTACAACCTGAGCTCGCGCGAGAGGCCATCGAGGCCCTGGCCTGTGAGATGAAGTGCAGTCCTGAAGAGACCGCCCTGGGCATTATCCAGATCGCCAATGACCATATGGCACAGGCCCTGCGTGTGATTTCCGTTCAGCGCGGCCTGGATCCCAATGATTACACCCTGGTCTCCTTCGGTGGCGCCGGTGGCCTGCACGTGTGTGAACTGGCAGAGATGATGGGGATGAATGAGGCACTGATACCTGTGCATGGCGGTGTACTCTCGGCCCTGGGCATGCTGGTGGCACCAGCTTCAAGAGAACTCACCAGGAGCCATCTGCAGCTGCTGGCCGACAGTAATGATACTCAGATTGAAACGACTTTCCGCGAGATGATCACGGATACCCTCGAGGATCTACGCCAGGATACGGATGAGGAAATCCAGGTAAAACAGTCACTCGAGCTTCGCTACCAGGGTCAGTCCAGCACCCTGAGCATCCCCTGGACCAGGGTTGATGACGCCAGCAGGGATTTCCACCAGGCACACGAACAACGCTTTGGTCACCGCCTCGACATCCCGGTAGAACTGGTCAACCTCAATGTGAGCCTGTCAGGGTCACCTGGGACCCTGAAGATGGACAGACAGACTAATGAGACAGATGCCAGTCCTCGCGCCTATGCAAGCCTGATCAACTGCGTACCAGAGGTAGCTGTGTTTGATCGGAAGGCGCTGGCAAAGGATCAGCAGATCACGGGGCCGGCTTTGATTACGGAAAAGGTCTCAACCAGCTTTATTGCACCGGGCTGGCGATGTGTCGTCGATAACAGTGGCAGCCTGAAACTTACTTCAGTGTAGCCATGGTCTCCTGAACCCAGTCCAGGGCCTCAAGGTATTTTGCTGCAAGCTGCTGCTCATCCCACTGTTCAAATTCATGGGTCAGCTCATCATCGACCCGCTCGAAACTGATCGCACATCTCAGGGCCTCACCCATGAGACCTTCACGACCCATCAGGGCATCATTGACCTCATCACTCAGCGGCAGGTCGCGAACAACCTCGTCCATCGGAACCTTCATGAGCTGGTCCAGTACAGAGAACAGACCTGCCGTAAAATAACTGTCACTACTGATCTCTTCATCGTCTGGCGCAAGCAACTCGCACATACGGGCACGCGCAAGCGAGACCTCCATCAGACCATTATCACTGTCATCCATTGAGGACAGGGCCAGCATGGAAATCCAGTTACTGATCGTAGACTGGCCGATCATCACCAATGCCCTGCGGATCGACTCTATCTTGTTGCCGCGACTGTAATAGGCCGAGTTAATCATCTTTAGCAGCTTGTAACTCAGCGTGACGTCTTCACCAATCAGCTTTTCCAGCTTCTTGAAATCGACCTCTTTTCTGTAGACCTCTTTCAGCAGTTTCATGACAACCAGCTGATTCGATTTCAGGCGTCTCCCACGGACAATCTTGGGGCGGGAGAAATAAAACCCCTGGTACATATCAAAACCGAGGCCACGACAATACTTGTAGTCCTCCTCGTCCTCGATCTTTTCCGCCAGCAACTTGACCCGGTAGGCACGAAGTCGCTCGACCTGGTGCGTTAACTCTGCCCGCGACAGGTTCATCACATCCAGCTTAACGATGTGTACATTCTTCAGGATCTGATCATCTTCTTTCTTGTAGACATAATCATCCAGGGCAAGTCGGTAACCGGCCTTGAGCAGGATCCTCAATGCCTGCTGTACATCCTTCACGAAGCTGATGTCCTCAAGCACCTCGAACACAACCTGCCCCGGAGGCAGTGGTGGCGGCTTGAGAAGATGATTTCGGGTGAGGTTAATGAATACCGGGTAACGGCCTGCAATTCGCTCGAGACCGATATCCATAAAGGCCGTCTCGATCACCTCTGAAGTGGCCTTGTCGCCATCCACCACGTTGGCCGCAGTCGCATCCTCTCCGGAACGGAACAGGAGCTCATAGCCCACCACCTTGTGGTCAAAATCAAATATGGGCTGGCGGCCGAGGAAGATCTCTGTCATGAGGCGGGAGAAGACATATTCGGGTTAATGAATGTCCTGGGACATCTCTTTCTTGTTCATGCGTTTATATCACAAAGCTACAGGCCATCCTAAACATCAGGGTGGCCCGCCATGAAAAAGAACACGATTTACAGGTTTGATTCAGGGCCTTTCACGTTTATCATAACGCCTCGATTACATGCCGGCTGGGAGAGAGTCCCAGGACCGCCGAAGGCGCAACCTCCACTCGGAAACGCTCAGGTATCAAGGACCAGCCAGCACTCATCGGCTCTGGAGAGCGGTCATCAGGACCCACCGAAGGGGATGCCATACGGCGAATCTCTCAGGTATCAGGACAGAGGAGTGGTACGAGCAGATGCCATGGAGCACGAGTTATGAGCCTACGTACCACCTTATATGATCAGCACGTCGCTGCCGGCGCCAAGATGGTCGATTTCGCCGGCTGGGAAATGCCCATCCACTATGGTTCCCAGATCGAGGAACACCACCAGGTCAGAAACGACGCAGGCATGTTCGATGTCTCGCACATGGTCATCCTGGACCTCACCGGCACCGATGCCCGCCCTTACCTGCAGAAACTGCTTGCTAATGACGTCGCCCGTCTCAGGGAACGAGGCAAGGCCCTTTACAGCTGCATGTTGAATCATGAAGGCACCGTCATCGATGACCTCATCGTCTATTTCCTCGATGACACGCGCTATCGCATCGTGGTCAATGCGGCTACCCGCGAGAAGGACCTGGCCTGGATGCAGTCGCAGCTGGAAGGCTTTGACGCAGAGTTACTCGAACGCGAAGACCTGAGCATGATTGCCGCACAGGGCCCGGGGGCCCGAGAAAAAGCCGCCCTGGTCACCGATAATCCTGAGCAGGCGCTGGGACTGGGTGTCTTCTTTGGTCAACAGATCGGCGATCTCTTCGTCGCCCGCACGGGCTACACCGGTGAGGATGGCTTCGAAATCATGGTGCCGGGAGAGCAGGCTGAACAGCTCTGGACCGCACTGCTCGAGGCCGGCATAAAACCCTGCGGTCTTGGCGCACGTGACACCCTGCGCCTTGAGGCTGGCATGAACCTGTACGGCACCGACATGGACGAAACCACCTCACCACTGGAATCCGGCCTTGGCTGGACCATTGCCTGGGAACCTGCAGACCGGGATTTTAACGGGCGTAAGGTTCTCGAATCTCAACGTGGCAGTCCGGATCTAAAAAAATTTATCGGCCTCGTACTCGAAGACCGTGGCGTTCTGCGGGGGCATCAGAAAGTCATCCTGCCCGATGGTAGTGCAGGCGAGACCACCAGTGGTACATTTTCACCGACACTGGGCAAGGCCATTGCCATGGCCAGGGTGCCCGCCAGCGTTGAAGACAGGGTTGAAGTAGAGATACGTGGCAAGCATCTTGCTGCACGTAGGGTCAAGCTGCCATTCGTAAGAAATGGCAAGAGTCTTATTGATTAACTTGGGGATTACATCATGAGCGATATTCCATCGAATCTTCGTTATACACAGAGCCATGAATGGGTTCGTGATAACGGCGACGGCACCGTCACCATTGGTATCACCGATCACGCCCAGGAGCTCCTTGGAGACCTGGTGTTTGTGGAAACACCCGAGATCGGGGCAAGCGTGAGTGCCGGTGAGGCCTGCGCAGTTGTGGAGTCAGTCAAGGCTGCATCCGACATCTATGCACCCGTCGATGGCGAGATCATAGAAGCCAACGCAGACCTGGCCGACGCGCCAGAAACCGTGAACACCGATGCCTACGAGGGTGGCTGGATCTTCCAGGTAAAACTGGCTGACGAAGACCAGCTCGAGGCACTACTGGACAGTGAGGCCTACGAGGCCGTCGTTGCCGAGGAAGCATAAGCAGGTACAGCATGCCCTTCATACCCCATAGCGAGACTGATATCCGTGAGATGCTCGATGCCATAGGCGTTGAGCAGATTGATGACCTGTTTGACGAGATTCCTGAGGAATTACGTTGCGGAGAGCTCAGTGCAATCCCCGAGGCCATGAATGAGATGGCGGTTGACCGCATGGTTCGCCAGCGCGCGGCCCAGGACGGTGACCAGCTCAACTTCATCGGCGCTGGTGCCTATGAGCATTACATTCCTGCCGCAGTCTGGCAGATAGCTACCAGGGGTGAGTTCTACTCAGCCTACACGCCTTACCAGGCAGAGGCCTCTCAGGGCACGCTACAGGTTATCTATGAATACCAGTCCATGATGACCGGCCTCACGGGTATGGAGGTTTCGAATGCGTCCCTCTATGACGGTGCCTCAGCACTGGCCGAGGCCATCCTCATGGCCGTGCGGGCCAATCGTAAATCGAAGACCAACCGTATCCTGCTGCCTGCCACCGTACACCCGGCCTACCGGGCAACGGCCCACGCCATCGTGCATGCTCAGGGTATTGAGCTGGTAGAGGTTGCCTATGATGAAGCAACGGGCACCACATCAACGGAGGCTCTGAAGGCCTTTGAGGGTGAAGACTATGCTGCCCTCGTGATTCCACAGCCAAACTTCTTTGGCATGATGGAAGATGTAGACGGGCTGACCCGCTGGGCCGAGGCCCAGGGCATGATGACCATCGCCGTGGTGAATCCACTGACCCTCACCCTGCTCCGGCCACCGGGCGAGTGGGGTGATAACGGTGTCGATATCGTCTGCGGTGATGGCCAGCCACTGGGCGCCCCCCTGTCTGGCGGAGGCCCCTACTATGGCCTGCTATGCACCCGCATGAAGCTGGCCCGGCAGATGCCTGGCCGTATCGTAGGCCGTACCACTGATGCCGATGGCAGGCCCGGTTTCGTCCTGACCCTGCAGGCCCGTGAGCAGCACATCAGGCGCTCGAAGGCGACCTCGAACATCTGTACCAACCAGGGCCTGGTTGTGACTGCATCCACCATACACATGGCGATGATGGGCCCACAGGGGCTTAGCCAGGTTGCCACCCATAGCTGGAAGAACACCCACGCACTGGCACAACGCCTTGAACAGGCCGGGTTCAGCCCACGATTTAAAGGCGATTTCTTCCATGAGATCGCGATCGACCTGGGCCGTCCCGCACAGCAGGTGATCGAGGCCATGGCGGATCATGGTGTGCTGGCCGGTTATGCCCTGGGCAAGGACTACCCCGAACTCGAGAATATTCTCCTCATCTGTGCGACGGAGACCAAGACCGAGGAAGACCTGGATCAGTACATCAGCGCCCTCAAGGCCAGCCTGTAAGGAACGACCATGCTCATCTTTGATCAATCACATACCGGCCGTCAGGCCACCAGCCTGCTACCCGGAGACGATGGCCCCGCTGATATCCCCGAGCAGTTTCGTCGCAAGGGGTCAATCGGGCTGCCCGAGGTCTCTGAACTCCAGGCTGTGCGTCATTACACGGCCCTGTCGCAGAAGAACTTCTCGATCGATACCCAGTTCTACCCGCTGGGTTCCTGCACCATGAAATATAATCCCAGGGCCTGTAATTCCCTGGCCATGCTGCCCGGCTTCCTGGGACAGCATCCACTGGCGCCCGAGAAGGCCAGCCAGGGGCTGCTCTCAATCCTGTTTGATCTGCAGAACATGCTCAAGGAAGTCACCGGCATGCAGGGTGTTTCGCTCACACCCATGGCCGGCGCCCAGGGCGAATTTGCCGGCATCGCCATGATCCGCGCCTATCATCAGGCGAATAATGATGATGCGCGCACCGAGGTGCTGGTCCCTGATGCGGCCCATGGCACTAACCCGGCTACTGCCACCATGTGTGGCTACACAGTCAGGGAGATCCCGACCGACGCTCAGGGTGATGTTGACCTGGCAGCGCTCAGGGAGGCTGTTGGTCCCCAGACCGCTGGACTGATGCTGACCAATCCATCCACCCTGGGTGTCTTTGAACGCCAGATCAAACAGATCGCTGATGTCGTCCATGAGGCCGGCGGCCTGCTCTACTACGATGGCGCCAACCTGAATGCGATACTTGGTAAGGTGCGTCCCGGTGATATGGGCTTCGATGTCATTCACATGAACCTGCACAAGACCTTCTCCACACCGCATGGTGGCGGCGGCCCAGGTTCAGGGGCCATCGGTGTGGCCGAGCGTCTGAAACCCTTCATGCCTAGACCGGTGGTCGGCCAGAATGAAGATGGCAGCTATCGCTGGCTGGACAAGGATGACCTGCCACAGAGCATTGGCAAGCTTTCTGCCTTCGCAGGGAATACCGGTGTTCTGCTTCGAGCCTATATCTACATGATCATGCTGGGTCGATCAGGCATGCCGCGCGTCGCGGAATTTTCGGCCCTGAATGCCAACTACCTGATGGCCCGACTACGTGAGAAAGGCTTCGACCTGGCATTCCCTGATCGCAGGGCAACCCACGAATTCATTGTGACCCTCAAGCGCCAGTCCAAAGAGCAGGGTGTGACCGCCATGGACTTCGCCAAGCGTCTGCTGGATTACAACATGCACGCACCAACCACCTACTTCCCCCTGCTGGTTCCTGAATGCCTGCTGATTGAGCCAACAGAGACCGAGCCCAGGGAGTTCCTTGATGAATTCGTCGATGCCATGACCACGATACAGGCTGAGGCTGAGAGCGATCCTGAAAAACTCAAGGGTGCCCCCTACACCCAGCCAAACCGCCGATTTGACGAGGTCAAGGCCGCCAGGGAACTGGATATCCGCTGGTCATCTGACGCTTAAACTGCAGCAATTGCATCTGAAAATTCGCGAACTGCGTCTAAATTTACGAGAACCCTTGGTTTGTTTGTGGACACCTGCCCCCTAATGGGGCAGAATCCACATGACAAACTTTCGTACCATATTTGGCTACGAACTACCTGGTTTTCGGAGCAGATCAACTCAAAATGGCGCAGATTCTTCTACTTAATGGCCCTAATCTGAACCTGTTGGGAACCCGGGAACCCGGCATCTATGGCGACGACACCCTTGAAGCCATTATTGATCGCCTGGCCAGCCAGGCCGATGCTGCCGGCCACACACTTGAACACCTGCAAAGTAATAACGAAGCTGAGCTTATTGAGTGTGTTCATGCTGCCGCCCGACAGTCGGTCGATTACATCATCATCAATCCCGCGGCATTCACGCATACCAGCGTAGCCCTCCGGGATGCCTTTCAGGCGACACAGATTCCCTTTGTCGAGATACATATCTCGAACATTCACAGGCGTGAGGCGTTTCGCCAGCACTCCTATTTTTCAGACATCGCGGCAGGTTGCATTATCGGTCTGGGCACTATCGGCTATGACCTGGCCCTTGAAGCCATCATCAACCTGCATAAAACGAAGAACACATAACGGATACTGACCATGGATATCAGAAAGATTAAAAAACTGATCGAACTGCTGGACGAGTCCGGCGTTGCAGAAATAGAGATTCATGAAGGTGAAGAATCAGTCAGGATTAGCAGGCAGTCCAATGTGGTTGCTGCAGCGCCAGCAACAGTCATGGCGGCCCCTGCTCCGGCTGCGGCTGCTCCAGCAGCGCCTGCGGCAGAAGCTGCGCCTGCCGCAGCAGCGGAAAACGAAATCCCCGCAGGCCATACCGTGAACTCCCCGATGGTGGGCACGTTTTATGCTGCGCCCTCGCCCGGAGCTAAACCATTCGTCAGCGTTGGCGACTCTGTATCTGAGGGTGACACCCTGTGCATTATTGAAGCCATGAAAATGCTCAACCAGATCGAAGCAGACAAGTCTGGCACCATCAAGGCGATCCTGGTCGAAAACGGCCAGCCTGTTGAATTTGGCCAGCCAATGTTCGTCATCGAATAATTGCCACGAGAGCGACTACTTAAATGATAGATAAAGTCCTTATTGCCAATCGTGGTGAGATTGCACTGCGCATACTGCGTGCCTGCCGCGAACTGGGCATCAAGACTGTCGCCGTGCACTCAGAGGCGGATCGCGATCTTAAACACGTACGCCTGGCAGACGAATCAGTCTGTATTGGTCCAGCACCATCGACCGAGAGCTACCTGAGTATTCCTGCCATCATCAGTGCCGCAGAGGTAACCGACTCTGTGGCCATACACCCCGGTTACGGTTTTCTTTCCGAGAACGCCGACTTTGCCGAACGCGTAGAAAACAGCGGCTTCACCTTCATCGGCCCCAGGGCAGAAACCATCCGCCTCATGGGTGACAAGGTCTCTGCAAAAGAAGCCATGCTCGCAGCCGGCGTTCCCTGTGTACCTGGATCAGAAGGCGCCCTGGATGATAACCATGAGCGTACGGTAAAGATGGCTCGTGACATCGGCTATCCGGTCATCATCAAGGCCTCGGGCGGCGGTGGCGGTCGTGGTATGCGTGTCGTTCATTCAGAGGCAGCCCTGCTAAATGCTATCACCATGACAAAAACCGAGGCAGCCCAGGCCTTTGGCAACGACATGGTCTACATGGAGAAATTCCTGGAGACCCCTCGCCATGTTGAATTCCAGGTGCTTGCCGATGAACATGGCAACGCCATCCACCTGGGTGAACGCGACTGCTCGATGCAACGTCGTCACCAGAAGGTCGTTGAAGAGGCGCCGGCCCCGGGGATGACCGTAGAAGAACGTAACCGCATGGGCAAGATCCTCACCGAGGCCTGCAAGAAGATTGGTTATCGCGGTGCAGGTACCTTCGAGTTTCTGTATGAAAAAGGTGAATTCTTCTTCATCGAGATGAATACGCGTCTGCAGGTCGAGCACCCCGTGTCAGAGATGATCACCGGTGTCGACATTGTTAAAGAACAGCTACGTGTTGCCTCAGGTCTGCCCCTGAGTTACACACAGGATGACATCAATATTCGCGGCCATGCGATTGAGTGCCGTGTAAATGCCGAAGACTCCAAGACCTTTATTCCTTCGCCCGGCACGATTAAGCAGTATCACCAGCCCGGTGGTGCAGGTGTGCGTGTAGATTCACATGTCTACAATGGGTACATGGTGCCACCACACTATGACTCCATGATCTGCAAGATCATTACCTGGGGTGAAGATCGCGACACCGCCATCGCCAGAATGCGTGGCGCCCTGGCGGAAGTCGTCATTGATGGCATCAATACCAATATTGATCTGCAGAAAGACATCATGGCAGACCATGCCTTCCAGGAAGGTGGTACAGACATCCATTACCTGGAAAAGAAACTCGGTCTCTAGTGCCCTGGTTACAGCTTAACCTGCGTACCCAGGGTCAGCATGCGCAGGCCCTGGAAGACCAGTTACTCGAACTGGGGGCGCAGTCCATCACCTTTGTCGATGCTGAAGACAATCCCGTACTAGAACCTGCCCCGGGTGAGACACCCATCTGGCCTGAACTGATCCTCAAGGCCCTCTTCGAGGCCGGAACCGACACTGCATCGATTATCGCAAAACTTGATGCCAGCAAGATTGAAGAATGGCATGAAGAAGCAATCGAGGACCAGGACTGGGAACGTGCCTGGATGGATAACTTCAAGCCCATGCAGTTTGGCCAGAATCTGTGGATCTGCCCCAGCTGGATGGATCCGCCCGATCCCGATGCCTGTAACCTGCTGCTGGACCCGGGACTTGCCTTTGGAACCGGAACACACCCAACGACTGCCCTGTGTCTGGAATGGCTGGATGAGCACCCCCCTCGTGACCAGCTCGTAATCGACTATGGCTGCGGCTCGGGCATACTCGCTGTGGCAGCACTAAAACTGGGGGCGAGGCACTGCTGGGGCATCGACATCGATCCGCAGGCAGTGGAGGCCACGCAGGCGAATGCCGAAAAGAATGAGATCCTGCCGGCCCATCTCTATGTGGCCGAGCCGGATGGACTGCCCCCGGTCGAGGCGGACCTGCTGATAGCCAACATACTCTCAGGCCCTCTGGTAGAACTCTCAGCAACACTTAAAGACCTGGTACGCCAGGGTGGGCAGATCGTACTTTCAGGTGTACTCGCCGACCAGGCAGATAAGGTCAGTCAGGCCTATGCTCAGTGGTTCGAAATGAAGCCACCGGTTATCCTTGAAGAATGGGTGCGCCTCGAAGGCGTGCGCCGCTAAACGGCGGAATCCTGCTCAGCGACTTCTTCGTTCTTGAGCTGACCCTTCAGATAGTTACGGAAATCCTCCGCTGGTAAGGGTCGGCTGTAATGATAGCCCTGTACCAGTACGGGACCCATACCACGCAGAAGCTCGGCCATCTCAAGATCTTCTACACCCTCGGCCACTACGTCCAGGCCAAGGTCCTGTGCCAGGTAGACCAGACTCCGGATCATGTGCAGACGGCGTTGATTCTCTTCAATGCCGAGCAGCAGGGTACGGTCAATCTTGAGGATATCGACCGGAAGATCCGCCAGATACTTAAACGATGAAAAACCACTCCCGAAGTCATCCAGTGCAATCAGCAGGCCCGCCTCCCTGAGAGCAGCCAGCTTATCTCCGACCTCGTCGAGGTTTTCCATTAATACAGACTCAGTGATCTCGACAACGACCGAGCCAACGGGCACATCGATACGACGGATCTCCTCAAGCACCTCCTCGACAAAACCACGTTGCTGGAACTGCCGGGGAGAGACGTTAAAGCTCATGCGCATATTCATGCCCATCTCACGCCATGCCGCCAGCTCCCTGAGCCCCTGGGTGAGGATCTCCTTGCCGAGCGGAACGATCAGCCCCGTATCCTCAGCCATGGTGATAAAGCGGTTTGGACCGATCATGCCATGGGTACTGTGTATCCAGCGGGCCAGAGACTCAGCACCAACCACCTCATTATTCTGGATATCGATGATCGGCTGGAACCATGACACAAGTTCATCCTTATCCAGGGACTCACGTAGCAGGGCCTCATAGCTCATGAGGTCAGCAGCAACATCGGCCATACGCGGATCAAAGAAGTGATAGCCCTTGTGTTCCCGCTTGGACTCGTACATTGCAAGATCCGAATGCTTGATCAGGGTATCTGGATCACTACCGTCTTCCGGATAACAGGAGATGCCAATACTGGCACCTACAGTGAAATCGATATCGCCCACTGCAATGGGCTTACCCAGTTCATGCAGCATACTGGTACAGAACTCCTCGAGCTCTTCCCGGCATGAGAAATTGGGCAATAGCAGGACAAACTCATCACCTCCAAACCGGAACAACTCATTGCCCTGATCTTCTGAGATGAGTTCAGACATCTTTGCAGAAATACGCACTAACAGAATGTCGCCGACCGAGTGACCATAGACATCGTTGATATACTTGAAGCGATCCAGGTCGATGTACAGGATCGCTGCAGCCTGGGTCTCGGAGCGATCCTCTGATGTCATCTCTGCCAGTACACGATTGAGACGGCGCCTGTTACCCAGCGATGTCAGGGGATCATACTCGGCCATATGAGCAATGTGACGCTCGGTCTCAATGGTATTGGTCACATCGATATTCGTAGACCTGATGCCAAGATAAGCACCTTGAGAATCATGCAATTTGTCGCAGAGATGACGTATGACGCGCGTTGTCCCGTCGGCATGCCGAATATGAAAATCGATAGGTTCAGGGCGACCATCCTGGTTGGTTGGATGCACATGATTTTCCCACAGTACCTTCTCTTCTTGCTCAATCAGATCACTGAGCATCTGCGGATTTGCATAAAACTCGCTTGCCTCATAACCCGTTACCTCTTTGCAGGCCGGTGAGATATAGGAGAACCTACCCTCCGGCGTCTGGATATAGGTGAACTCCTGGGCAAAATCAGCAACGGCCTGGAACAGCTCGGTCTGACGCTGGAGATTAAATCGTAACCAGCGAATAGCGCCTATCAACAGACCAAAGCATGTAGCTGCCACAAAGGGAGCGATGAAAAGCTGAGGACTTACCTCTTTGAACACAAAGATAAACTGATAACTAGCCAGTATACCAATAAGCAAGTAGGCAAAGAGCAAACTGGTCAGGTAGGTATTGAAACGCGTCCTTTTCAATGGGAACTCCTGTAAAGGCGTTCTTGATAATCTAACAGTCCAATCCAATAATTCAATAAAATTCGGTATTTAGTACCCTGTTACTTCGTCCAGAGCCAAGTCATGGCCTGAGTAATTTCTGTGGTTCATAAGATAAGCTAATGAGTGCTTAGCACTGCTTCGTCTGGAATTTAATCAGCCTCGGTCATAGTCATTTCATTGGCCAGCGTAATTGCTACTCATGGCCGCTTGAAACATCTACGGCCTGTATCTTGACCAGTCTGGTATTACGCGAACTGTCAGAATTCTTCCCAGTCATCAGCATCATTGGTTTGTGCATGTTTGTCAGCAACGGTCGACGCTGGTTTATAAACAGGCCGCGCTGCCTGACCATGAGCTGTCGTTATGGAAGGAGTAGTTGACTGCGTACCAGGTCTTACAACCGCAGCCCCGGTCCTGTTTACAGAGACATGGAAGAAACTCATCATCTGGTTCATTTCGCGTGCTTTCTCACTCATTGAGGTCGCAGCAGCTGATGTTTGTTCGGCGAGGGCTGCATTCTGCTGTGTCATCTCATCCAGGCTACTCACTGCCTGGTTGACCTGGCCAATACCCGCAGACTGTTCGCGGCTGGCTGCCGCAATCTCTGAGACGATATCAACCACCTTCCTGATGCTGACGACAATCCCATCCAGGGTCTCACCTGATTCCTGGACTAGCTTTGACCCAACCCTCACCTTCTCTACGCTATCCTGAATGAGTTCCTTGATTTCCTTTGCGGCAGTGGCACTACGCCCGGCCAGGTTTCTAACCTCGGTGGCCACAACAGCAAACCCTCGGCCCTGCTCACCAGCCCGCGCCGCTTCGACCGAGGCATTGAGTGCCAGGAGGTTAGTCTGGAACGCGATATCATCAATTACCCCGATAATCTCTTCAATCTTACTGCTCGAGGTATTGATTTCATCCATCGCCTGAACTGCGCGGCTAACTACTTCGCCGCCTTTTTCAGCACCCATGCGGGTACTCACTGCAAGCTGACTCGCTTCCTGTGCATTGTCTGCATTACTGGCCACGATGCTGGTCAATTCCTCCATACTGGAAGCTGTCTGCTCCAGGGCACTGGCCTGCTGTTCGGTGCGTGCGGATAAATTATTGTTGCCCAGGGAAATTTCGTCAGCGACCGTGGTGATGACATCACCTGATTCCCGCATTCGTGACACAGTCCCTTCCAGGTTGGTAATGGTCTTGTTGATATCCAGTTTTATATCGTTAAAGCTACCAAGATACTCATTACCTATTGGTTTGGTCAGGTCGCCCTGAGCCATGTAGTGCATCGCCCCAGCTATATCATTGAAGAAACCATCTACCGAGCCAACCAGTTCATTAATACCCGAGCTTAACGATTTAAAGAATCCTCTTTGCTCAGCAAGGTCGATGCGCTGATCCAGTTCACCCGAACGCGCGGCATCCACGAGCGACTGAATATCACCCTCGATAACTTCTTTTATTTTCTTAATCGTAGCATTAGCGTCCTGCCCAAGCTGGTTAAAGGATCCCTGATATTCACGATCGATACTCTCGTTCAGATCGCCACGCGCAAGCGCCCCGAAAACACGCACCGTATCATCAATCACACTTTCACTGATGCTAAGCAATTCATTGACGCCTGTACTGAGCTTCTCATAAAAACCCTGCTTACCCTCAAGCGATACGCGTCGGCTCAGATCACCCTCACTCGCAGAAATTACAATGGATTGAATATCCGTTTCTATCACCTCTGAGAGCCGCTGCCGCATGGTAAGCATGGCAGCGTATACACCAGTTGGATCACGCTCATGATGTTCCGGATCGATATCCAGATAGCCATTGGCAATATTGCTCGCAATCTCCTCGATATGGGTGGGTTCACCACCCAGCTGAACCAGGATCCCCCGTCCAATCAGGATGCCCAGTCCAGCGGATACCAGCACGCCAAGAAGGGCGATAGATATCGATACCCAAAGTTCAGTAACCGCCTCCGTCTTTAAGTCATCCGCCTTGAGCTGAAGACTGGCAGCGAGATTGTCCTCAACTTGCTTTAGGAGATTGATCTTCCCGGTCTGCATCCTGAACCAGTAGACAGGATCAATGCCGAATCCACCCGTGTCGGCCTTTTCAATGGCAACATTGCGCATCCTTCCTGTCTCATCAATGAAATTCCCCTGGACGGTATCTTTGAAGAAGGCCTTGTTTTCCGGTGTTGCCAGTGAGAGAAACACATTCCTGTAGGTCTCCTGAATAGTGACCAGAGACATAAACTTCTGGAACAACCCATCGCTGAACTGATCCTTG
>JAAUXZ010138622.1_pt1 | contig 14939 bp, 16 predicted proteins | sample 7278131 | NCBI WGS metagenome assembly JAAUXZ01 (sample SAMN14350119, study PRJNA611818) | marine sediment metagenome | isolation source: surface marine sediment (3m) | place: French Polynesia: Moorea | collected 2018-08
AGGGGACCATCGATGAGCGGACTGCGAAGGTAGCCGCCAAGAAAGCAAGCAATCTCGAACAGATCGTTCGAGACGAGATCAGCGAGGAGCTGGGACTATGACCACCGCACAGCAGGTTCTGCGAGAGCAGGCCGAGAAGGCAAGCAAGAAGCCTGCCGCCAAGAAGGCGACCAAGAAGGCACCGGCCAAGGCTGCCAAGAAGGCCGCACCGAAGAAGGCCGCACCGAAGAAGGCCGCACCGAAGAAGGCCGCACCGAAGAAGGCCCCGGCCAAGAAGGCGAAGGCGAAGGCGAAGCGCAAGCTCGAACCGAACGGCACGCCCGCTTCATATCAGCGGAAGCTGTACCATATGCGGATCGGCACGCCGGGTGCGAAGCCGCCGTCCGCTGCGGACAAGAAGGCGTGGCGGGAGTATTACCAGGCCCGCCGTGCTCGGATCGCTGCCGAGAAGAAGAAGGCGGAGAAGGCGGGCACCAAGTCCCCGGCCAAGGCTCCCGCCAAGAAGGCACCGGCCAAGAAGGCCCCCGCCAAGGCTGCGAAGTAGCCGATTCAATCGTGCGGCGAGACCGCACCTTGATCGTGCGCAGGGACCACGAACGGTGGGCGTGAAGTAGCTCTCTCTCCCTCCCTCCTACTTCACTCCCTGCCACGAAGGAAACGCCCCGGGCATTGAGCCCGGGGCGTTTCTGCGGGCAGAAGCAGAGCTTCTGCCCGCAGGTGCCACGCACCGCCTGACGAGGCGGGCGCGAACGCGGCAGACCGCTCACATGGCGACGCAAGGTCAAGTCCCAAGCCCACGGAAGTCGCGCCACACTGCCAAGAACGCCGCAGCCAGCGGTCACAACAGGGCGAGGTCAAGTCTCAAGCCAGAGCGTGCCGAACGCCCTCGAACCAGGCCTGGGACCTGAGACCTGAGACGTGCGACCGCGCAGCGAAGCTGCGCTCAGTGACTCACGATTGGGTCGAGGCTCTTTGCGCTGTCTACCCAGCGGGCGACCATGGCTTCGGTTGGGAGGCGCCGGACGAGGCGCTTCTTGTTGTTGACCTCGATCATGGCGCTCAGGAGGTTGTGAGCGTTGCGGCGTCGCAGTTCCTTGATCGTGTCGACCCCGGCAGCTTCGAGAAGATCCGAGTACTCCTCACCAACGCCTTTGACTCGCATGAGGTCGGCTCGGTTCACCCACTCGAGCACGAGTTTCTCGCTCACGTCGATCTTCGTTGCGAGGTGCTTGCGACCGGTGCGTGTCGCACCGTGCTTGAGGAGCGCCTCGGTGGTCCGGATCCGAACCTTGCGCAGTTTCGTCGCTTGGCGGTGTCCGAGTCCCTCGATCGTGTCGATCGACGCCATCCGCGTGTCCTTTCCTCCACCTCGTGTCGCTGTGGCCCGGCGGCTGTCCGGTCGGCCGAGCCCCAAGGCGAGGCGAGGATACTCGGCAGGCGCTGCCCGGTGCCAAAACGGTGCGGTCAGGCCTTCGGAGCGATGCTCGCGAGATCCTCGGCATCATGAACTTCGACGGGAGGCAGTCGGTCGATCCAGACCTCTGCGACCCAATCGGGATGTGCCGACAACACCTGCAGGATCGGCATGGGACCCTCGAGGCTGAGGAACCGCTCCCACAACTCGCGTGCCAGCACGATGGGACCAGAGCGGGTGTAGCGATACTTCCCAACCGTTGCGGCTTGATCCCCGAGCCGACGACCCGGCAATGCATGGGGCGTCGCCATGTGTCCATCGATGAGCTCGCGGAGTACACCCACGTCGATTTGCGGTGCTGCAAGGTCGATAACGACGACGTGATCGACCTTCGTTGCGCGGATGAGCGTGTCGAGGCCGGCCCTCAGCGGCGAAGAGACGCCCTCCAACCACTCCGGGTCGACCACCACGATCGCATCGCCGAGGTCGATCTCGTCGGCCACCCGATCACCGTCGATCCCGAGCACGACGACCCTCGTCTCGAAGAGTGGCTCGACCAGGTCAACGACGTGCTCGACCGTCGTCGTCTTGCCCCACCTCCCGAGGGCACGCGGGGACCCATCGGTGAGCGAGTCGGCAGCGAGGACGAGCGCGGCGATGCCGGACATGGGGAGCGAGGTCACGTGGCGAGGCTAGGGGGCTGAGGATCAATTGGCGAGAGGAGCCCCGGATTCATCCCATCGTGGCGAGAAGCACCTCTGCGAACGTCTGCTGATAGGCGCCGAGCAGATTGACGAGCGCTACGTCCGGGTCATCGTTTGGGAGATCGCTGAGATCATCGAGCTCGAACAGCCCGCGCCTCGAGGCGAGGACGATCCGAGCGCCGCCGAGAACCCGCATCCACGCCTCGGCCTCCGACGGCGAGATCGTGATCCCGTCGACGCTCTCGGCGAGCTGACGGGAGAACGTGTCGAGGTCGGCGGTGCGCCCCTCGGCGAGATCGTCCTTCGTGAGTCGTGCGAGCTCGGCCGAGCCGGCTTCATCGTCGGGGTACGCCGCCGGGTGGAGCCGGGCCGGCGCCGGATCCGACGGGTCCGCTCCGACCGAACCCAGGAGCGAGGGCAGACGCGACAGAATGGCGATCTCGGCCGGAGACAGCTGGACCTCGACTCCACGCGGGCCGGGTGCGATTCGGCTCACTGGCGTTCCAACGTCGCCCAGAGGCCGTGTTGATGCAGCCGGGTTGCGTGGACCTCGGCTTGCTCGCGCGGACCGCTCGCAACCGTGGCTCGCCCTCGGTGGTGAACATCCAGCATGAGCTCGGTCGCCCGCTGTTCGGAGAACCCGAACAGCTTCCGGAACACCCAGACCACGTACGTCATCAGATTGACCGGGTCGTTCCACACGATTACGTTCCACGGGAGGTCCGGGGCTCCGTCCGATGACACGTCGGGGGAATCCACTCGAGTCGGGGACGGAGACGATCCGAAGACATTGCGCGCACTCATTGCCGCCCCCGCGCGGCCGACTCGATGCGCTGTGCATTGATCCAGTCCTCGAAGTCGCGGCGCGCCACCCGCCACTCCCGACCGAACTTGACCGCCGGGAGCTCCCCAGACCGGAGCTGATTGGTCACAACAAACGCAGAAACCCCCATGTAGCCACAGATATCTGCGACGGAGAGCCACTCCTTGTCGAGATCCACGGTGATGCGTTCCACCCGCAGAGCCTATGAGCCCTCACCGGCGGTCGGCAACACGCCCACGTGGTTGCGGGGCTTTTCGCGTTCTCGGTAAGGTAGAGGCCCGACCACCTGGGTTGCTCTGCGAGATCTAGGGTCCTCGTGCGGGCGGAGGGATCTGGGAAGGTTTGTGACGGCGATGCGCATTCGGTCGGCCACCGTGGATGGCCACCAATTCACCAAAGCTCGACGCGGCTACGACGCGGCCGAGGTCGACGCCGTCATGGCGCGTATCGCAGCAACCCTCCGGGACTACGAGAGCGTGATGGACGACCTCGAAGCGCGCCTCGCAGCTGCGGAAACGGCTGCTCGGGTGACCAAGTCACGGGATCCCATGCCCGACCGCCCCGACTCGGCAACAGCCGCACGGGGCGCTTCGGAAGCCGAGATCGAAGAGGCCCGGCAGGAGGTCGAGGAAGCCCGGCGCGAGGTCGAGGACACCCGCCGTCGCGCCGAGGATGCGCTGCGCCACGCCCAGGATGAAGCCACCCAGCGGGAGGCTGAGATCGGTGCGTTGCTCGAGGCCGCCCGAGCCGAAGCCGAGCGACTGCGACTCGAGACCGAGCAGGTGCGGGCGGACGTCGAAGCCCAACGGGCCGCACTGTCGGGCGAACGTGACCAGGTTGAAGCTGATCGATCGGAAGCCGAGCGGCTCCGCCTCGAGACGGAACACGCCCGCGCCGAGGTCGAAGCTCAACGCGCCGCATTGACCGGCGAACGTGAGCAGTTCGAGGCCGAGCGTGCGGAGGAGTCGGAGCAGGAGAACCGTGCCGCACAGTCGCGCGATGACGCCCTGAGCGAGGCGAACGAGATCCGCGCTCGAGCCGAGGCCGAGGCCGAGGAGATCCGATTCCGGGCGGAGGAGGCCGCCGCCACCACCCGGGAGACGGCGCAGCGCGATGCCGATGCCTTGCGCGAGGAGAGCCTTGCCGAGATTGCGCAGCTGAGAACGGCGACCGAGCACGAGATCGCTGAATTGCGGTCGACCGCGAACGAACACGAGCAGATCGTCTTGGAGGTCGCCAATCTGCGCGATACGGCCCGCCAAGAGGTGGAGGAGTTGCGAGCCGAGGCGGAACGCAGCATCGAGGAGCTCCGGTCGATCGCCGAGCGTGATGCTGCAGACATGCGAAGCGAATCACTCAGGCAGGCGGAAGTCCTCCTGGCTGCGGCACGTGACGAGGCTCAGCGCATTCGCACCGAAGCGCTCGACGAGGCGGCGGAGATCCGCGCCATCCACGGCGAGCTCGCCGCCGAGTTGGCCGACACTCGCGAAACGATCGAGACGGATCAGCAGGATGCCGGCGAGGAGGCACGTCGCACCCTGGCAGCGCTCGCAGACGCAGAGCAAGCTCGCTTCGCTCTCGAGGAGCGCCTCGACAACCTCCGAACCACCGTGCATGCGATCGAAGAGCAGATGCGCGCGCTCGCCGGGGACATTGCCGATCGGGTCCAGAAGATCGGCAGGATCACCGGCACGGAGGAGTCACCGGAGGGCACTGCCGAACACCACGAACCTCCCATGGCAACGATGCCGGTGGCCGGGCTGCAGGCGCCTGGAGAGCACGACCCGCTGGCTACCGCTGAGCCCAGTGCCGTCGTCGTGATCGACGAACCGGAGGACGAGGCCGACACCGGGATCGACGCTGACTCTCGGACGTACACCCAACACCACGCGTACGCCGAGCCGGACGGGTCCGGGCGCCCTCCCGCCGATCGTGCCACCATCGTCCCCCCTGAGCTGGCGCATGGCGCGGTCGACCGCGACGACCACGAGGGCCCCTACCGCACGGTGTATCAGCGTGCAGGACGCAACTTGCGAGCGCGCCTGCGCCAGGAAGGTCAAGATCCAACGCAGCGGGGTCGCTGACCGTTCGTCTTCCCCCTGGACGAAGTCAGCGACACGGAGTGGGGCCGGGGGCGGGTTGCCGAGGACGGCGACCCGCCCCCAACCGCGTCCAAACCACTACGACGGCGAGCGACGCCTGACGCTAGGTGCCGGCGGGTAGCCTCTGACACCCGACGTCCCGTCCCCTGGAGGCGCGCTTTGAGCGGACCAACCATCGCCATATTCGTCTTCGACGGCGCCGAGGAGCTCGACTGGGTCGGGCCCTGGGAGGTGCTCGCTGCGTGGCGAAACGGGTGGCCCGACGATGCGGTCACCGTCTTCACGATGGCCGAGCAAAGCGACATCGTGACGTCCGCCAAGGGTCTGCGCAGCCTCCCCGATCACAGCTGGGACACCGCTCCCCCGTTCGACGTGCTCGTGTACCCGGGAGGCCGCGGCACACGTACCCAGGTCACCGACGAACGGATCCTGGAATGGGTCCGATCACAAGCGGAGCAAGGCACGATGATGACGAGCGTGTGCACCGGCTCCCTGGTCTTCGCAGCAGCCGGACTGCTCGACGACGGACCCGCAACAACCCATTGGGGGGCGCTCGACCTGTTGGGAACGCTCGGCACCAACATCGAAGTCCGGCCCGATGACCGTTTCGTGGACCGCGGTCCGGTGATCACCGCCGCAGGCGTGTCCGCAGGGATCGACATGGCGTTGCATCTCGTGGCACGCCTGCATTCGCCGGAGCGGGCCCGCGAGGTCCGGCGCTACATCCAGTACGACCCGGAACCGCCGGTTTGAGCCCTGGCTCAAACCGGCGGAGTAATGAGTAACGAGTACCGAGTACAGAGACTTCGGTTGCGGCGCGGCAAGCCGGCGTGGTGGTGAACCGGGGTTGGGTTGGACCGGGCGCTACGCCGCCTGCGTTGCTTCCGCGCGGCGGGCTCGTTCTACTTCTGTGGTTGGGCGGCTCAGGATGAACCAGATCCCGTAGATCCCCAACGCAACGAGCGAGACCCGAACCCACATCGTTTCGATGACGAAGCCCGCCGAGTACCCGACGGCGAGGACGATGCAGGTCACGGCAATTGCCTTGATCCGACGGGGGATGCCGAGTCCGCTCTTGTAGTCAACGAGGGTCTGACCGAAGTACTTGTTGGTCAGCATCCAGCGGTACATGCGCTCGTTCGACATCGAGAAGAAGTAGAGCGCAACGAGGAGGAAGACGGTCCCCGGCGGGCCGGGTACGAAGAACCCGAAGATACCGATGCCGAGGACCACGAAGCCCAAGACGGCGTACGTCGCTCGGGCGACGGGATTGCGCGAGACTCGGATCTGATCTTCCACGGTGGGATCATATGCCCATGCAGGATCCGACATCGAGTCGAGACGGGCCGCCCCCGACGATCGTGTGCGTTGACTGCGGCGGAACGGCCCACCTCCTGACCCGGTTCCGAGACGACGAGCCCCCGGAGCCGGGAGATCGCCTGATCTACCGCTGCGAAGACTGCAATGATCGGTGGGACCTGATCGTCGACGAGGAGGACTTCCGGTGACGGCGCGATCCGATCGACACGGCATCCTGGTACTCGGGACTGGCGTCGTCTCCACACCCCCCGATGTGATGCATCTCGTGCTCGGCGTGTCGGTCCGCCGCGACTCGGTTGCCGCCGCCCGCGCCGATGCCGCCCGGTTGACTCGGACGATCATCACTGCGCTCAAAGACACCGGCGTCGACGATCGCGATCTCCAAACGGCACGATTCGGGGTGCATCCCGAGTACCGCCACACCGAACGAAGGCGGTTGCTCGACGGGTATCGGGTGACCTCCACGGTCCGGGTCACCGTCCGCGATCTGGATCGAGCCGGCGACGTTGTGGACGCCGCAATAGCGGCCGGGGGCAACGATGTCGTCCTCGACCACGTGGCCTTTGCGATCGAGGACGACACCGCGGCCCGCTCCTCCGCACGCGCACTGGCGTGGAAGGATGCACTGGCCAAAGCAGAGGAGCTGGCCGGGAGCGCCGGCCTCACGCTCGGCGACGCCGAGTGGATCGCCGAACAGGCCGGTGGGGTCGGACCCGAGCCAATGGCGCGGCTCGCCGCTGCCGAGGCGACCACCCCGATCGAGTCCGGCGCTACCGATGTGGTCGTTGTGCTCGAGGTGCGGTTCGCGATCGCACCCTGACCGCCACCGCCGCCGGGACCGACAGCCGGGGAATGGTCGGATGGCGGCGGGCGTTCCCATTCCATGGATGGCGCAATGCTCGATCAGTACCGCCGGAACCGGGACGAGTTCTTCCGGTCGAGTGATCATTCACCACTCGATGACGTCGATCGATCCCGGTTTCTCGGTCTGCGGTACTTCCCGCCAAACCCGGACCTGGTGTTCACGGCCGCCCTCAACCCGAGCGACAACGAGCCCGTTCCTGTCGCCACCTCGGACGGTGACGAGCGCGCCTACCGGCGTGTCGGCACCATCGACCTGGCCCTCGCCGACACGACGGCGACGCTCACCCTCTTCGATGCCGGACACCACCGCTACTTCCTCCCGTTCCGGGACGCCACCTCCGGGCGGGAGACGTACGGAGCGGGCCGCTACCTCGACGTTCATCCGTCTCCCGACAACGTGCTCACGATCGATTTCAACCTGGCCTACAACCCGTTCTGTGCCTACCGGACCGACTACTCGTGCGCCCTTCCGCCCCGAGAGAACTGGCTCACCGTCAGCATCGAGGCCGGGGAACTCGAGTACATCCGGGGCGAGGAGACCGCTTGAACGGGAAACCCGCGCTGCGCTGCGGATTCCAGCAACCAAGCCCCATCTCCGCCCCGTATACCTAGTGACCAACAAGGAGGTCAGCACGTGGCTTCCCCCACCGCAATCGCACCAGAAATCACCGACGACTCGATGTCGCTCTATCTCAACGAGGTCGGGCGCCACGAGTTGCTCAACGCTCAGGAAGAGGTCGAGCTCGCTCAGGCGATCGAAGCCGGGACGGCAGCCGCCGAAGTACTCGAGAACTCATCCCCGACCGGCGCCGACAGAATCCGGCTCGAACGAGCCGTCGCTGCAGGCAACGCCGCACGGAAACGGTTCCTGGAATCCAACCTGCGGCTCGTTGTGTCGATCGCACGGCGATACCGCAACGAGCATGGACTCGACTTCATCGATCTCGTACAAGAAGGCAACCTCGGCCTGATGCGAGCCGTCGACAAGTTCGACTGGCGCAAGGGCTTCAAGTTCTCCACCTATGCCACTTGGTGGATCCGTCAGGCCCTCAGCCGGGCGATGGCGGAGAAGTCCCGCACCGTCCGCATCCCGGCACAGCTCCACGAACAGCTCATCACCATTCGGTCTGCCCGCAACCGCTTCCTCGCGGAGCACGGACGGCCGCCGACGATCGAAGAGCTCGCCGACGAGTCCGGTGTTGACGAGCAAGTCGTCGAGGAAGCCGTCGCAGTATCGGAGGCCGTATCGCTCGAACAGAACGTCGGCGACGAAGGAGCCGTGCTCGGCGACTTCGTAATGGACGGCGACCAGGACGATCCTTCGGTTGAAGCGGAACGCAGCGCGGTCTCGGCCGACCTGCGCAAAGCGATCGACCGCCTGGACGACCGCGAACGCAAGATCCTGCTCATGCGGTTCGGATTCCTCGACGGCATCCCCCGGGCCCGCGAGGAGATCGGCCGGGAGTTCAACCTGACGCCCGAACGCATCCACCAGATCGAAAAGCGAGCAATCACGAGGCTTCGCCACCCGAGCTTCGGCCTCCGCGAAGAAGCCCTGCTGTAGAAGTCGTCAGTCGTCAGGCAACGGACCTGAGACCTGCGACGTTCGACGTGCGACGCAGGATCCGTGACTCCCCATCCGGCGTAGGCTGCACCCCCTATGTATCGGCGACCACGACGTCAGGCGAACGATGAGCCGCAGCCACGGCTACGGCGGGACGATCTCGATCAGCTGAAACGGCTCTTCGCGACCGTCCGACCGTACCGGCGGCATCTCGCCATCGCGGTCGTCGGTGTGATCTTTGCGAGCTCACTCGGGCTGGTGTTCCCCCGGATCATGGGGGACCTCGTCGACACCGCAATCCCGACGGCGGACGGCGACACCGGTTCGCTGGACCGCCTCGCCCTGATCCTCGTGGTCGTCTTCCTCCTCCAGGCGGGCTTCAACTTCGTCCGCACCTACTACCTGTCGGCGATGGGTGAAGCGGTCGTCGCCGACCTCCGAACCACGACCTACGGCCACTTGCTGACGCTGCCGGTCAAGTTCTTCGACAGCCGGCGTACCGGCGAGATCACCTCTCGTCTCACCTCCGACGTCGCCGTGGTGCAGAACACCGTGTCGTCGGCCCTCGCCGCCGCCATGGCCCAATCGATCACCCTTGTCGGAGGCGTGGTGCTGCTGTTCGTCACGAGCGTCCGATTGTCGGTGACGGTGCTGGCGGTTCTGCCGATCATCATCATCGCCGCAGCGGTCTTCGGCCGGCGCCTCCGGCGCGTCTCGACCGAGTTCCAGGACAAGGTCGCCGAAGCGAACGCCGGAGCTGAAGAATCGATCGCCGCCGTCCGGGTCGTCAAGTGGTTCAGCGCCGAGGACGTGGAACGACGGCGGTACGCCGACTCCGTTGCCGACTCGTATCGAATGGCGCTGCGTCGTGCCCGTCTCCGAGCGATGTTCACTTCCTCGGTGACGTTCGTCGCGTTCTCGGTGCTGGCGTTCGTCGTCTGGCAAGGCGGCCGAGAGGTGATCCGGGGCACGCTCTCTGCCGGTGACCTGGTGGCGTTCCTCATCTACACCCTCACGGTTGCCGGCGCGATCGGGACCTTCACCGGGCTGTACGGACAGCTGCAGGAGGCCCTCGGCGCGTCGCAACGCATCTTCGAACTGCTCGACGAACGCACCGATCTCGTGGAGCCGGCCGACCCGGAGGAACCTGCCGATGAGGCCGGTCATGTCGTGTTCGACGACGTCGGGTTCCGCTACTCGGACCGCGACGTCGACATTCTCCATCGAGTCACCCTGGAAGCCATGCCCGGCGAAGTCGTCGCCATCGTCGGCCCCAGCGGTGCAGGGAAGTCGACGTTGGTCCAGTTGATTCCACGGTTCTTCGACGTCACTGCCGGCGCCATCGTGATCGACGGCGTCGACGTTCGACGGAGGCGCCTCAGCGGACTCCGCTCCGCCATGACGGCCGTGCCGCAGGAGACCCAGCTCTTCTCCGGCACCATCGCCGAGAACCTCAGAGTCGGGAAGCCGGACGCCACGGACTCCGAACTCGAAGCCGCGGCGGTGGCCGCCCACGCCCACGAGTTCATCTCGGAGTTCCCGGAGGGCTATGAGACGGTCGTCGGCGAACGCGGGATCAAACTGTCCGGCGGACAACGCCAGCGAGTGGCCATCGCCCGGGCTCTTCTCAAGGACCCACGCATCCTCATCCTCGACGAAGCGACGAGCTCTCTCGACAGTGAGGCCGAAGCCATCGTCCAGGCCGCCCTCGACACGCTGATGGAAGGCCGCACGACCTTCGTCATCGCGCACCGGCTGTCGACGGTCCGCAACGCCGACCGAATCCTCGTGCTCGAATCCGGCCACATCGTCCAGGACGGGTCACACGACGAGCTGATGACCGCAGGAGGCCTGTACCGAGATCTCTACGAGGCACAGTTCCAGGAGTCGCCAGTCGTCAGTCGTCAGCCGTCAGAGCCGTAAGCGGCCAAGTCGGCTTCCATCTCGGTCTCTGTACTCAGTACTCCGTACTCAGTACTTCCCCGATGCCGAGCCCACGGAATCGCGTCGATCCCTGCTCTCTACAATCAGCCTCTCCGCTCGAGTCTGTGAGGCCTCCCTATGGACAGCACCGCTCCTGGAATCGTGAACGGCCGGCGTGTCGCCATCGTCGCCGGTCTTCGCACCCCGTTCGCCAAGTCCGGCACCGTCTATCGCGATCTGTCTGCGATGGGGCTCGGCACGGCCGTCGTGACCGAACTCATGCAACGGTCCGGGCTCCGTGGCGATCAGGTCGATCAGCTGGTGTACGGTGCCGTCGTCGCCGACGTGACGGCCCCGAACATCGCCCGAGAGATCGTGCTCGGCACCGGGATGCCCCGGTCGGTCGACGCCTACTCGGTGAGCCGAGCATGTGCGACCTCGACCCAGGCGATCGTGAACGGTGCCCAGGCCATCCTCCACGGCGACGCCGACATCGTCATCGCCGGGGGGGCCGACAGCCTCTCGAAGCCTCCGATTCAGTACGACGATGCGGTCGTCAGCGCACTCATGGCCGCCAACACCGCCAAGGACCTGCCGTCGAAGCTCAAGGCGTTTGCCGGCCTCCGTCCCAAGGATCTCGCCCCGAAAGCTCCGGAGCTCGCCGACAAGTCCAGCGGCCTCACCATGGGCGACGCAGCAGAGAAGATGGCTCGCGAGAACGGCATCAGCCGCGAGGATCAGGATGCGTACGCATTCCACTCGCACCGCAAGGCGGTCGAGGCGTGGGAAAAGGGCATCTACGACGACGAAGTCATGCCGCTGCCGGTGCCGCCCAAGTACTCGACCACCGTGACGCAGGACACCATCCCCCGCGCTGACACCACGATCGAGAAGCTATCGACACTGCGCCCGGTCTTCGATCGCAAGTACGGATCGGTCACTGCGGGCAACAGCTCGCCCCTGACCGATGGTGCATCCGCCGTCGTGCTGATGGAGGCGGCGACCGCAGAGGCGCTCGGGTTTGTGCCGAAGGCCTTCGTTCGCAGCTGGGCCTTCGCGGCCCTCGACCCGTCGTGGCAGATGCTGATGGGACCCTCGTTCGCTTCGCCGATTGCCCTCGATCGGGCCGGCATGACGTTGGCAGACATCGACATCGTCGACATGCACGAGGCATTCGCCGCACAGATGCTGTCGAACATCCGGGCCTTTGCCAGCACCGAGTGGGCGAAGGAGTACCTCGGGCGTGACACTGCGATCGGCGAGGTCGACGAGGAGAACCTGAACCCGTACGGAGGATCGATCTCCCTCGGCCATCCGTTTGCTGCCACCGGAGCTCGACAGGCCCTCACCATGGCCAACGAGTTGGTGCGTCGTGACAAGGGCACCGCACTCATCACCCAATGCGCCGCCGGCGGTCTCGGCGCCGCACTCATCCTGGAGCGCTGAATGACGACTCTCGACCACGATCTCAAGCTCGATCACTTCCAGTTCAGCGTCGACGAGGAAGGCGTGGCGACCGTCCTGCTCGACCGGCAGGGCGAGGCGATGAACACCCTCTCGCCGGAGCTCGCCGATGACCTCGGTTCGATCATCGAACGGTGCGAGACCGATGACGGGATCCGCGCCATCGTGCTCGGCAGCGCCAAGCCCGACAACTTCCTTGCGGGCGCCGATATCCGTTGGTTGCAGACCGTCGACAGCGCCGACACGGCGGTCGAGATGCTGGCCGTGGCGCACGAAGGGTTCTCCCGCCTCGAGCGTCTCCACCGCGAGCACGGCAAGCCGGTGGTGGCAGCCATTCACGGACCGTGTCTCGGTGGGGGCCTGGAGCTCGCCCTCGCATGCGGAATGCGGATCGCATCGAACGACGAGAAGGCAACCCAGCTCGGCCAACCCGAGATCCAGCTCGGCATCATCCCCGGCGCCGGCGGAACCCAACGGCTGCCGCGACTCATCGGCGTTGCTGCGGGCCTCGACCTGATCCTTACTGGACGATCGGTCCGGCCCCGTTCTGCCCGCAAGATGGGGCTCGTCGACGAGATCGTGCCCCGTGAGCTGCTCATGGATGTCGCCCGTCGTCGGGCGCTCGAGGCGATTGGAGCGGAGCCCGAGGAGGCCGGCGGCTTCGCCAAGGTCAAGTCGTGGCTCTCCCCCAGCCATCTCCAGCAGCTCGCCCTGGAGGACAACGCAATGGGCCGGCGCGTCCTGTTCTCCAAGGCCGAGGAGAAGATGCTGGAGCAGACCAAGGGCAACTATCCGGCTCCGGCGGCTGCACTCCGTGCCGTCCGAGTCGGCATCGAGCAGGGCATCGAAGCCGGCTACGTTGCCGAGCTCGAGGAGTTCCGCGGCCTGATCACGTCGCCGGAGGCTGAAGCGCTCCGGTCGATCTTCTTCGCTACGCAGGAGCTCAAGCGTGATCGGGGTGTCGACTCGGACGCTCCGGAACGTGCGGTCGCCAAGATCGGAATCATCGGTGGCGGTCTCATGGGCGGCGGCATCGCTGCGGTCAACACCACCAGGGCACGCACGTCGAGCCGCATCAAGGAGGTCGACCACGACGGCGCCGGACGCGGGCTGGCGTACGTGCGCAAGGTCCTCGACGGCCAGGTCAAACGCCGCCGGATGAAGCCGCACCAGGCCGACCGAGCAATGCAGCTCGTGACGGCGACCACGGACTACCGCGGCTTCGCCGATGTCGACCTCGTCATCGAAGCGGTCTTCGAGGACCTCGACCTGAAGCAATCCGTCCTGCGGGACGTCGAGGCGGCCACCCCGGAGCACGCGATCTTCGCGTCGAACACCTCGTCGATTCCGATCACGGACATTGCTGCAGCGGCGTCACGCCCCGATCAGGTCATCGGGATGCACTACTTCTCGCCGGTCGAGAAGATGCCGCTCCTGGAGATCATCGTCACGGAGGACACCGCCGACTGGGTGACGGCAACGTGTGTCGCCGTCGGTAAGGCTCAGGGGAAGACGGTGATCGTCGTGAACGACGGCACCGGGTTCTACACGACCCGGATCCTCGCCCCGTATGCCGGTGAGGTGATGCACCTCCTCGCCGAAGGCGCATCGGTCGAGTCGATCGACAACGCCATGGTGTCGTGGGGATTCCCTGTCGGTCCCATCACGCTCAGTGACGAAGTAGGAATCGACGTTGGCGCGAAGATCGCCAAGATCATGGAGCAGGCATTCGGTGAGCGGATGCAGGCACCCGCCCAGTTCACCAACCTCATCGACGACGACCGTAAGGGACGCAAGAACGGCCGCGGCTTCTACACCTACGAGGATGGCAAGAAGGGCGATGTCGACACTTCCGTGTACGCGGTCCTCGGGGTCAGTGGGAGCGGCGACGTTGCCGAGGCTGAGATCCAGGATCGGCTTGCCCTGCAATTCATCAACGAAGCGGCCCGTTGCCTGGAAGAGGGCATTCTTCGCTCCGCCCGCGACGGCGACATCGGGGCCATCATGGGACTCGGTTTCCCGCCGTTCCGCGGCGGACCCTTCATGTACGTCGATCAGGTTGGCGCCGACACCGTGGTTGCCCGAATGCGTGAGCTCGAAGACGCCCACGGCGCCCGATTCGCCCCGGCGCAGATCCTCGTCGACGCCGCGGAGAACGGTACGAAGTTCAGAGCAAAGTAGCCCCGGGTCGCAAGTCCCGAGTCTCAGGTCCGGCGAGTACGCAGTTCCGCTACTCGGGTTCTTTCATGCTGTCGCGCATCGACTGCATGGCTCGGTTGACGCTCTCGACTCGTGAACCGATCTTCGGGAGGTTCGCCGAACGCTGCTGATAACGCGACGGGCGACGGGCCAAAGCCTCGCCGCTGTCGTCGGCGTCCTCACCCGTGAGATCGAGGACGACGCGCATCGTCGGTGCGCCGTCGTTGTTGTTGTTGAGGAGACCCTCTTCGAGCTTGGCGATGAGATCCTGCAGGCCGTGGAGCTCCTCGGCGAGCGCCGCACGTTCGTCCGGAGACATCTGGCCATCGCCGCGTCGCACCTGGGCGAGCATCTGCAGTGCCCTGCCGCGAACCTGCTGGACGGGCCCCTCTTCGGCCTCCCGGGTCCGCGCGTTGGTGACCGTGCGCAGCGCCGACACCGAGCGGCGAACTTCGTCGCTCAGTTCGTCGCCCTCGCCGGAGGTTCCAACCTGATCCATGGCTTGGGCGACAATCGCCTCACTCTCGGCCCTGGCGTTCTCCAGGAGGGCTTCGGCTACGGC